>Ga0256406_1005628_pt1 | contig 13241 bp, 9 predicted proteins | sample RumenRJG_03DNA_FD_185986 | JGI IMG/M metagenome (GOLD analysis project Ga0256406, IMG submission 185986) | Bovine rumen microbial communities from Lethbridge, Alberta, Canada - RJG_03 | ecosystem: Host-associated > Mammals > Digestive system > Stomach > Rumen | place: Canada: Alberta | collected...
AACGTCCTCGACTACGACCCTGAGTTGGCTCTCTTCGTGCCCGACGACGACCCGCTGCGCTTCTACCGGGCCATAGCTGCCATTGCCAAACATCATTTGGACAAAGATGGCCTTCTGGTGGTGGAAATCAACGAAGCCCTTGCCGACGAGACCTGCGAGGTGATAAAAGCCGCTGGGCTAGCATCCACCGTCCATGACGACTTCCGAGGTAAACACCGCTGGATCAGCGCTGTTTGGAATCCATGAGGATGGTGACGGGGCCGTTGTTGACGAGCGACACCTGCATGTCGGCCCCAAACTCCCCCGTCTGTATCTCTTTGCCGAAGAGTTCGCCCATGCGGGCGATAAACTTCTCGTACATCGGCACGGCCAATTCGGGCCGCGAAGCATGGATATAACTCGGCCGGTTGCCCTTCTTGGTGGAAGCCATGAGGGTGAACTGGCTCACCACGAGGATGCCGCTGCCCTTGATGTCGGTGATGGGCAGGTTCATCACGCCTTCGCTGTCGTCGAAGATGCGCAACTTCACCACCTTCTGGCAAAGATACTCGATATCCTCGTCAGTGTCCTCGTCGCAGACACCCACCAGAATCAGCATACCTTCGCCTATCTCACTCTTGCGTTGGCCTGCGATGTCAACTGATGCCGTCAGAACCCTTTGAATCACTATCTTCATATTACTTAGTCTTTGATTTCCATCTTCTTTATTTCCCCACTGTCCATGCGCAAGAAGTAGATGCCCTGGGGCAAGACCTGTAGCATCTCTTCGCGGCTCTCCGAGGACAACACTTGGCGCCCATAGAGGTCATACACGACGAAATTGTCGCTCTGTGGCACCGAAAGGTTGAAATATTGTGCGTACTCGTTCACCATGGCCTCGGGTTCGGTACGCAGAAAGTCGTCTATCGTCTCGACGGCTATCCGCCACCGCACCATTGATGACGGCTTGTCAAAACGCCTAATCTGATACGGGACCTCGTTTTCCACCTGCTTTACGATGTCGTTCAACAAGGCTGAGGAACGGCGATAGGTGAACTGGGTATTGGCAATCTCGCGCAGCCGGGCCATCGAGCGCTCGAGGAATTGCTTGTTCGCCAAGAGGCGACGAAACAGCAACGTGGACTGTAGTGAGGTGTGACGGTTGGGGACAACGAGGTTGTACGTCATATAATCAAGGATGAGGGAGCGGTCGGTAAACATCGACAGGGCCCCATCACCGTCGAAGAATATCCAGCGCCACTTGCCGTTGAGGGGAGCCCACTGGCGCGCATTGCTCACAGGCCAGTCGTCGTTGAGAATGAGGATTTGCAGCATCATGTAGTCCATCAAGGCGTCGACATCCACTTGCGAGGCAAGGTAGGCGTAGTCTCGCTCCTTCTGTAGGTTGGCTTTTTCCAGCCATTGGAAGAGCGTGTCCCAACGTGCCGCGTTGCCGTTCTCCACCTCGCCACCCCAATAGGCCAGCAAGTCCACCTCCTTGTCGGGAATGCCATGCCGTTCCTCCACGTAATGCTCGTCGGCCTTCTCTTCGAGGAAATAGATGCCCCAGTATTCGCCGTTGATGAAAAGCACCACAGGCCGTGTGGCCAGATTGTCGACACGCAGCGAATCGGCCAGATGCTGGCAGAGCCAGTCCTCGATGCCCGCGCTGCTCCACGAGGTGGACCAAGGCCGCAGTACCAGACGGCGGTAGCTGCCGCGCGAGCGCTGGTCGAAGAAAGGATAGCGAAAATCCCTAGCTCCATATTCGCGGCGTGCATAAAGAGACAACCCCTTCTGCACCAGCACCCGCTGGCTGTTGCCATGCACCCGCAGACCACAGTCCTGCAACAACTTTCCCCCGTCAGGATCCAGATAGGCAAAGGCTGCATCGCGCTCCCAGTGACGTCCGCGCTGGAAATAGTTGCCCGTACTGTAGGCAAAGTGCGGATTGTGATACCATCCCGGAATAAACAGACCTGTGTCGTGGTCGAAAAGGCTCAGTGAGTCGGTGCAGAGCGACACCACTGGGAGGCTGATACGGCGTCCCAACAGGCTATCTATCAGGTACGAGTGTGTCGTCACCGGCGAGCGGCGATAGCCATTGGTGTCATACAATGCCGCCCGCACCACGATGATGCGTTCCACCCTCTCGGGCTGGAACCATCGGTCTTCCGGCACCGTCGGCACCCGGTAGATGCCTGAGCGCGAATAGCACTCGGGGGAGAGCCTTATCGGCCCACTGTATTGTGCGTCGCACTCCGTAGGGGCGTTGCCGTTGAAGGTATAGTGTATGGTGAGCGTGGAATCGGCCGGGACCTGCTGCATCGTCAGACTGAAGGTGTCGGCATAGAAGCCGCTCTCGTGCGAGAAAACCACCGTCTGTCCCCATGCCAGCAGGGACGACATCAATAGTATCAGTAACAACCAACATTTTCTCATCTAGACCCCTCGTTATTGTTGCACAATCCAGCGTGCTCCATCCTTAAAGCCGTGCAGTGCCACCAGATAAACTCCAGAAGCCATGTGTGGCAGTCGAAAAAGGTTTGGTCCAGCAATAATCCGAAGAGTCTCATAATAGATGCCACCACCTCGAAGGTCATAAATTCCCAGTTCACTGTCTCTTTCAGAATCGCTATACACCCAAAGTAATGCTTCTCCAATACTGGGATTGGGGAATATCGTCATCTTGGAGAAGTCGGTATGATTCTCCGATGAATCTATGGCAAGGAAGTTCTGGTATTCATTTACAATGTATCGGTTGTTGCGCAATAGATAATTGTCGACAAAGGACAAGTCGTCCAACCACACTTGTCTTGTGGCTGGATAGTTGAAGCGATCCATTTGATACTTCAACTCTGGATCGAGTGCCGCACGTATCTCATCAACGAGAGTTCTACAACGGCGATCCGAGAAATGACTGTTTACAAGTTGTTGCAGTCGTTCTGCTGACCTCTGTTTCCAAGTTTCGTTAGCTAGTAATAGGCGAATCAGCAGCGTGGCGCGTGGCGATGTGGGGTAGCTAACTTCCGGGTCCTCGCACACTAGATTAGCATAGCGGTCGAATGTACGGTCATCCATAGAATAGTCGCCGTCGAAAAATATCCAGCGCCACGGTTGCCCCGACGCACTCCAACATCGGGCGTTGTTGGCTGGCCAGTCACGATTGGTGATAAATAACTCAAGTAGCATGTAGTCAATAAATGCGTCGATATCCACAGAGGCTGCAAGCCAGGCCGAGTCAACCGGATTTGTAATGTCGAGTTCCGTTAACCTGTCGTAGAAATTGTTCCACCTATCTGGATCACCACTTTCGGTAGCAGACCAGAAGTTTACCACTGAAACGCTATCATCGTCGATATCATGGAGGTTCTCAATATAATGTTGGTCTGGCTTCTCCTCCAGAAAATAGATGCCCCAGTATTCGCCGTTGAGAAACATCACAACGGGCCGTGAGGCTAGATTGTCGCACCGTAGCGGCTCAGCCAGTTGTTGGCACAGCCAGTCTCGTACACCATCGGAACTGTATGGCTGTGTAGCCTGCAAAGTGCGTAATACCAGACGCTTGTATTTCTTGGCAGTGCGGTTTTTGAAAAATGGGTAGGAGAACTTCTTCTCTCCATAGTCCTCTCGGGCATATAGGGTCAGCGCCTTTTGTGACTTGTTGCGTTGACTGATGCCATGGATACGCACACCGCAGTCTTGGCTGAGACGACGCTTGCCTCCTTCGCAAAAGGTGAAGTGTGCCCGCCTTTCCCATTCTCTGCCACGCATATAATAGTTGCCTGTGCGGTAGCTGTTGGGGTCATTGGGGTCATAGTGGCGTCCGGGGACAAAGATGCCCGAGTCGTAATCGAATAGGTCGGTTGAGTCGACACAAAGCGACACAACAGGTAAACTCATATCACGTCCCAACAGACTGCTCACAAGGTAGTCCTGTGTGGCTACCGGCGAACGACGAACGCCCTGACTGTCAAAAAGGGCAGCACGTACCACGATGATGTGCTCCACTTCCTCTGGGAGATACCATCGGTCATCGGGAGCATTCTGCAAACGGTAGATATTCGACGGGGAATAGGCCTGCTCTGTCAAGGATATAGGTGCTGTATATGCCTTTGAAGCTGCTGTCGGTATACTGCCATTGAGAGTGTATCGGATGGTATAGTCTCCCGGACCATAAAGACTTAGATCAAAGGCGTCGGCATAGAAACCGCCATTGTGCGAGAAAATAACGTTCTGTCCTGTAGCAGAGGCTACCGTAATCAACAACAAAACGAAATATGTACAAACCGCTCGCATGCAAAAACTATTCCACTATGGTAAGTTTGGCGAATTTGAGCATCAGCTGTTTCTGCCCGACACCCTCGAAAAAGACTGTTGCTTTGCGTGAATCGCCGACACCCTCGACTCCCAGCACCTTGCCGATGCCAAACTTCTCGTGGCTCACTCGCATACCGGGCTGGATGCTGTTGATGGCGGCAGGGTTGTTGGGGATAGCTGCCGTCCGGGGCTTCTGAATAGTCTGAGTACTCCGAGTATTCTGAGTATTCTGATTGGGTTTCCCTGCATTGAAGAAAGCTCGCGGCAGGGTGCCCGGCTCGGGCATGCTGCGTCGCGTGGTCGGCATCTCTATGTATTGGGGGTCTATCTCCTCCACAAAACGGCTCACCTCGCCGCCCATGCGCTGGCCGTTGTTGAAGCGCGTCTGGGCGTAGGAGAGCGTTACCTGTTTCTCTGCACGTGTCACCGCTACATAAAACAGCCTCCGTTCCTCTTCGAGCTCCGGCCGACTCATGGCGAGGAACGACGGGAATATCTGCTCCTCCATGCCCACCACAAAGACGTAGGGGAATTCCAGGCCTTTGGCGGCGTGGATGGTCATCAGGCTCACTTTGTTGGCATCCTTGTCCTTGTCTTTATCCTCGGAGGTGTAGAGGAGCACTTGCTGGAGAAACTCGTCGAGAGTACGGAGGGGTTTCTCAGAGTTCTCTGATTTTTCGGAGCTTTCTGAATGTTCAGATTCTTCCGATTCGCAGAATTCCTGCACGCCATTGAGGAGCTCGTCAATATTGTCTATGCGCTCGGCACTCTCGGGATCGTCCTCCTCGCGCAGGGCTTTGACGATGCCGCTGGCATAGACAATCTGCTTGGCCAGCGTGAAAGCGTCGGTGGTCGGCACCTCGGCCTCGAAGCGCTTTATCATGTAGACGAACTCGGTGATCTTCTGCACCGCACCACTCTGGATGGGTAGGCCGAAATCGACGATATTCTCCAGCACCGTCCAAATGCTCACGTCGTTGTCGGCAGCCGCCACGCGTATCTTGTCCATGGTAGTCTGTCCGATGCCACGGGTGGGGTAGTTGATGACGCGCACGAGGGACTCATCGTCGTGGGGGTTGATAGCCAAGCGCAGGTAGGCCAGCACGTCTTTTACCTCGCGACGCCCGTAGAACGAAAGTCCCTGGTAAATCTTGTAGGGGATGTTCATCTTGCGCAGCGCATCCTCGATGGAGCGCGAGAGGGAGTTCTGACGGTAGAGGATGGCGAAGTCGCGGTAGTTGGCATCCTCACCAAGGCGCAGATTCTGAATAGAATCCGCTACGCGCATACCCTCGTCCTTTTCGTCGACGGCACGGATGAGCTTGATGCGGTTACCCACGCTGTTGTCACTCCAAAGTTCCTTCTGTATCTGGTCGCGATTGCGGCTGATGATGCTGTTGGCGGCATTAACGATGTTCTTGGTCGAACGGTAGTTCTGCTCCAGTTTGAAGAGTTGCATCGTCGGATAGTCGCGCTTGAAGTTGAAGATATTCTGAATGTTAGCCCCACGGAAGGCATAGATGCTCTGTGCGTCGTCGCCCACCACGCAGATGTTCTGGTTGCGTGCGGCCAACTTTTTGACAATCAAATACTGTGCATAGTTGGTGTCCTGATACTCATCCACCATGATGTAGTGGAAGCGCTGCTGGTATTTCAGCAACACGTCGGGGAAGTCGCGGAGCAGGATGTTCATGTTGAACAGCAGGTCGTCGAAGTCCATGGCGTTGCTGTTGTGCAGACGCTGGTCGTACATCTGGTAGATTTGGCCGATGGCGGGGCGCTTGCTGTCGATATCGGTCTGGTAGATTTCGGGGTTCTCCTGATAGTCTTTAGGACTGAGGAGGTTGCTCTTGGCCATCGAGATGCGGCTCATCACGAAGGAGGGCTTGTAGGTCTTGGGGTCGAGGTTGAGTTGCTTGACAATCTGCTTGATGGAGGCTTTTGAGTCGTCGGTGTCGTAGATGGTGAAGCTGGAGGTGTAGCCCAGCTTGGTGGCTTCGGCGCGCAACACGCGTGCGAAGATGCTGTGGAAGGTACCCATCCAGAGGTTACGGCCCTCGCCGCCCACCAATTTGATGATACGCTCTTTCATCTCGTTGGCGGCTTTGTTGGTGAAAGTCAGCGCCAAAATATGGAACGGGTCCACGCCCAGCTCCATCAGGTGGGCTATGCGGTAGGTCAGCGTGCGCGTCTTGCCGCTGCCCGCACCGGCGATAATCATCACCGGCCCGTCGACACATGCTGCCGCCTCACGTTGGGGTTCATTCAGTTGATCAAGCAGTTCACTCATTTTTCAGTTGAAATTTAAACTGCAAAGATACGAAAAATATTCCATCTGCCACGGCTATTTTTTTCAATGGGGAATTACTCGGATTTTACGAACCATCGACGACAACCTTGCGGAATCATGTCACGCAGACCTATTACAGGTGAATTACCTGAGTGTTACATCGGCCAATAGACCTGTCACCGACCCACCATCAACCCACCATCACCTACCATGGTAAGGGATGGGTAGGAGTTGGGTAGGAGATGGTAAAGAGTTGGGTAAGACTTGATAGGTGGACAATGTTAATTATCAGGTAGTTGCAATGACGTCAATTTTAACGGTTCGCAAGTTTGCGACGGAATCGTAGAGACGGACGCTTAGTGACTGACGGACAGATACTTCAAGTGAGCAGTCGAGGTTAAAGTCCTGATTTTCGGGTTTGAGGTCGAACTCCTTGAGAATGCGCATCACATCGTTCATGGTCTCATAGGCGAATGAGAGTCGGTAGCGGGTGTCGATGGTTTTCTCGATAATCTGTGCACGATGGATGGCATCGCGGGCGGCGACCTTGTATGCGTTGGCCAAGCCGCTGGCACCGAGGAGGATGCCGCCGAAATAGCGCACTACCACGATGAGGGTGTCGGTGAGGTCGGCCGAGAGGAGCTGGCCGTGGATGGGGCGGCCGCCGGTGCCACTGGGCTCACCGTCGTCGTTGGCGCGGAAAGCGTCCTTGCGGGGCCCGAGGATGTAGGCGTAGCAGTGGTGGCGGGCATCGAAGTAGTCTTTCCGTAGCTGCTCCAGATGCGCCTTGATTTCCTCCAGAGAATGAACGGGATAGGCGAAAGCCAGGAACTTGGAGCCTTTCTCCTTGTAGAGTCCCTCTGCGGGACCCGCCAGTGTCTTATAGGTGTCGTCGAACATGGTTTATCAAATCTATTCCCACCACGGGGTGAATATCTGTTTGTCTTCTAGGTGCCACGAGCTGCATGAGGTGCCGAGGAAGTAGCCCTGTCCGGTGGGAGGCACGATATCGGTCAGACGGTCGGTCGTGGGCAACAGCATGTAGCAATGCCACTCGTTGACGAAGCACTGCCGTTGTGTGACGGTGTCGCTGAGTATAATCTCCACTGGATATGGGTGGTAGTCGTTCACACAGAGAGTGCGCGACAGGGTGACGAATTCCTCGCGGCGGCCGAGGGCAAACGAGACAATCATGGCGGAGTCGACCTCACGGTCGCAATACTGATAGACCTTTAGGTAGCGTCCTTTAAGACCCATTAAAGGAGACTCTCCTGTATAAGAACTACCGCGAAACAAGTCGTGTTGTTTCAAGAGTGGCTTCAGCCACGCATCGCGCTTGTCTATCTCACTCCGGTCGCCGTTGATGCCAGGGAACCAATGGCTTCCCTTGTCGTCGCTCACCATATAGCTGAGCACGATGGTGGGGCGATACCACGACAGAGGGTAGTCGTGGCGGAAACTGCGGCCTAAATTACTTGCGGCTATGATATGCCAGTACATTGATGCACTGTCGTTCTGCATTACGGAAGTAGTGATTTTATTCATCAGGCTGTCCAACTGCAATGCACGGCCATAGGTGGGCGAGTTGTTTGTTGCCGCACGTCTGGGAACACGGAGTTGAGTCAAAGAAATCCCCATCCATTCGCCGACAAAATGATTGGCAGTCATGGTGGCGGCATCGGCCAATTGCTCCAAAGTCTTCACCCAAAAACGTGGTGCCTTCATAACATACAGCCGGTAGTACTCATAGTGACGGTATTCGGCGAAAGCTATCGTGTCGTTCTGCCACGCCAAGATACCCGTGGGAGTTTGGTGTTCATCGCAACTGTACTGATAGCGGTAATCATTGAGAGGCATGATGGTGTCGTCGAACCACCATGTGTCTGGCGTCAAGAAATCCTGTGCCTGCAAGGCGAAAGGAACCATCAGGGCAATAAGAAGCAGCACTCGTTTCATGGATCGACGATAATTAAACGGTTAGAATCGATGGGTGGTATCTCGGAAGCGGGGAGGCCGCTGCCGAGGGTCTGGGGGCTGCGGAGGATGCGCACTTCGTCGTAGAGGCCGCTGGCGATGAATGCGTCTAATATTTTTCGGCCGCCTTCAACGATGACGCTCTGCAGTTTGGCTTTGTAGAGGGCTTGCAGGGTCTCTTCCACGGTTTGGGTGTGAAGGTGGAACCAGTGGGAAGGGACGCTAGTGAGATGGTTGCGGCGGTCGAGGACCACAGGCTGCGGTGCAGGGCCGATATAGTGTCTTGGGGTCAGACTTGGCTTATCCAATAGATATGTCTCGCTTCCCACAAGGATAGCAGCCTCCTCGGTGCGCCAGCGGTGGTTCAACCGGTTCTGCCGCTGAGTGCTCAGCCAGTATCCTCTAACCGAATTATCCGAATCATTTTGAATTCGGTTTCCTTTGTTTTTTTCGGTTAGAGATTCCGGCGCCATGAAACCATCTTTGCTCTCGGCCCACTTAAGGATGACATAGGGGCGCTGCTTCTCCATGAAGGTGAAGAAGCGACGGTTGAGTTCCCTGCCTTTATCTTCCAGCACATGGCGCACCACTTCGATACCGGCGGCTTCGAGTTTGCGGAAGCCGTTGCCCGCCACGAGCGGGTTGGGGTCGTCGTTGCAGCAGACCACACGGTGGATGCCCTTCTCGATGATGAGGTCGGCGCAGGGAGGTGTCTTGCCGTAGTGCGAGCAGGGTTCGAGGTTGACGTAGAGCGTGGCGCCGACTGCGTCGACGTCACGCAACAAGGCGTTGCGTTCAGCATGGTTATGGCCATATTCCTGATGGTAGCCCTCGGAGATAATCATGCCATCTTTCACCACGACGCAGCCCACTAACGGATTGGGTCTCACACGTCCCAAACCGTTGGCAGCCAGCTGCAGGCAGCGCCGCATATATCGTTCGTCATTATCCATAGCCATAAATTCGGAGTGCAAAAATACGAAAAATCCTTCAGCTGACAAAAATAATCTCTCTTTCGGCAATAAAACGAAGCACTTGACGTTTAACAACGCAATGAAACATATCTTTATCATCAATCCCTGTGCCGGCGGAGAAGACCATAGCCAGACCATCGCCGATGAGGTGAAGACGATGGATGTAACGGCTGAGATTTACATTACCCTAGGGGAAAAAGATGCCACGCGTTATGTAGAGGACTACTGTCGCCAGCATCCTTGCGAGAACGTGCGTTTCTATGCCTGCGGCGGCGACGGCACCTTGAATGAGGTGGTCAGTGGATCCATCGGACATGAAGGCGCAGAGGTAACCTGCTATCCCTGCGGCAGCGGTAACGACTATGTGAGATATTGGGATGGAGTCGACTTCCATCATATCAAAGGATTAATAGAAGCACCGGCGGTTGAAGTCGATGTAATGAAGGTGTGTTATTATGACGGTCCTAATCTTAAGGTGTGTTATGCCCTCAACACCATGAACTATGGATTTGAGGCAGAGGTGTGCCGTGCCATGGACGACGTGCGCCGGAAACCTTTCATCGGCGGCCGTATGGCCTACACTACGGGCATTGTGAAGAGCCTCTTTGCCGGACGGCACAATCCTTGCCGTTTCACTGTCGACGGCAGACTCTGGAAGGAGGGCGACCTGCTATTGGCATCGATGGCCAACGGACGCTACGAGGGTGGCGGGTTCCTCAGCGCCCCCCGGTCGAAGAATGACGATGGATTGCTCGAGATAACGGCCATACGTCCCATCTCGATAGTACGGTTTGCCAGTATTATTGGCGATTACAAAAGTGGAAAATACCTCGACCGTACCGACCTTCAGGACATCGTTTCCCATTGTCGTGGTCGGCAAGTGACCATCGAACACGACAGTCCGTTTTATATCGGCATTGACGGGGAACTTTTGCGCGGCAATTACTTCGAGGTGGAAAACCTGCCTCGCGTATTACGCTTCGCAGTGCCGAAGAAATAAAAAAAGCCCCTGCTTCGGCATCGAAGCAGGGGCCTGGCTTGATATGCTTGCTTACTTGTTTCTTTAACTGCATTTGCTCCAGCCGCACTGGGGACAACTCTTGCAGCCACCGGTGTAGACGAGCTTGCTGCCACAGTCGGGACAAGTCTCGCCAGTCTCGGTGCCATCCTTGATGTAACGTTTCAAGGCTCGTGCCACGCCGTTACTCCAGGTAGTGATGCTGTCGGTGTCGAAGTTGAGTTTGCCGATAAGCTCAACCACGTTGGGGATGGGCATACCGTGGCGCAGGACGCCGGAGATGAGCTTGGCGTAGTTCCAATATTCTTTCCGGAACATGCGCGAGAGGCCTTCCATGGTGATGTGGTAGCCGTCCTGGTCGAGGAACTGGAAGTCGTAGCGGGCATGCTCCTGGTCTTTCTCCTTCACGCGGATGACCCAACCCTTCTCCACCCACTTGGGCAGCAGGAAGTTCTCGGCACGGCCGGTGAAAATCTCGTAGGGGCGCCCTTCGTACATACCGACGACAGCAATCCAATCCTCCTTCTCGTTCTTGAAGCGCACCACCTCGGCCTCAAGTTTCTTGGGGCGCTTGGGGGCCTTGCTTTCGCCGAAGCAGGTGGTATCTTTCTTGCCCTCGCTGGTGCTGACGAGGACGCCGGTACGCGAGCCGTCGCGGTAGATGGTGCACCCCTTGCAGCCACTCTCCCAGGCGGTCTCATAAATTTTGCTGACTACCTCCTTGGTGGTCTCCTTTGGGATGTTGACGGTAACAGAGATGCTATGGTCGACCCATTTCTGGATGGCACCCTGCATTTTCACCTTGGCCACCCAGTCGATATCTGCGCTGGTGGCATGGAAGTAGGGGCTCTTTTCTATCACTTTCTGCAGGTCGGCGTCGTTCATGTGCATTACCTCGTCGACATCGTAGCCGTTGATGCTTGCCCAATCGAGGAATTTGGGATGGAATACGTTGTATTCCTCGAAGTAGTCTCCGTTCTCGTCCTTGATAATGGTCTGCTTGCTGGTGTCCTTGTCGTTGGGGTTAATCTTCTTGCGACGCTTGTAGCTCACCAGAAAGACGGGCTCGATGCCGCTAGTGGTCTGTGTACAGATGGAGACGGTGCCTGTGGGGGCGATGGTCAGCAGGGCGATATTGCGGCGGCCGTATTTCACCATCTCTTTGTAGAGTTCGGGCTCGGCTTCGCGGATGCGGCTGATGAGTGGATTATTTTCTTCGCGACGGGCATCATAGATGGGGAAGCATCCGCGCTCCTTGGCGAGTTGCATGCTCGAAGCGTAGGCGGCACAGCAAAGTGTCTGTTGCACCTTGACGGCGAAGGCAGTAGCCTCTTCGGTACCATATTGCAGACCCATGGCGGCCAGCATGTCGCCCTCGGCAGTGATGCCGAAACCGCTGCGTCGACCCTCGAGACACTTCATTTTGATGTTGAGCCACAGGTTGTGCTCCACCATCTTGATTTCGTCACTCTCAGGGTCGGCCTCAATCTTCTTGAGAATCTGCTCCACCTTTTCGAGCTCCAAGTCGATGAGGTCGTCCATTAGGCGTTGACCCTTGCGGACATGCTCCTTGAAGAGATCGAAGTTGAATGAGGCTTCTTTGGTGAAGGGTTTTTCGACGTAGGAGTAGAGGTTGATGGCCTGCAGACGGCAGCTGTCGTAGGGACACAGCGGTATCTCACCGCAGGGGTTGGTGCTCACGGTGCGGTAGCCGAAGTCGGCATAGCAGTCGGGCACACTCTCACGGAGGATGGTGTCCCAGAAGAGCACGCCGGGCTCGGCGCTCGACCATGCGTTGGCAATAATCTTGTTCCACAGCGCACGGGCGTCAATCTGTTTGGTATAGACAGGATTGGGTGAGTCGATGGGATACTGCTGCGTGAAGGTCTTTCCCTCCATGGCGCAGCGCATGAACTCATCGGTAATCTTCACACTGACATTGGCCCCAGTAATCTTGCCCTGCTCCAACTTGGCATCGATAAACTGCTCAGCGTCGGGGTGTTTAATACTGATACTTAGCATTAAGGCACCGCGGCGTCCCCCTTGCGCTACCTCGCGAGTGGTGTTGGAATAGCGCTCCATGAAAGGAACGATGCCGGTGGAGGTGAGTGCGGCATTCATCACGGGAGTGCCACTGGGGCGGATGTGGCTGAGGTCGTGTCCCACACCACCGCGACGCTTCATCAACTGCACCTGTTCCTGATCAATTTTCATGATACCGCCGTAAGAGTCGCTGTTGCCTTGGTTGCCGATGACGAAGCAGTTGGAAAGAGAAACCACTTGGAAGTTGTTGCCAATGCCGCTCATTGGACTGCCCTGTGGGACGATATACTTGAAGCCCTTGAGCAACTGGTATATCTCTTCTTCGCACATAGGATTCTGGTAGTTGGCCTCGATACGGGCATACTCGGCAGCCAGGCGGCGGTGCATCATGTCGGGATTGAGTTCGTAGATGCGGTTGTCCTCACGCAAAGCATATTTGTTCATCCACACGTTGGCGGCAAGTTCATCGCCGTGGAAATAGTCGACAGAGGAGCGCATAATCTCCTCGAGGGTGTACTGCTTATATTCTTTGGGGGCCTTGACAGGCTCAATCGCTGAAAACAAGTCGCCTTGCATGATATTATACCTTTATATTTGCTTTGCAAAAGTAGTCAGAAAAACGCAACCGTAGCAAACAAGTTTT
>Ga0256406_1005629_pt1 | contig 13239 bp, 12 predicted proteins | sample RumenRJG_03DNA_FD_185986 | JGI IMG/M metagenome (GOLD analysis project Ga0256406, IMG submission 185986) | Bovine rumen microbial communities from Lethbridge, Alberta, Canada - RJG_03 | ecosystem: Host-associated > Mammals > Digestive system > Stomach > Rumen | place: Canada: Alberta | collected...
CAAGGCAGAACGGACATCTGACAAGGTTTTCGGTCTCGACTGTAAAGGCAATACTGGATAATCCGGTTTATTGCGGAAAGATCGCTTACGGCAGACGGAAAACTGAGAAGATTGAAGGCACAAGAAACGAGTTCCATATTGTGAAGCAGAATGAGTTCTCCGTTTATGACGGGAAACATGATGCCATCATTTCTGAAGAAGAGTTTGAGCTTGCGAAAAAGAAGAGAGCAGCCACTGCAAAGCGCCTGGAAAAGAAACATGATCTGGAGCATGAGCATCAGCTCAGCGGCATTGTAAAATGTCCTGTATGTGGAGCCGGCCTTGTGGGTAATGTAAATCGCAAGAAGAGAAAAGACGGAGCATACTATAAGGAATATTACTTCTATGCCTGCAAGCATCGTCTGGAGGTGGATGGTCATCGCTGCGATTATCATCATCAGTGGAATGAGGCAATGATTGATGAAGCAGTTGCTCATGTGATCAGCCGATTGGTACAGAATCCTGACTTCGAAGAGAAGATGAAGGAAAAGATCAATATGTCCATTGATACCAGGGAAGCTGATCAGTCTCTTGAAGCAGCAGAGAAGCAGCTTAGACAGGCAATCGGGGTGAAGGACAAACTGATCGCTCAGCTTGACAATCTTGATATCACTGACAGGGCATACGACCGTAAGTATAATGATCTGCAGGAGCGCCTCGAAAATGCTTACGTCAAGATCACTGAACTTGAAGATGTGGTAGCTCAGTATCAGGAAGAGATCGAGAGTATCCGGAGAGAAAAAATCAGTGCAGATAATGTCTACAACTACCTGATTCTGTTCCACGATGCCTATGATCAGCTGCCGGATATATGGAAGAAAAAGTTCTTCCAGAGCTTCATTCAAGAGATCCAGTTATACCCGGAACAGCAGGAAAACGGGCAGGTTCTGAAGTCAATGAAGTTTAAGTTCCCGGTCTTCTATAACGGTCAGACGATAGAGGAAATCCGTTGGGACAAAGAAAATACAGTCGAGACAGTAGTATTGATGTCAAGAGAGGAGAAAAATTATGTACGGAGAAACTTATCATGCAGTGGCTAATGCCGCAGGTGCAAAGGTCGGCTTTCTGAAGAGAAGTCCCGGGGGATACTTTGTTCATGCCATGCTCGCAGGCGCCTATATCGGATTCGGAAATATTCTGATCAACGTCATCGGAGGGCTGTTGAACGGAGCACCGGCAACAAAGGTTGTCATGGGATGTGCCTTCGGTATTGCGCTGAGCCTGGTTATTATCGCGGGTGCCGAACTTTTTACGGGAAATACGCTGGTCATGACCGCGGGTCTGACAGAAAAAAAGATTTCCTTTGTCGATGCCGTAAAATTGCTCGTCATCTGCTGGTTAGGAAATCTTGCGGGTTCTGCCCTGCTGGCAGTTCTGTTCCATTTCTCAGGTCTTAATTCAGAAGCTGTTGCAACATTTTTATCGACTGCTGCTGCCGCAAAAATGTCTGCTCCGTTCCTTCAGCTGATCATTCGCGGTATCCTCTGCAATATCCTGGTCTGCCTGGCCGTTTGGTGTGGCTTTAAGTGTAAGTCTGAGAGCGCCAGACTGATCATGATTTTCTGGTGTCTCTTCGCCTTTATCACCTGCGGATTTGAGCACTCAATTGCCAATATGACACAGCTTACGGTCGCTCTTCTCGATCCGGCCGGGCAGGCAGTAACTTTCGGCGGATGGATTTACAATCTCGTCGCTGTCACGATCGGAAATATTATCGGCGGCGTCTGCTTTGTGGCCCTTCCGTATTTTGCCGGTGCAAAAGCAGAAAATAGTGGCGTCGGCGCAAAGTCTGAAAAATAAATGTAAAACAAAAGGCCCTGCCGGCTGGTTAATCAGACGGCAGGGCCTTTCTGAGAAGTATCAGAGCAGCACCGTCTCCGCCGTACAGGCGCGTCGCCTGTATTATCTCGTCTTTGACAGCTGAATAGAACAGAAAGTGCGGCAAAGCCAGTAATAATAAGGCTTTGCCGCATTTTCACTTTGAATCGGTTTGTGCTGTGTTTTCTCCTTTTCGGTACGAAGCTTTGTGTTGGAATAGGGCCGGGATGCCATCCGATCATTGAGATACATCGTATGAATATTGCAATATGTCGCCTCAATATTGCGATGTGTCATATGATCAAAGAAATATGTCAAATATAATTGACATATCCTGAAACCCGGTCTATTATCATACTTAACCGAAGCTGAGGGAAACTACAGGAAATGTTGATCAGTTGTGTATTTCAGAGAAAGGATGGATAAGCTTATGAGTTGGGCTGCAGGTGTTATCACAGGAGTGGTTTTTGTTTTTGCCATAGCGCTGCTGAGCTGCAGAAGCAGGCATCAGACGGACAGTTACGATGAAAGGCAGATCGCTGTCAGGGGGACTGCCTATAAGGCGGGATTTTTAACGATGGTTCTGTGCAATTTAATCCCCGGTATTCTGATGGCCATGCTGGATACCGGATTTTTCCGGAAATATGAGATGGTTCTGTTTATCGGCAGTGCGTTTCTCGGACTTACTGTCTTTGCTGTGATCGCCATCTGGAAAGGGGCATATCTGACGGCACATCAGAATCCGGTGAAAAATCTGATCATTGTCATTATGGTCATTTCAGCAAATGCGCTGGCTGCTTTCTACAAACCCGACTGGGAAACCCCGGAGGAACTTTTCTCATCCGTACAGGGGATAAATGCATTGATTGCCGTATTTTTTCTGATCATCCTGGCTGCACTTGTTCTGAAAATGATTCAGGAAAGACGTGAGAATGTATGAAAAATCTGAAAATGAAATCAGCGAGAGCGGCAAAGGATCTGTCACAGCAGCAGCTGGCAGACCTGTGCGGCGTGACCAGGCAGACGATCAGCGCTATTGAAAACGGGGAATATAATCCGACGATCCGCCTCTGCCTTTCGATCTGCAGGGCGCTCGACAAAACCCTGGATGAACTTTTCTGGGAGAACTGATAACGGATTTTTGAAAGTAGTCTGAATCAGGTATCCGTTCAGCAGTGCCGGCAGAGCGTGAACAGTAACCATCACAGCGGGCACAGCGGGAAGGATAAAAATCAATCTTCACATATCAGAAGATCATCTGTAAAATAAGAGTAGCTGATGTGAAGAGGGAGGTATTGCAGGCAATGCAGTCAGGGAAGCACAGCAGGGGGATCGGTTCCCGGATCATGTACGGTGCCGGAGAATTCTTTAACGGCGGTGCCTTTGTTATTATCAATTCTTTTTTTACGGTATTTCTGATTAAGGCTATGGGCATGCCGGCAGCACTGGCAGGGACAGTCCCGCTGATCGGGCACGTCTGGGATGCGGTAACGGATCCCATCATGGGAAATATCACAGACCGGACAACTTCCGGGATGGGAGCGAAACGCTTTTATATGCTGATCGGATCCTTTGCGACAGCCGTGACGTTTATTACGCTCTGGATTCCGTTCCGTTCTGACAGCCCGGCTGCCATGTTTGTTTTTTATGTCCTGATGTACTGTCTGTTTTCCACGGGATCAACGATTCTGATGGTGCCCTATAACGGCCTGCTTCCCGACATGATCGATGACTATGACACGAGGTCTGAATTTTCCAATGTCCGGATGATCTGGTCGACGCTGGGTGCCATGGTCTGCGGTGTCATCCCGACGCTGTTAATTACGGATACAACGAAGACAACGATGTATCTTCGCTGCTGCATTCTGTTCGGCGTCCTGTTTCTGATCACCTGCCTTCTTACGGTTGCCGGCACCTGGGAAAATCAGCACGCTCCGATGAAATCCAGACTGTCCGACAGCTTCAATCACGCCGGCAGCGCTTTCAGGAGCCGTTCTTTCCGGCTTTTCGTCGGGATCTATCTGACAGGACAGTGCGGCATGGATTTCGTATCCGGCATGGCTGTCTATTACGTGGATGATGTCATTAACGGGTATAAGAATCACTATGTGACCTATCTGATGGCGGCGCTGATCGTAGCGCAGCTTGTCGGTATGCTGATCTGGGGACCGGTTATGGCGAAGACTTCCAAGCGTACGACCATTCTGATCGGTGCGCCGATCCGTATTGTCAGCACACTTCTGCTGCTTCCGCTTTCCTATGAGGGAGCGAGCATCATTCCGATTCTTGCGCTTGCCGTCGGCATCGGCATCGGAAATGCGGCAACCCTTACCAGTATTTTTGCCATCATGGCGGATATGCCGGATGTCGATGAACTGGTCACGTCGGTTCACCGCCCCGGCGTTGTTTCCGGCATGTCAACCTTTGCGAGAAAAATCTCCTCAGGCCTTTCATCCTGGCTGATCGGTATGCTGCTTGCCGCTGTCGGCTACAGCGAAAAGCTGGCAAATGAAGGGGCAAGACAGGCTGCTTTTACGCAGAGAGGAATTACCCTGATCTTCGTCTTCATGCCGGTTGTGCTCTGCATACTTCTTTTTATCTTTGGCTACCGCTTTCCCATGACAGAGAAGGAATTCAATGTCATCAAGAAGGATATCAGGAGACGAAAGGGCGAGGAGCCGTCTGAGGCAACGCCGGAGGAAATCAGAATCTGTGAAAAGGTGACCGGCATTTCCTATGACAGACTCTGGGATCCGGCAAACCAGTGGATCGGGAAGCGTCACAGGGCGTAAATTCCGGGAAATATGACAGTACAACAGCCCGCGTTTTTTATGAACGGAACGGGCGAAGGAGATCAGAATGCAGATTTCAACAAAATTTACCATTGCGATCCATCTGCTGGCGGCAGTGGACTATTTCGGGAAAGATCAGAAGGTCACGAGTGATTTTCTCGCTTCCAGCATAGGAAGCAATCCTGTGATTATACGGAATATCATGTCGGATCTGAGAAATGCCGGCATCATTGAAATCAAAAGAGGTACCGGCGGTATCGAGATCACGAAGCCTCTGGAACAGATTACTTTTTATGATGTGTATGAGGCGGTGGAGAAAAATAAGGAGGACCTGTTCCGTTTTCACGAGAATCCGAGCCCTCTGTGTCCTGTCGGGAGAAATATCCATGCCGCGCTTGACGGCGAGCTTATTGAGGTGCAGAAGGAGTTTGAGGACTGTCTGAAGAAGCACCGGCTCAGTGCTGTGATCAGCAATCTCCGTTCGGAGATCGGGAAGGGAAACTGAGAAGACAGGAAAGGTCGTCCTGAAAAGACGGATCGGGAAGGAGTTCATATGCATTATTTTATGCCGGCTGATGTGTGGGAAGAGACGGATGCCGTCAGGCATCATCCGGAGGCGTTTCAGAAGGCCGGGCACCATGCGCTGATCGTGACAGGAAAGCATTCTTCGCGCGCGAACGGATCACTTGATGATGTCGTGAAGACGCTTAAGAAGTGCGGTATTCCGGTGTCTGTTTTCGATGCCGTGACGGAAAATCCGCCGGTCGGGGTGATTATGGAAGCGGCGTCCGAGGGAAAGCGTGAAGGCGTGGATTTTGTCATCGGTATCGGCGGCGGTTCGCCGATGGATGCCGCCAAGGCGGTCGCACTGATGATCGCCCATCCGGACAGGGATGCTTCTTATCTCTATGAAAAAGGACAGGATGCCTCCCATCTGCCGCTGGTTCTGATCCCGACGACATGCGGCACGGGATCAGAAGTGACGCCGGTCAGTGTTCTGACCAGAACAACGGCGGAGGGAAAGATGAAAGGCTCCATCCCCTATAAGATTTTTGCCGATACGGCGCTCATCGACGGGAAATACCTGGCTTTTGCGCCGGACCGTGTGATCCGGAATACGGCGGTCGATGCCCTTGCCCATCTCTGGGAAAGTGCACTGAACCGGGATGCGACGACGTACAGCGTCATGGTGGCGGAAGCCGGTCTTCATGCCTGGAGAGACAACCGGGCGCTGCTGAAAAAGGAGTCCCCGTCTCTTACGGATGATGAGCGTCTCCGGCTCATGCACGCATCGACGCTTGCCGGCATGGCCATTGCGCAGACCGGCACCTCGATCCCTCACGCCCTGTCCTATACGGCGACCACGGACGCGGGATTCGCTCACGGCCGCGCCGTCGGATATTTTCAGGCGGGCTATCTGGCCGCGGCAGATGAGGATACCCGTAAAAATCTGCTCCGGGCGGCAGGATTTTCTTCGCTTCAGGCGTATGAGGACTTTTTCAGAGAGGTCTGCGGAGAGGAGAAGCTTCCGGCGGAGATTCTCGAAAAGGCCGTCGATGCCGTGATGCATACACCGGCAAAGCTTGAAAAGGCACCTTTTCAGGTGGACAGAGAGACGCTCAGAAAAATTGCCTTTTTTATGGACTGATGCTGATCATATGACAAATCAGTTGGCAGAAACCATAAAATAGTGTATAAATTGAATAAGAAGCAGATAAATTTCAAAAAAGGGATGTAAATGGACAATGATTTTTCTTCTCCTGACAATACACGCTTCTTTAACAGTCAGGGAGAGGCCACTCTGCCGATCGATGAAGTAAAGCCGGGCATGATCTGCATGAAGGGTATAGAGGACAGGCTCGGCAGAATGCTGGTCCAGAACGGCGCTGTGCTCAACAGCTATGTTATCGAAAGGCTGAAACAGTACGGTGTCACCTTTCTGGAAGTGAGAAAACCGGGATACGAAGACGTAAAACCGGTAAAGAAGCGCATGAGCAGCCGTGCGCAGAAGGCTGTCAGAACGGAACGGAAGCCGGATCCGCCGAAGGTACAGCTGGATCACCAGGTAAAGGAACGCATCTCCAGAGGTGTGGAGCTTATGTATTCGCAGGGCACACCGGAGGTGCTTTTTAACGTATCTTCAGAGATCGCCGATGATCTGCTCAACGCCATTGATGCGAACGATGCGGTGGCCCTCAACCTGATGGAGCTCGAGACGAGTGATGAATATACCTTCAATCACTGTGTGGACGTGGCGACGATTTCCATGATCACGGCCAAAAATCAGGGGCTGTCCCAGACAACGGTGAGAGATATCGGCATTGCGGGAATTCTTCATGACATCGGAAAATCAAAGGTGCCGCCGGAAGTGCTGAACAAACCGGCCAGGCTCACCACTGAAGAATTCAATATCATCAAGAAGCACAGTCTGTACAGCTATGAGATGATCCGTGACATTCCCGCGCTGAGTGACGATATCAAGAAGGGTGTGCTGGAGCATCATGAAAAAATCGACGGGAGCGGCTATCCCTACGGCCTGAAGGGCGATAAAATCGCGCCGTACGCCAAGGTTCTCTCCGTGTCTGATATCTACGATGCGCTCTGTACAACGAGACCCTACAAGAAAGGCTATACGCCCAGAGAGTCTGTCGAGATGCTTTCGGCCATGACCGACAAGCTGGATATCGATGTGCTGCATGCCTTCTTTTCATCCATGATTCTGTATCCGGTGGATACGATCGTGCGTCTCAGCAACGGCGAGGATGCCAGAGTGGTCCGTGCGAATCCGGGACTGATCACGCGGCCGGTTGTTGTCGGACTGAAAAGCGGCAGGGTCTATGATCTGAGTTCCGCGGGGTATCTGGATATCGTGATTGATTCTTAATACGAAAAGGTTTGTGAATGAACAGCAGTTATGGCTCACAGAACAATTCCATATCGGGGTTCCAGAAAGTTGTTTCTGTACCGATCGACGATGTAAGGCCGGGCATGGTCTGCGCGCAGAGTATCGAGGACAGACTGGGCCGTCATCTGGTCAACAGCGGAGCTGTGCTGAATCAGTACGTGATCGACCGGCTGAAGGTATTCGGCATCCTTTACCTGGATATCCGTTTCTCCGGTCCGAACAGGACGGCTGTTCCGAAGCGGTCGATCAGTCCGGAAGTCCGGGAGACCATTCAGCGTGAGAGAAGGCCGGACCGTCCGAAGGTACGGCTCGACCGGCAGATCAAGACGCAGATTGAGAAGGGCATGGAGCTCATTTACACGGATTCAAGGCCCGATGTTCTGGTCGGCGTATCATCAAAAATCTCTGATGATCTGATGAACGCGATCGGAAAGAATGATGCGGTGGCACTCAATCTGGTCGAGCTGAAGACAAGTGATGAATATACCTTCAATCATAGTGTGGATGTGGCAACCATTGCGATGGTTATCGCGAAGAATATGCATTATCCGCCGGAAAAGATCAGAGAGATCGGCGTCGCGGGGATTCTGCACGATGTCGGCAAGTCGAAGGTGCCGATCGAGATCCTGAACAAGCCGGCCCGTCTGACCAATGATGAATTCGAGGTCATCAAGAAGCACAGTCAGTACAGCTTTGACATGATCAAGGATGTGCCCGAGCTCAGCGATGAGATCAAAAAGGGTGTGCTGGAACACCATGAAAAAATCAACGGCCGCGGATATCCGAACGGGCTCACTGAGGATGAGATCGAGCCATACGCCAAAATCCTGACAGTGGCGGACATTTATGATGCACTCTGTACGACCAGACCCTATAAGAAGGGATACACGCCCAGAGAATCGGTGGAGATGCTCGCAGCCATGACAGATCAGCTCGACATCGATGTGCTGAATGTCTTTTTTTCGTCCATGGTTCTGTATCCGGTCGACAGCACGGTGCGCCTGAGCAACGGTGAGGAGGCCAGGGTCGTGCGGTCCAATGACGAGCTGATCACGCGGCCTGTCGTTGTCGGCATGAAGAGCGGAAAGGTCTATGACCTGAGTTCGACCGATTATCTCAACCTTGTTATTGCCTCATGATACCGGAGTGTCATGAGCCTGAGATTGTTTTTCGCGGGGGAGGCAGTCTGTGAGAACCGCCCCGTAAGTGACAGAAGCGCAGGCGGCCGGAGATTCCGGCCACCTGCGCTTTTTTCCTGATTCTCTGCCCTTTCCGCTCTGTGTGCCGGAAGGATATGCACCCTACAGTTCGAAAGTGTCGGGATCTTCCCCTGAACTTCCGAACGGCGGCAGTGCATCTATGGCTGCCATATCCTCGTCGGAGAGCTCGAAACTGAAGACATCGAGATTTTCCCGGATGCGCTCAGGTCTGACGGATTTCGGAATCGGCAGATAACCATGCTGAAGTTCCCAGCGCAGACTGATCTGCGGAAGGGATTTCCCGTACTTTTCCGCGATGGCGAGAAGGGTCTCATCCTGAAAAATCCTTCCGCGGCCAAGCGGACTCCAGGCTTCCGTGAGAATGTGATTTTTTCTGCAGTATGCCGTGGTCTCCTCCTGGTTCTGGCCGGGGTGAAGCTCGATCTGGTCCACCATGGGCTGCACTTCCGTCTCCATCAGCGCTTTCAGATGATGCGGCTTGAAGTTTGATACACCGATCGCACGGATTTTTCCCTCATGATACAGTTCGGTCATGGCCCTCCATGTGCCGAGATTGATGTCTTCCCAGTCAGGATAGGCGGAGGAAGAAGCCGGCCAGTGAATCAGATAGAGATCCAGGTAATCCAGGCCCAGATTCGACAGTGTTTTCGGAAAAGCGGCTTTTGTCTTTTCGTATCCGCGGTCAGTCCGCCATACTTTGCTTGTGATAAAAAGCTGTTCACGCGGCACACCGCAGCTCCGGATGCCTTCTCCGACACCCTGTTCGTTGCCGTAAAAAGCAGCAGTGTCGATCAGACGGTATCCTGCGTGTACGGCATCGACGACGGCGCTGGCCGCCGCTTCTCCCGTCGCCTTGTAGGTTCCGAAACCAATGACCGGAATCTCAGTTCCATTGTTCAGTCGATAAGTTTTCATGGCAGTGATCTGATATCCTTTCTTTCAGAACGCCTCAGGTTTACAGGATGGAGATGCCGAAGCTGTTTACCAGGGCATCGACAGCCGCACCCTGTCTGCAGAGCGGGCACTCGTGATGCGTATAAGACTTATAGTCCGGAATATCTGAAGAAGTAAAGGCAGCATAAACCGGCATGCCGGCCACCTTGTTGACCATACTGAAGATCGCGCAGGCGCCGCTGATTTCCGCATCGTAGTATTTCAGGCATTCCACGGCAGTGGCGAGGGAGCCGCCTGTCGTGATGGAACCGCAGAGGATCAGCACATGTTTTCTGCGGATGGCCATCTGCATATTGTCACGGAAGATGATCTGACCTGTCGGCGTATATTCCGGCGGCACCACGTAGATGGTCTTGTGGGCGTTGTAGGAAAGAACACCGGTTCTGGTCAGTTCCTCCGCCAGGTAGGTTCCGATGACCTCAGTGCCGTCCAGACATACGATGGTATCAACCGGGGTGGCAACCGAGTAATGAGACGCCAGAAGAGTGGCTACACCGTGAGCCTCGCTGCAGCGGGTTTTCATGGTGGTGATATCAATGTAGCAGTTGATGTGAGAGTGCGGTGTGGCAAAATGACCGTGAAAAAGCTTAAGTGTCACATTCGGATCGATCCGTGAAGGTATTTTTGTGTAACTGGCATCCATGATGTAACTCCTTTCCTCCCGTATGCCGGGCATCAGAATGATCCTGTGCATACTGTACATCGCATAAGCGTAATCAGATGAAAAATAAGACGATATGCACATGATATTCAAAGAAAACAGAATACAGAATATCAATATTCTGAATTCATAACGCAAGTATAGCATTGAAATTGTGTATTGTGCAATATAAATGATGCGCGACTGTAACCTGCGAATAAATTCACTAAAAACGGGTGTTCGTGATAAACTGTAGCATAAATGAGGGAGCTGCCATGAATTCAGATTTTATTGCGGTATTCAACTTTATCCGTGAAGTCCGGCATCTGCCGGAGCAGGTGAGAGAAGAGTTTCTGACGTATAAATGCAACTACTATCAGTTTTTCATCCGGGTTGCACTGGTCGTTACCTGTTTTGCGGAATTTCTTTTTATCGTGTCCGATTATGCGCTGAATGAAGAGATGTTCCGTCCCACCCTGATCCCGAGAGCCTCGATTTTTGTCCCGATGGTCTTCTATATTTTCGCGGAGCGGAGGGCAAAATCCAGAAAGGTCAGGACTTTTCTGAATTATTTTCTGGCGGAATGCGTTGTGCTGTCAACCATATGGTCGGTATTCCATCTGAAGGACAAGGCGCATTTTGCAGAGGGATCCTTCTCGATGAATCTGATTTTCATCGTTCTCGGCATCGGATCCTCAACCGCATTCTGCGTGGGAAATTACATTTTCTTCTTTGCCGAGATCCTCATCACCAATGCCATTATCCATTATGAAAACCTCATGGTTATTCTTTCGCTGAATCTGCCGGCTTCCCTGGCGGTGATTTTTGCCCAGATCATGCTTTCTCTGGCATCATATGATTCCTTCCGCATGACCAGAAAACTGGACGACATGCTGAAGACGGATCCGATGACACATATCGGCAACAGGGCTCTGCTGGACAAAATCGTCGTGAACAACACGCTGAAGAACGCAGAGAATCCGACGTCGCTGATCATGCTGGATGTGGATCATTTTAAGGAAGTGAATGATGAGCACGGTCATGAGATGGGAGATGCGGTGCTGAAATATCTGGCAGGATACCTGAACAGCCATGTGCGGAAGGGTGATCATGTGATCCGCTACGGCGGAGACGAATTTCTGATGATCATGTACGGAAGTTCTGCTGCGGACAGTTTCCATACGATGGAGAGAATCCGTCATGATATGGAGCAGGATGAAAAAAAGCCGATGGACTTCACCATCTCGGACGGCGTTGCGGAATACCGGGATGACTTCAGCAAAGCGCTTGCTGAGGCGGATACCGCACTGTATCAGGTCAAGAAGCACGGCAGGAACAGCCAGCTCATCTACAGAACAGGCTTCGGTATGGAACCCGGCTATGTCCGTACAGACGGATCTCAGCAGCAGAACCAGGCGGGGACTGCTGCTTCAGACAGATGACTGACGGGATAGTTCCGGTACGGGAGAAAGTCGTGCCGTTCCCGGTTCGGGTTCTCCTTCCAGCAGGGTGTGGAAGTCCGTATTATTGCTGGAGAATTCACTGAGCGTGATACAGCAGGTACCGATCCTGGCCAGGTCATAGAGCAGATCGTTGAATGAGCCGGTCAGCTCGGCAGAGCATTTGTTTTTGCTGATCCGCTTCATGTGACGGCGGCGCAGCCGGTCATCAAGGCTGAGAATCTCAGGCTTGAGCTTCCGGATGTTGTCCGCATTTTCTTCATCGGTGTCTCCCTGAATCAGAGAATTGAGGATAAGGCCGTAGAGTTCCGATATTTTCTGGAAAGAATCCCGCAGGTCTTTAATGGCGTCTCTGGAGTATTTTTTCTTCTGGCCGTCGTTTTCACTGATATTCTTTACGATTTCTTCACAAAGGTCGCTGATTCTGACCATGTCATTCTTGATCAGAATGGTACCGGTGAGCTGAGAAGCCTGTTCCCCCGTGAGACTGCCGTCTCCGAACATGGAAGAGGTGTAGTCATCTATGCTTTTTCCCACGGAGCGGACCGCATCAGATTCTTTCTGAATGCTGTGCAGCATTTCCGGGATGCCTTTTATGCTGAAACTTTCGGCCTGAATCAGTATATCCCGGACCATGTGGCCCACATGAAGCACTTCCCGGGATACCAGATGCAGAGAAGGCAGTGGCTGGCCGATCAGCATCCGGTCCAGATATTTCGGCTGAGCGAGTGTTTCTGCCGTCTGTTTTCTGCGGTCAGGCAGGAGTTTCATGACGATTTTTACCATGAGAGGCAGAAGAGGGGTCCAGATCAGCGTCATGGCAATGTTGAATCCGGTATGGGCATTGGCTATCTGACGGGAGATGACATCCACCTCCGGTCCCTTCGGGGAAAGCCACTGGATAAACTTCGCGTAAGGACCGACGAACCAGACGAAAAGAAGCGTTCCCGAGATGTTGAAGATACAGTGCGCAAGCGCAGTTCTTTTGGCGTCGATGCTTTGATTCAGGCTGGCGAGGATTGCCGTGATGGTGGTGCCGATGTTGTCGCCGAGCAGGATCGGGATCGCGCCGGCAAGGCCGATGATGCTTGTCGTTGTTCCCGCAACCGCCTGGGTGGCGAAATTCTGCAGCACGGCGATGGTGGCGGATGAACTCTGCACAACGAGTGTCATCATCATGCCGACGAGGATGCCGAGGAAGCGGTTGTCAGCCACCTTCCCGATGAGATTCAGAAAGAAGGCACTGCCGGCCAGAGGCTTCATGACGGAGCCCATGATCTCAATGCCGTCGAACAGCAGGCCGAATGCCAGGATCGTCTGACCGATGTACCTTGTCTTTTCTTTTCTGGCGAGCAGACTGAGAATAAATCCCGCGAAAATGATGATATAAATATAATCACTCAGCTTGAAG
>Ga0256406_1005630_pt1 | contig 13239 bp, 14 predicted proteins | sample RumenRJG_03DNA_FD_185986 | JGI IMG/M metagenome (GOLD analysis project Ga0256406, IMG submission 185986) | Bovine rumen microbial communities from Lethbridge, Alberta, Canada - RJG_03 | ecosystem: Host-associated > Mammals > Digestive system > Stomach > Rumen | place: Canada: Alberta | collected...
CCGCCAGCGGCGACGACGGCCTGGCGGACACACCCGATCCCATCCCGAACTCGGAAGTTAAGCGCCACGGCGGCGAAAATACCCTCAGGGGGAAGATAGCCCGTCGCCGCTTTTTGCGTGGACGGGATTTTTTACGTTAGATTTTTCTTTATCAACGAAAGAGGTACGGAGGGTATTCCTATGTACCTTGGACGGCGGTGTCGTTGCTATCTCAATTCCGATCAGGTACTTTTCTTCGAACGTACGCTCCGTTCGATGAACGATCTTTATCAGTTCCTCGTTCGGCAGTCCTCGTCTTATCCCGTCGGTTTTCAGGAAGTGGTGGCTTCGGCTCATTCGGTGTTTGATTCTCTTCTTCCTGCGCCCGTCTTCTTCAAGCAAGTTTATCAGATTGCCCTTCAGGATCTTCAGGAACTGAAGGAGAGGAAGAAACGGCTCTTTTCCTTCCGGGTTCCTTTGGGAAGATTCCTACGGGCCGACCCTTCCACGCGGTATCTTGATCTTCCTTTCTTTGGTTCCGTACGTGTCCGGGGCCTTAAACCGTTTGAAGGGAAGGTTCTTTCCTTCTGCATCCGAAGATACCCGGACGGACACTATGGGATTTCTCTTCTTCTTGAACCGCTCGTTCCGGTTCCCCCTCTTCCGCGGACGGGAAAATGTGTAGGGCTGGACCTCGGCTTTCTCCATTTTGTCACCACGTCCGACGGCGACCGCCTTCAGATACCCGCCTTCTTCCGGGAGAGCGAAGAATCCCTCCGTCATCTTGACCGTCTCCTTTCCACCCGGGTTAGAGGATCCCGCGGCTATCGCAAGATCCTCCGACAGAGAGCCTCTCTTTTCCGGGAAATGAAAGAAAGGAGGGACTCCTTCCTCCATCTCTATTCGAAATCCCTTGTCCGCAATTACGACTGGATCTTCGCAGAATCACTGGAGATCCGGGAAATGGCCCAGAACCGGCATCATTCCCGTAGTGTCGTCCATTCCGGATGGGGGCAGTTCCTGAAACAGCTGGAATATAAATGCCGTTTCTACGGGAAGACGTTCCATACTGTTGCCCGTTCCTTCCCTAGCTCTCAACTCTGTTTCCACTGTGGGTACCAGAATCCAGAAACGAAGGACTGCCGAAAAAGGACCATCACCTGTCCCCACTGCGGAAGAACGTATGACCGGGATCTGAATGCTGCCTTAAATATTCGGGAACAAGGAAAAAGAGAGATTGGTCTATCCTGAGGCGTAGCCTCGGTACAGATCTAGGGCGGGAGCCGCCCGACGTCAGGCCTGTGAAAACAGGAACCCGCTTCCAGCGCCTATCGACAGCCGGGGCAGCCCGAAACTATTCCGGGCTGCCCCGAACTTTTTTATGCCTTGGCCTCTTCCTCCAGCCTCTCCTTCCTCAGGGCTTCCTCTTTCTCTTTCATATACTGTCTGAAGACTCTCTCCATCGGCGGAACGTATAACGCAAGAGCGGTTTCCCGTTTGGAATAGAAGGCGCTTATCGAATTCTTGCTAAGCATCTCTGCGGGATTCTTGCAGAAGCAGCACGTCCAGAGGAGATCGGCGGATTCCGTCTTGATGGAATCGAGGTGGGTCAGGAAGCAGAGGAGCATCTTCGACTCTCTCTCATACCTCTCACCGAATTCTTTGTACCGTTTCATCAAGTCCTCCAGGATTGCCGAGGTAGGTCTCTTTTTGTCGCTCCCGGCCTCAGCCCGAAGTGGATACGTGTCCTTACCGGCGATGCTGGTAAAGAGGAGCACGATCTCGTTGTACTCCTGGCAGAAAAGCTTCATTGTCTTGAGTCTCTCTTTGGTCGAAGGCTCAGCCGTAGGGGCCGGAGATGAGGATGGCGCTGTGGCTGGAGCCGGAGCGGACTCCTTGGAAGAAGCGGCGCGAGAAGTCGGTTGTGGCGTCTTGGGCGGAGTAGTAGTGGCCTTCTCTTTCGACTCCGAAGTCGTCTTCTCGGTCTTCACATCTGTTGTTTTTAGCTTGTGGCTCATATGCCACTCCTTTCATGTGTGGGCCTCGGTCTGCTCGCCTCTTCCTTGTGGGATCCTCACTCGATGGGGAGAGGCGGACAGAGCCAAGTCAAAAACAATCGTCCTTTCTGCTCACGACTGTGCTGAGAATAGATTGCTTAGAGACAATCGAATTCTAACAGATGAAAAATGTTCTGCGCAATAGGGATACGACAAATATTTCCTCGAGACACGAAAGGAAACGTGCTCTTTTCCGGCTCTTTTTCCCTTTTTCTTTCCACCAGCGGAAGCGAGAACTCCACCGTCTTTTTTATGCGTTTTAAGAGAATGCACAATGTGATATTTATCGATAATTCAGGGAAAAAACATTCATTTTAGAAAACCGAATATGAAAGAATATTTCAGCATCCCACGGCTTCCTTTCCGCCCATTTCTAGACCAGATGGCGAGACCCAAAAATGGAATTCTCTTTTTTCTCCGGTATTTTTCCGGGAAAATTCCATCTTTTTTCTGCACAGGGAGAAAACGGCCCATTTCTTGGGCCTTTTTTCAACCCCTGAAAAGGCTCGCTTGTTCTCAAAGCCTCCCTGATACACCTCTTTTAGTTTGCGCTTCCGCTATAATGGTCACCAAGACGAAACTGGAGGGCAACTCTATGGACGACAATCTCGTTTACGGCAAAATTCCCGTCAAGAACGTTCTTACCGGAAAGCGGAAGGCAGTCCGTGTCTTTCTGAACGAAGCGCATCCGGACCCGGAAATTCTGGCCCTCGCCCGTTCCACCGGAACTCCCGTCCGCCTTCTCTCCTCGGCAGAGCTCGACCATCTTGTCCAGAGCCGGAATCATCAGGGGGCCATATGCTCCCTGCCGGAATTCCGCTACACTCCTCTCTCCGAGCTTCTGGATGCGGTGAAAGAGAAGACCGATTCGACGATTGTCATGCTCGACGGCATCAGTGATCCCGTCAATTTCGGTAGTATCATCCGCTCCTCGAACGCTTTCGGAGTCGACGGAATTCTTATCGGAAAGAACCGCCAAGTCCCGGTCAACGGAACGGTCAGCAAGATTGCAACAGGAGGCGAGGAACTTCTTCCCATCGTCCAGGTCGTGAATCTCACCCAGACGATAGACGTTCTTAAGAAGAACGGGTACTGGATCGTCGCTAGCGCCGGGGAAGGAAAAGACGTCTATGACCGAATTGACTACAGCGGGAAGATCGTCTTAGTCGTCGGCAGCGAGGGATTCGGGGTTTCCCGTCTCGTGAAGCAAAACTCCGATTTCGTTGCTTCCATTCCCCTTCCTGGAACCGTCAAGGCACTGAATGCCGCCGTTGCCACCGCCGTCTTTCTTGCTCAGATTAATTCCTGTCGCCGCCTGAAGGAGCGGAAGAAATAGGTTTTTCAACGCCTCCGATTCTCTCGCGTTGGAAGACGAAAGGAGGGAACCATGTCGAATCCGAAAATCGTTTTTCTGACCTACCGCCCATCCATGATGCTTCTCTTCCATCCTCTGCTGACCCGGGAATGCGTGAAGGAGTTTTTGACTTTTCCTGCCGTCTCCCCGGAATTCGAGGCCTATAGCCTGAAGGAGCTCTGGCTGCTTCGAAAGAGACGTCCCGAGGCACTTGAGGAACTTCTTCAGCGCTGTTTGCCCCTCTCGCGGCAGATGGCGAAGAACCACGTCCTTCGCCACAAGTACGATAGCTTTGACGACGTCCTGTCTCTTCTGCTCCATGCCTTGACGAAGATTTTCGAGGACTACGATCCTCAGCGGGGAGAACTGACCCATTTCGTGGCCGGATCCTTGAAGAATGTCCTTCATTATCACCTCCTGGAAGCAAGCCGAAAATACGCCCGGGAAATCGAGACCCGGGGGAAGAAAGTCTCCCTGGAGGGGACGCCGGGCATCGAGGAGGAAGCAATCGTGCCCCTCTCCCCGGAAGACGTTGCCTCCTGGGTCGACTTCGAAAGCCGATTCCAGCGCCTTGCTCCGTCCACCCAGAAACTTCTCCTGATTTATCTCTCCGGGAAAAGCATCTCGGAACTCAGCCGGGATTCCGGCGTCCCTGCGACGACCCTCATGAGCCAGATTCATACCGCCCTTGCCGAGCTCGGGGCAAAGAACCTCAGCCGGAATCGGCCCTCTTCCCGTAACCGTGGCAAGGCTGCGAAAGAGGCTGTGCCGAAGGAGGAGAATCCAGCCCCGACTTCCTTCTGATACCTTGAACCTACCCTACGACCATGGTAAAATTGTCGATGCGCTTGTGGTCTTTTCCCACGGAAAAATCATGGCGTAATAACCATAGATGTGGATCTTGCTGACAAGTCCTTCCCGCTGTAACCCAGCGACCGAGAAGAAACCAAGCTCTGCGGGTTGGGTTGGCATCTTGAAGCATCTAGAAGGTCAACAAAAAGGAGGCTCTGTATGAGCGAAGAAGAGAAGAAGGTCGAAGCTGTTCCGGAAGCAGCCACTGCTTCGGAGGAAGAGAAGAAGGACGTCATGCAGGCGACGGTCCATTCGGACACGGATCCCGTCGTCAATCCGAAGACCCTGCTTGCGGCAGGCTGCCATTTCGGACATCGGGTCAGCCGGTGGAATCCGAAGATGCGGCCGTACATCTACGGCAAGCGGAACAATCTCCACATCATCGACCTCAATAAGTCCGCGGAGATGATGCAGACGGCGTATGTCGCACTGAAGGAAATCGTCAAGAAGGGCGGAAAGGTTCTCTTCGTCGGAACCAAGCCCTATGCGAAGAAGGCCATCCAGGAAGAAGCGGTTCGCTCCGGCTCCTTCTATATGGCGCATCGTTGGCTCGGCGGAACGCTGACGAACTTCCGCACCATCCTCAAGAGAATCAACCTTCTCAAGGAGATCGAGGCCAAGGAGCAGAACGGAGACTTTGAGAAGCTCTCCAAGAAGGAAGTCGCGGCTCAGCTCAAGCTGAAGGCGAAGCTCAGCCAGAACCTTGAAGGCATCAAGGAAATCCGCTTCCTTCCGAACGCTCTTGTCGTGGTCGATCCGAAGACCGAGCACAATGCCATCAAGGAAGCCCACGCGCTCCACATCCCGGTGTTTGCCCTCGGCGATACGAATACCGATCCGGACGAGATTGATTACCTCGTTCCGGCTAACGATGACGGCGAAGCGTCCATCCGGATCATCGTCGGCCTCTTTGCCGATGCGGTCGTGGAAGGCAAGGGCGGCGAGCCTTTATACGCCTACAAGGACAGCAGCGAAGCCACGGAGACCATGGCCGACATGCTCAAGGGCGTCGATCCGAACGAACAGCTGAAGACCATTCGGATGAAGCTTCGGGACGATGCCATCGCCATCCGGAAGGAAAAGAACGGCGGCCGTGTCCGTCGTCCGAAGAAGGTCTTCCATCGCTTTGGCGCTCCGCGTCCGGCTGACGGAAGCCATGCGGCTGCTCCGGCTCAGAATGCCGCTGCTCCGGCTTCTGCTCCTGCCGAGGCCAGCGCTCCGGCGGCTGCGGCTCCGGCTCAGAATGCCGCTGCTCCGGTGAGCGAGAAAAAAGGAGAGTAAGTAAATGGGTGATACCAAAGTTACCATTGAGATGATCAAGGCCGTCCGGGAACGGACGGGCTCCGGTCTGATGGATTGCAAGAAGGCCCTCCTCGAAAACGACGGGGACATCCAGAAGGCTTGCGACTGGCTCCGGGAGAAGGGCATCGCCAAGGCTGCGAAGAAAGCAGCGACCCGCGTTGCGAGCGAAGGCATTGCCTGGGTCCTCGTCGACGGTGACAAGGCCGCCATGGTCGAGGTCAACTGTGAGACGGACTTCGTCGCTTCGAACGAAGTCTTCCGCAACCTCGTCAAGTCGGTCAACGAGATCGTCCTCCGGGACGAGCCGAAGGACAAGGATGAAGCCATGGCGTCCAAGAACGCCGAAGGCAAGTCCATCCATGACCTCTTCCTCGACGCTTCGATGAAGCTGGGCGAGAAGCTCGACTTCCGCCGCTTCGTCGTCGTCCATAAGCAGGCGGATGAGGTCTTCGGCCCCTACGTCCATATGAACGGGAAGATTGCCACGCTTGTCGTCCTTAAGGGCGGCGATTCCGAGCTGGCGAACGGCGTCGCGCTGAACGTCTGCTCCCTAAACCCGCAGTACAGGACCATGGCGGACATCCCGGCGGATGTCGTCGCCAAGGAAACCGAGATTGAGCTTGAAGCTTCCCGTCAGGATCCGAAGTTCGCCTCCAAGCCGGAAGCCATCCAGCGCAAGATCGTCGAAGGCCGGGTCAAGAAGAGCATCGGCGAGTCGGTCCTCACCGAGGAGCCGTATGTCCTGGACGAGAGCCAGACGGTCGGTAACGTCCTGAAGAGCAAGAATGCTTCCGTCGTTGCGACCTACCGGTACGCCGTCGGCGAAGGCATCGAGAAGCCGCAGGAAGACTTTGCGGCCGAAGTCGCTGCCGAAGCCGCCAAGGCGGCCAAGTAGCTGTCGGGAAGATCCTAGGGCACCCTTTACGGGTGCCTTTTTCAGGAAAGGAGCGAACGAATGTCCTACCATCGGATTCTGCTGAAGATTTCCGGAGAGGCGCTGGAGAACAAGAAGAACGGAACCCTGTACGACCCAGCGGTCCTGGACGACCTTCTCGCCGTCATCGAAGAAATCCGGAAGAGAAAAATCGGCCTCGGTATCGTCGTCGGGGGCGGAAATGTCTGGCGGGGTCGGGAAGCCCCTGCCCTGGGCTTAGAGAAGGCAAGCGGAGACTACATGGGCATGCTGGCGACCATCATGAACGGCATCGCTCTCCAGTCCTACTTCTCCAGCCACGCCTCGCTTCCGGTCCACGTCCTTTCGGCCCTTCCTTTCCCGAACTGCGTCGAGACCTACAGCCGTCGCCTTGGCCTTTCCTACCTAGACCAGGGCGACGTCCTAATCTTTGCCGGCGGCACCGGAAACCCGTTCTTTACGACGGACTCCGCCGCCGCCCTGCGAGCGAGAGAGCTCGGCATGGATGCCATCCTGATGGGGAAGAACGGCGTCGACGGAGTCTTTGACTCCGACCCACGGAAGAATCCAAACGCCAAGTTCATTCCGGATGCCACGTACGAGGAAATCCTGTCCCGCGACCTCGGCGTCATGGACCAGACGGCCCTCGGGCTTCTGGAGGGATCGGACATTGAGGTAAGGGTCTTCAACATGGATCCCGCCAGCAATGCCCTGAAGGTTCTCTCCGGGGCGAAGATCGGGACCCGGATCCACTCGTCGAAGGCCCGGTAGCGCTCTTCCTCCGAAGGCGTTTTCTGTGTAGAATAAAGAAAGAAAAGAGGGTATATTTCCTATGTCATTACTGGATGAATGCAAAGACAAGATGGATAAGTCGATCGAGGCGCTCCACGAGTCCCTGGCCACGCTTCATGCCGGCCGTGTCACGGCACAGCTTCTCGACAAGATCTACGTCAAGTGCTACGGCGAGAACATGATCCTGAAGAGCGTCGCTGGCATCAGCTCCCTGTCTCCGACGGACTTAGCCGTCCGCCCCTATGATCCTTCGACCAACAAGGACATCCTGAACGGACTGAACAAGGCCGACCTCGGCTGCACCGTCACGCAGAACGGGGGACAGATCGTCCTGAAGTTCCCGACGCCCAGCGAAGACCGCCGGAAGGACCTGGTCCGTCAGGCGAAGAAGTTCACCGAGGACGGCAAGGTCGCCGTCCGGAACATCCGTAAGGATTACAACAACAAGGCGAAGAAGGACGACAGCCTCAGCGAGGACATGCAGCATGACCTCCTGGACCAGATCCAGAAGGAGACCGACGCCCATATCGCGAAGATGGACGCCATGCTTGCGGCGAAGGTCCAGGACATCGAGACGATCTAATGCTCGCTCCTCTTCCGAAGCCGATCCGGCATATCGCCTTCATCATGGACGGGAACGGAAGGTGGGCAAAGAAACGCCTTCTCCCTCGTTCTGCCGGCCATAAAAAGGGAGTCGAGATCATCCAGAGCATCGTCGATTCCTGTTTTGACGACTACGGAATCTATGCCGTCACCCTTTTCACCTTCTCGACGGAGAACTGGAACCGTCCGCCGAAGGAGATTTCCATCCTCTTCTCCCTCCTGAAGGAGTTCTTCGAGAAGAAGCTGGACTACTTCAAGGGACGGGGAACCCAGATTCGGGTCCTCGGGGAGATCGACGACCCGCGGATTCCCCAGGACGTCCGGGACACGATCCATAAGACCGTCGAGGAGACCAAGGGCGGGACGAAGAACGTCTTCAACGTCCTCTTTAACTACGGCGGCCGGGACGACATCCTCCGCGCCTGCCAGAAGCTCTCCCAGGAGGTAAAGGAAGGACGTTTCCGGCCGGAAGAGATCACGCCGAAGCTCTTCTCCTCCTACCTCTACACCGGAGAGCTCTCCGATGTCGACCTTCTGATCCGCACCTCGGGCGAGGAGCGGGTCTCCAACTGCCTTCTCTGGCAGATCGCCTATGCGGAAATGGTCTTCGAACCCACGCTCTGGCCGGACTATACCCCGGCCGTCCTGAAGAAGGACATCACGATCTTCGAAAGCCGCGACCGCCGCTTCGGCGCAATCCGGGAGTAACCTATGGCTGCAAACCGCCTATCCTCGAACTCCAAGAGCTCCATGCGAGTGAGAACCCTGACCGGCATTGCGATCGTCGTGACGCTCATTCCGACGATCTTCTTCGGCGACTGGGTCTTCTTTGCCGTGTTCGCCCTTTTCTCCGTCTTCGGTATCCGTGAGTTCCTCGTAGCTCCCGGGGCCAAGAAGTACAGCCTGGTGACCAAAGTCGTCGTCTACCTCTTCGTTCTCTCCTTCGTCTACTGGACCTTCGTGAAGAACGCCCTGATGGACCAGAGCTACTTCTCCGATTCCGTGCTGAAGCTTCCGGACCTCTTCGTGTCCCTGACCGGCATCATCGTCTACCTCCTGCTCCTCTTCCTGATTGGCATCGTCGACAAGCGCGTCTCCTTGAGCGACATCACCTACTTGTTTACCGTCGGCGTCCTGCTGGCGATTGGCTTTCAGAGCCTGTTCTTCCTCCGTTACTTTCCGAACTGCCCGGGCATCCTCTACCGGTCGTCGGAAACCCTCTCCGTCCCTTGGTCTGCCGAGGGAACCACTCTGGGCACTTATTTCAAGGATTACTATGCGGCCTGCGGCTTTAGCCATCCGAGCTGGATGACGTTCCCTCTCTTTGCCTTCCTCCTGATCGGAACCTGGATGAGCGACGCCGGCGCCTACTTCTTCGGCATGTTCTTCGGAAAGCACCGGATGAACCCGCGAATCTCGCCCCACAAGACCTGGGAAGGGTTCTTCGGCGGCATGCTCGTTTCCCTTCTCTTCTCCCTCGGCTTCGCCGCCCTGATGGAGTACGTCTTCCGCCTCCCCCTCGTTCCCGGGCTGCTTCAGTTTGAACACTCGCCCCTGTTAGAGCGCCTCGGCGTCTTTAAAGGCGCCGCCTGGCCTTTCCTCGTCCTCTCGGCCCTGGCCATGCCGACGGTCGGGAACCTCGGCGGCTTCCTCTTCTCCCTCATCAAGCGGACCTACGGCATCAAGGACTACGGGAAGTTCTTTCCGGGCCACGGCGGCATCATTGACCGGTTCGACTCGGTCTTCACCAGCGCGATGATCATCGCCGTCCTGCTGGAGCTCCTCGCCGTCGGATGGAGATTCACCGTATGAGGGACATCCTCGTCCTCGGCGCCACCGGCAGCATCGGTAGCCAGACCCTGGACCTTCTGAAGTACTCGAGCGAGTACCGGCTAATCGGCGTCTCCCTAAGAAGCCACACGGAGAAACTGGAGCCTTACCTGTTCTATTTCCCGTGGCTGAAGATCGTCGCCATCGAAGACGAGGAAAGCGCCAAGGCCTTCGCCCAGCGCCATCCCTCCCTTCAGGTCATCTGGGGTGCCGACGTGAGCCTGAAGCTCCTCCGCCTCCGGCCCGAGGCCGACGTCGTTAACGCCCTGATGGGCGTTGCTGGTCTCCGGCCGACCCTCCTTGCCCTCCGGCAAGGCCAGGATCTGATGCTCTCCAACAAGGAGAGTCTGGTCCTCGGTTCCTCCCTCGTCCGGAAGGAGCTCAGTACCTCGAAGTCCCATCTTTATCCGATCGACAGTGAGCACGTCGGACTGGCGAAGCTCTTAAAGGAAGCCTGGCGTCGGGGCGTGCCGAAGTCTCGGATACGGCAGCTTATCGTCACCGCCAGCGGCGGAAGCCTAAGGGACCTTCCCAAGGAGGAAGCCCTGAAGGCAAGCCCAGAGCAGGTCCTCCGTCATCCCACCTGGTCGATGGGAAAGAAGATCACGGTCGACTCGGCGACGCTCGTCAACAAAGGGTACGAGGTCATCGAGGCCTCGACGCTCTTCTCCTTCCCGCTTTCGAAGATCGGTGCCCGGATTTGCCGGGAGTCGCTGGTCCATGCCGAGCTCGTCTACGCCGGCGAGGACGGAAAGGACGTCCGCCTCGTCGAGTACTCCCCGGCGGACATGAAGGTCGCTATCGCCTACGCCCTAAGCCGCGGGACCCTTTCCATGCATCCGGTTTCCGCCGAGGACGAAGAACAGCTCCGAAAGCTCCACTTCGGGCCGGTCGACGAGGACTTCTATCCCCTGTTCCGGAACACGATCCAGATGTACGAACAGTTTGGCAACCTTGGCATGATCTACTACGATGCCTTGGATGCGGAGGCGGTCAGCCAGTTCCTTTCCGGTCGGATTCCATTCGCCCAGCTCATCGAGGCGCTACGATATCTTAGAGAGTCCTTCTCGCCCTCTTCTCTCCCGGCTTTGACCGAGGAGAACCTCCCGGCCCTAACCGAGGGGGCATGGAAGCAGGCGAAACAGACCCTCCTCAAGGTCCGACTGTTTTCGAGGTAAGCCATGAACAACGCCGGGTGGGTCATCCTGTATGTCCTTATTTTCCTTCTCTGCCTGAGCTTCGTCGTCTCTTTCCACGAAGCCGGCCATTTCCTGATGGCCAAGCTCTTCCACGTCTACTGCTACGAGTTCTCCGTCGGCTTCGGCCATCCGCTTTTCCGCAAGCGGCTCCGCCACCGGGTCAAAAACCCGCTTTACGTCGCCTCGGCACCTTCCGCTCCGACGGAAGAAAAGCCGGAAGAGAGACCTTCGCCGGCAACGATGCCCGAGAACAAGACGAGCGGCCGTAACGCCATCCTCCTTCATTCCCTCGACGGGGAGAGCGTGAAGAAGAAGGCGGCCAACGATGCCACTCGGAAGTACCTCTGGGCCGAAGGGGAGACCTATTTCGCCTTGCGTGTCCTTCCTCTCGGCGGCTACGTCAGCATGGCCGGGGAGGAAGGCGACAATAACCCGGACGGAATCCAGGTCCCCAAGGAGAGGACCCTGACCGCCCAGAAGCCGTGGAAGCAGATCCTCATCATGCTTGCCGGCATCACGATGAACTTCCTGCTCGCTTACTTCCTTTTCTTCCTCGACTACGCCTGCGTTCCTCAGACCCAGTACCATTACGAGAGCAACGCCATCCAGGTCGACGAGAGCCGGGACGAGGACGGGAACTTCGTCTATCCGGCGGCTGGCGTCCTCGAGACCGGGGACAAGGTCATCGGCGTCTACCAGAAGTACGAGGTCTTCACCCGTCCGGAGGATTCCGTTAGCTCGGAGAAGGAGAAGGTCTTCTATTTCCCGGGCGACGGCCCGGAATATGCCGAGACGACGTCCTACCTGGCCTACGATGGCGAAGGGACCGGCCTGGACCACCTGAGGCCGGACTGCGTCTCCTATGCCGTCCAGGACCTCTTCGCCCACGGCATGCAGGAGGAGAGGAACAACGTCCTGGAGAAGGACCGGCCGTCCTACCTCAGCCGGATCGACGGCTGCTTCATCGACGGCCGGGCAAGAAGGACTGTCTACCTGAAGACACAGAAGCAGAACGGGGAGATCGAAGAGAACCGCTTCCTTCTTACCGCCTCCCTAGAGACGGACGGCGATACCTCCTACTACCTCTTCGGCCACGTCGGATTCACCTGCCTGACGAGCGACTACCGGATGAAGGCCGGGGAGGCCTTCCTCACCGCCGGAAGGACGTTCGGAAGCCTCTTCGTCGAGCTCTACCAGGCCATCTTCTCCATCTTCACCCCGTCCGGCTGGTCGAACCTCGGCGGGATCATCTCCGTCTACGAGGTCTCGACCTCCGGCCTGAAATCCCGCTCCGTCGAGCAGTTCCTCTTCGTCTGGGCCTACATCAGCCTGAACCTCGGCTGTTTCAACCTCTTACCCTTCCCCGGCCTCGACGGCTGGCAGACCCTGATTGCCCTCGTGGAGTGGGTCCTGCGACGAAAGATCTCGCCCAAGGCGAAGTCGATTGCAAACGGCATCGGCCTGGCCCTGCTTCTGGCCTTCGCCGCCGTCCTCCTCGTCAAGGACATTCTCCGGTTCCTCTAGCCGGCTCATTCTGAACATGAGAAAAGGCAGGGCGCCTTCCGTGCCCTGCCTTTTTCCGGACGTTAGTCGATCGCGATCGCGCTGTCGCCGTCCTTCTCCGCTTCCTTCTTCGGGATGTAGACGGTGAGAAGGCCGTCCTTCAGGCTCGCCTTGAAGTCCTTCTTGTCGTAGTTGTATCCGACGAAGTACTCCCGGGAGTAGTAGCCACAGCGACGCTCCTCGCGAATCAGCTTGCCGTGCGACTTCTCCTCGTCCTTCGAGGAGATCGTGTAGCCGACCTTCAGGTAGCCGTCTTCGAAGGTGACCTTGACGTTCTCCTTCTTGACGCCCGGAACCTCGACCTTAAGGGTATAGCCCTTGTCGTCTTCGCCGATGTCGGTCCGCATCAGTTCCTCGTCTCCGCTGTCGTCAAAGAGACTGAAGAACGGATGGAAGATGTCGAGCGAACGGTATCCCTCGTTGCTGAGGGCTTCCGACCGGTTCGTCTTCTTCGGCTCTTCCTTCTTCACGGCTTCGACATTCTTGGTGTTTTCCATTGCTTCAATCCTCCTTGTATTCTTGCTTAGCACTCTCTTTCTCAAGTGCTAACAATAGTATAAACCGAAATTAGCAGATTTCAAGTGTGAGTGCTAATTTTTTCTTTTTCCCATTCCCTTACCTATCTATCGGTTTATCTGTTTAAAGCACTAAAGCGCCTATTTTTTTCAAGGGGAAATACAACCACTGGTGTGCTGACACCCCCTAAATTGCCGAAAATGCTATAATTTTCAAGCTACATAACTGAGACTCGAGAGACGGCCTCTGAAGAGTTATGTAGCAATAGTCCTTTCCCAG
>Ga0256406_1005631_pt1 | contig 13234 bp, 8 predicted proteins | sample RumenRJG_03DNA_FD_185986 | JGI IMG/M metagenome (GOLD analysis project Ga0256406, IMG submission 185986) | Bovine rumen microbial communities from Lethbridge, Alberta, Canada - RJG_03 | ecosystem: Host-associated > Mammals > Digestive system > Stomach > Rumen | place: Canada: Alberta | collected...
TCCTTACGACTCTATGATAACATGCTGATAAACAACTCTATAGCCTCAGAACGGGCTTATAGTAACGAAAAGAGGCTCTCCAAGAATTGGAAAGCCTCTCAATAACCTTTGTGACTCCGCTGGGATTCAAACCCGGAACCTTCTGATCCGTAGTCAGATGCTCTATTCAGTTGAGCTACGGAGCCTTACCACATTCGGTAGGTTTGGAACGTTGTTCTTGCCTCATTTCCGAATTGCGAGTGCAAAGGTACAGACATTTTTTGACACCACCAAACTTTTTCACGAAAAAATTAAACTTTTTTGAAAATTCCCTATATTACGGCCCTTTTCCCAGGCCCTTAGACCATCATCTCAAGGGAAAACGGAAGAGGAAGCCTCAACAAAGAAGAAAAAGGAAAAGGAGAAACGAAAAAGACGCGGGGCAAAGGTACACCCATTGTAATACAATGTCGTTACAAAGGTTTGACAATGGCATGAAGTCTTTAGGTGTGTTAAAAACACACATTTAAGCGTAAAAAACAACGGAATTTACGCTTTTCTCATATTTATGACGTAATTTTACAGCATAAATAGAACAAACTGATTACATTATATCCATTCCGGGAGTACCACTCCAGGCTATAGAAACTATCATCCCCCTTGCAATCTACAGGGCGGAACCACCATGCTAACCATCACGCTGTTGCAGTAACAAATGCTTATTATTGCATCAGATATGTTTTGTTTCGTTTCAGTGGTCTCTGCGACGATATGAAACGCATGGGGTATGCTGCACTAATCATCGCAGCGACCATATATAATGTATAAGAGAAGAGAACGAAAGATGAAAAAGACAGGTATCATCGCCCTCGCAATGATAATGATGACCGGTGGCGCTCATGCTGCCGACAAGACGATAACATCACCCGACGGGAAAGTCCAGGTCGTAGTGAGCGACTCGGCAGGACTGCTCACCTACTCCGTCGGCTATGACGGGAAAGAGATGCTCAAGCCGTCACGACTCGGCCTCACCGCCGACTTCGGCGACCTCACCACCGGCCTCCGCATCGTCAACGCCAAGGACTATGACGTCGACAAGAGCTTCGACATGACACGCACGAAGCGGTCGCACATAGACTTCCACGCCAAGGCTTCCGACATACAGATAGAAAACGGCAACGGCAACATGATTACCGTAACCTTCGTCGTGGCCGACAACGACATCGCCTACCGCTACACTCTTCCACGGCAGAAAGACAATGCCCCGCAGGCGACCGTTATCCGCTCGGAGGCTACCAGCTTCAACTTCCCCGACTCCATAACCACGACCTTCCTCTGTCCACAGGCAAAGCCCATGTCGGGATGGTCGCGCACCAAGCCGTCATACGAAGAGGAATATACCGCCGACGCACCCATGGACACGGTGTCAGCGTTCGGCGTGGGCTACACCTTCCCTTGCCTGTTCCATATCGGCACACGGGGATGGGCACTGGTCAGCGAGACCGGTGTCGACGCACATTATGTAGCCTCACGTCTTTCCGACTACCACCGCGACCGCGGCTACACCATCGCCTATCCGCAGGCCGGCGAGAACAACGGCAACGGAACACCTTACGCAGCGGTGTCGCTGCCATGCTCGACACCATGGCGGACGATAACCCTTGGCAGCACTCTCAAGCCGATAGTGGAGACGACGATACAGTTCGCTGTCGTAGAACCAAAATACGAGCCCACCACCGACTACAAGCCGGGACGTTACACATGGAGCTGGCTGCTGTGGCAGGACGAGTCGATAAACTACGACGACCAACGGCAGTTCATCGACCTGGCCAACTACTTCGGCTATGAGCATACGCTTATCGACAACTGGTGGGACCAGAAGATAGGACGCGACAGCATAGAGAGACTGGCACGCTACGCGAAATACAAGAATGTGAGCCTTATGCTGTGGTATAACTCCAACGGCACGGAGAACGACGCACCGCAGACTCCGCGCGACATCATGAGCGACCCGATGACAAGGCGTAAGGAGATGAGATGGCTGCAGAGAATAGGAGTGAGCGGCATAAAGGTCGACTTCTTCGGTGGAGACAAGCAGGAGTCGATGCGGCTCTACGAGGATATCCTCGCCGATGCCAACGACTACGGCCTGGAGGTTATCTTCCACGGTGCCACCATACCACGGGGATGGGAGCGCATGTATCCTAACTACATCTCCTCGGAGGCGGCGCTGGCCAGTGAGAACGTTATGTTCGACGAACATCACGCACGCCAGGAGGGTTTCGAGATGACCATGCACCCCTTCGCCCGCAATGCCGTGGGAAGTTTCGACTGGGGAGGCGTCATCATGAACGACTTTATGAGCCGTGACAACGCGTCACGCCATCGCCGCTACACCAGCCGTCTCTTCGAGCTCGCCACGACGATCACCAACCAGACCAGTGTGAACTGCGTGGCCGTAACCCCTAATGTCGTCGACAACCTCAACTATCTGGAGAAGGACTTCCTCCACAGGATACCGGTGGACTGGAGCGACACACGCTTCATCGACGGCTATCCCACACGCTATGCCATCATCGCCAGGAAGGACGTGAACACGGGCCGGTGGTATGTCGGCGGCATCAACGGTACCACAAAAGCCATGACAAAAACCATCTCACTGCCTATGATGGCCGGCGAGAAGGTGGCTCTGTACTATGAGGACTGGGCACGCCACACTCATCTCCGCAAGGTACTCATACCTCGCAGCGGCACACTGCGCGTGAACCTCCCCGCAATGGGTGGGTTCATCATAGAAGAATAAGTCCCTAAGGCGTCTTGATGGGGGCTTTCCCCATCCAGACACCTTAAGGACTTACTCTATCTTCCCCTAAAAGGGGGATAAATTATCTTCTTACGTACACCGCTAATGGCCATTGGCATACTTCCCAAAGGCCTATGCCCCGTGGAAGAGATATTCCTTCTGTATGTCGGCGGTGAGGCGAGTGAAGAGACGGTTCTCCAGGTCGTGGGCCACCTCAAGGGCATGGCTCAGCGTACGGTCGGAGAAATCCTGCAGGAGGTCGTGGGCAGCCATGGGGTGTCCCGACTTTACCAGTCCTACATAGTCCTCCTCCATCTCCTTCTGTCTTTGGTCGTTCTCCTTCTCCAGATAAGCGTATGTCTCCTTGATGATTGGCGCATAGGCGTTGTAGTTGACCATACCGAGAGCCATCACCTTACGGAAGGTCCAGTAGGCAGAGTTGTCGGAGCACTTCTCGTCGCCGAGGTAGTAAGCCTCCGGGAACTTATGCACTCCCTGATACAGTGGCAGGAAGACACCGAGGTCGGCCATGCCCTCAGCGACGTATGTGAGACATCCTATCTCCTTCGGCAGCCATGGCCTGTTCTGCAGGATATGCGTCTGCGTGGTACGGAAGATGCTCACCGGACGGTAAGGTTCCTTGCCGTTGCAGTGCAGATACGGGTCATGGTCCGTACCGTCGTAATGGAAGCGGAAGGCACGGCGCAGGTCGGCGATGGACAGCTTGTGGTCGGCCTCAGCATAGACGGGGAACGTGTTCTTCGTAACGTCGTTATTCAGCGCCGGCGAGAACATCCCCTGCAGTCCCCACACACGGGGATAGTTGTATGTGGTGTCGGCGATGTCGTCCTTGGAATAAGCCTCATGGAAGTCGAACGGTCCTTTCTTCGGGTCATAGAGTCCGTTTTTCTCTGCAAACTCTATAAGGTCGGCCGAGGCAAGGAAGTTCTCCTTGTCGTTGGGGTCGTACTTCCTGTAACGGCTCTGGTTGCCGGTGACGAAATACTTGTCGGCAGGCATGCGGCAGGCCAGCCAGCGGTGTCCTCCGGCATTCTCCAGATACCATATCTCCTTATCATCGATAAATCCTATGCCGAAACCTTCTGCGGAGCCGTATTTCTCTATCATCGCTCCGAGCCGCTCCACACCCTCGCGGGCCGTGGTGATATACGGCAGCACGGTGTTGTAGGTGCAGCATTCCGACAGTCCGTTCTCAACATACGGGTCGGCTTTCAGTGCTTCCGGCGAGGAGAAGATGGTCTCCGTGGAGCTCTCTCCCACCCCGGCGGTGTTCCATCCGGCGCTACCCCACTCGTTATGGTACTGGTAGTCGGGCAGTCCGGTATATCCAAGGGCCTTCTTCGGCAGCGGGCAGCGGAAAGGACTGTCTGCAGCGACAAACTCCTCCGGCCCGTTCTCTGTATCCTCACAGACGATAAAGTTCTTCGTTCTCAGAGCGTCGAAATCCTCTGAGCGGGCCAGGATGCGCGAGCCGTCAGCGGTCTGCTTCTCACCGACGATGATGGTGGTGCACTGTGTAGCCTTCCTCTCCCCACCGTCAGCAGGGCGATTGATGTTTGATTTGTTGTGTTGTTCTTCCATAATAAATATGTATTTAAATATAAAGTTTCTTACTGTTCCAGCTCCGGAGTTTTTAGCCGTTTGCAGGGCGCGGCTGATACACTTGCGAAACCAGTATTCTCCTTACTCTCCCAACGCCCTCTCGGCGTTCTGCGCCAATGCGAGCATCTCGTCCTGTCCCGGATACACCACGACGGGAGCCAGGAACGCCACCCTGTCGGTGATGCCACTGACGACATACTTTGAGAACGCTATGCCTCCCGTGAGGATTATCGCGTCGACCTTCCCACGGAGCACGGCACCCTCGGCGGCAATCCATTTCGCCGTATGCCATATCATAGCGTCGGTAAGTAGCTTGGCCTGCTTGTCGCCACTGTTGATGCGACGCTCTATCTCCCGCATGTCGTTGGTGCCGAGGTAGGCCATAAGTCCGCCGTTGCCGGCGATGAGGTTCATGATGTCGCGTTCCGTGTAGCGTCCGGAGAAGCAGAGCCTTACGAGGTCGGCGGCAGGCAGCGACCCGGAGCGTTCCGTAGAGAACGGTCCCTCGCCGTCAAGGGCATTGTTCACGTCGATAGCACGGCCGTGGTCATGGGCAGCGACGGAGATGCCACCACCGAGATGACAGACTATGAGGTTCACGGCCTCATAGGTCGTGGCATGCTCAGCGGCATAGCGGCGTGCCACCGCCTTCTGGTTCAGCGCATGCCACAAGGCGTCGCGCCGTATCTGCGGCAGTCCGGTGATATGCGCCTCGGGAGTCATCTCGTCGACGGTGCCGGGGTCGGCGGTCAGCGCAGGACAGGGCGGCTCGGCCATAAGGGCGATGTCGCGTGCCATGGCGCAGGCAATGTCGGTAACATGGACGTGCTTTGCCTTCCGCGCCTCCTCTATCATCCCGTCGGTGACAGGATAACAGCCGCTGGACACCGGCCGCGCGAGGCAGCCGCGTCCTATGACGGCATCGAGTTGACGTGGTATGTTGTGCCTCACCAGCTCATCCACGACAAGCTGCCTGCGGAAAGGCTCCTGCTCCCATACGCTGCCGAAGCGCGCCAGCTCGTCAGGCGTATGCCTGATGTCGCTCTCAAAGACTGGATGGAGGTTCTCGAAGACGGCTATCTTCGTTGAGGTGGAACCGGGATTGATGGCTAATATTCTATGACCCATAGACACAAGATATATGATGTATAAGTAACCGAATGCGAAATTACAAAAATTATGTCTAAACACAATCGTTTTCATAAAAAATTTATAACTTTGCAGTGTTATGAAGAAAGTTATACTCACATTATCTTTGTTTCTCCTGATGCTCCCCGCAATGGCACAGGTGGAACGCCCACGGTTGGTAGTGGGACTCGTCGTCGACCAGATGCGATGGGACTATCTTTACTATTATTATAACGACTATTCTGAAGGTGGACTGAAGAGGCTGCTCTCCGAAGGATATTCCTACGAGAACACGCAGATAAACTACTCACCGGCCGTCACGGCGGTGGGACACTCCAGCATATACACCGGTTCCGTGCCGGCTCTCAACGGCATTGCAGGCAACTGGTTCTGGGAGGACGGCAAGTCGAAATACTGCTGCACCGACACCACGGTGCAGAGCGTAGGCTCCACCAGCGCTGAAGGACAGATGAGTCCGCGGAACCTCTGGGGCACCACCATCGGCGATGAGCTCCACCTGGCCACGAACTTCAGGTCGAAGGTCATCGGCGTGGCTCTCAAGGACCGTGCGGCGATACTCCCGGCGGGCCACAGTGCCGACGCCGCCTACTGGTGGGACACCTCCGCTGGACATTTCGTCTCAAGCACGTTCTATATGACCGACCTGCCACAGTGGGTCAAGGACTTCAACAAGGCCAACCACACGAAGCCGGGCTTCAATATCAAGACCAATGACGAGGGCGTCACCATGACGTTCCGCATGGCGGAGGCCGCCGTCAGCAATGAGAAACTGGGACAGACCGGCGGTCAGACCGACATGCTGACCATCAGTGTGTCGTCGACAGACGCCATAGGCCATGTCTACTCCACACGCGGACCGGAGAACAAGAGCGTTTACATGCGTCTTGACCGCGACGTGGCATCGTTCCTGACATACCTCGACAAGACCGTCGGCAAGGGCAACTACCTGCTCTTCCTCACCGCCGACCACGGCGCGTCGCACAACTATAACTTCCTGAAACAACACCGCATACCGGCCGACGGATGGGATTATGACAAGTCGGTAAAGGACCTTAACGCATACCTGCGCACGGCCTTCCCACAGCTCACCGCAGACCCGGTGCTCGGCGAGGACAACTACCACTTCTACTTCAACGACAAAGCCTTCGACGGCAAGGACCGCCAGGCCATCATTGACGCTGCCGTCAGTCGGCTGAAGGAGGACAAGCAGTTTCTCTGGGTCGTCGACAACAACCGCATCGCCTCATCTGACGTGCCGGAACCGATAAAGACACGCCTCATCAACGGCATCACGCCGCACCGCTCCGGCGACATCACCGTCGTAACACGGCCACAGGTCTTCGGTGCTCAGGTGTCACCATCATACAAGGGCACAAGCCACGGTCAGCCGATGGCATACGACGTGCATATTCCTTTCGTCCTCTACGGCTGGCATGTGGAGCACGGTGAGAGCACGAGACCTGTGAACATCACCGACATAGCCCCCACCATCTGTGCTATGCTCCACATACAAATGCCTGATGCTGCTATAGGAAACAGCGTCAGGTAAGGCACTCAACGAAAAACGCACGCGGAAAGAGCGGCAATAGAAAAAAGATTGTAAGGATAAGAATGAGGAATACCACGAAATATGTATTGTCGCTCGTTCCCGTTATCTTCCTGATAGCCTTCCTGTCAGTGGTTATCAGGGTCTACGGCATTGACGCGCTGTCGGGGCCGAGTCAGATAGTACTCGTCGTCTCGACAGGCATCGCCGTGCTCATCGCAATGCTCTACTTCCATATCACATGGCGTGAGCTGGAGGCGGAGATAAACAAGTCGATAGGAAGCATAGGCTCACCGATAGTCATTCTGCTGCTCATCGGACTGCTCTCGGGCACGTGGATGGTCAGCGGCGTGGTACCCATGCTCATCTACTACGGCATGCAGATCATCAATCCGCATGTCTTTCTCATATCAAGCTGCATCATCAGCGCCCTCGTCTCCGTGATGACGGGAAGCTCGTGGACCACCGTAGCCACCATCGGCGTGGCCCTCATGGGCATCGGCAAGGCGGAAGGCTTCAGCGACGGATGGACGGCGGGAGCGATACTCTCCGGAGCGTACTTCGGTGATAAGATGTCGCCATTGTCGGACACCACCGTACTGGCGTCGTCGTTGTGCGGCACGCCGCTGTTCACGCATATCAAATACATGACCATCACCACCGTACCGGCATTCAGCGTGACACTCGTCATCTTCCTTATGGCTGGTTTCCTCGTGCCATCAGTAGCCGACATCGCCACCACCGCCTTCACCACGGCACTGTCGTCGACGTTCTGTCTCTCCCCCTGGCTGCTCATCGTGCCGGTGGCAACGGGTCTGATGATATACCGGAAGCAACCGGCCATCATCGTGCTCTTCGCCTCCTCGCTGACAGCGGTGCTCTTCGCCGTCATCTTCCAGCCGCAGGTCCTCGCCGAGGTCAGCGGAGGCCACGGCATGTCGGCATCGACACTCTTCAAGGGAGCCATGCAGGGCTGCTTCGGCAGCACGGCCATCGACAGCGGGTATGCTCCCGTCAACGAGCTGCTGGCCACACGCGGCATGGCGGGAATGCTCAACACGGTATGGATAATCCTCTGTGCCATCTGCTTCGGCGGCGTGCTGAAGGCGGGAGGAATGCTCGCAAACATCGTCAGCATGATTATGCCGCTGACGAAGACACGTCTCGGCCTTGTGGCGACGACGGTCTTCTCGGGTATCTTCTTCAATGCCACCGCAGCCGACCAGTTCCTCTCCATAATGCTCAACGCGAGCATGTACGGTGAGATATACCGCCGCGAGGGCTACGAGCCGCGGTTGCTCAGCCGCAGCATCGAGGACTCGAGCACGGTAACGTCGGTGCTGATACCGTGGAGCACGTGCGGCATGACGCAGTCGACGGTGCTCAACGTGCCGACGCTCACCTATCTCCCCTACTGCTTCTTCAATATCCTTGCACCAATAACGAGTATCCTCATCGCCGCCACAGGATACAAGATATACCGCACCGTGCGGCAAGACAAGGATTTCCCAAATTTATAAAGTACGGCACCTAGCCCCAACAAAGCCGCTCTCCGCAACCGTCCATCTGTGCAAGGCGTTGCGAATAGCATTTCCTTCTTTAAAATTTTTAAAGCTCATGCGGAAATAATTCTTCAGATGCAAACAATATATTTTTGAATAGTATATAAGTTTTTTCTTAAAAGCTATTATTTTTTTATTTTGATGTCACGTATGCTTTCGATGTGCTCAAAATAGCAATGGTCATATTTTAATATAGACATAACATAAAGCGACAAATTGAGCTATTATTGTCTGGCCTTTTCTATTTCTGACTAACAGAATTAACCTACCTTATTTAACTGGTACGAAACAATTAACCTCGCCCAACTTGTTTCTCATAACGAGCGTATCCTTATGAAAGGAAATGAGTTGTACGATAGTTTCTCCCCAATAGTCTAAGGACATACTATCGCTTGCAAACTTATAAGATATCGCTACAATAGGATCTTCATCAATATAATACTTGCTCAGCTCTGTTATTCTTTTGTTGAAGGTTGCCAACGGTCTGGCAATAGGTTCCTATAATTCTCCAATGGTGCGTTGGGTTGCCATTGGGCAGTCTTGTCAAGGATGTAGGTGAGGTAGCCAAAGAGATAGAGATGGTTCATCTTGGCAGACAATGCCAGGGTATAGAGCACGGCGGCGCGTTCGGCTTCCTTATGGGAACCGAAGAAGAGTGAGCTCCTTCTGAACATGGAGAAGTAACGGTTCATCCGCTCAATTAAAAAATTAAAGGTTTATCGGTAGCTCCATTCCCCCATTTTAGGAGAGGTTGGGAGGGCCTTAGCGTTTATCGGTAGCTCCATTCTCCCATTTTAGGAGAGGTTGGGAGGGCCTTAGCGTTTATCGGTAGCTCCATTCTCCCATTTTAGGAGAGGTTGGGAGGGCCTTAGCGTTTAAATGTATCCAACATCCCCTCCATTTGGAGGGGCTTGGGGAGGCTTTCAGACTCGCCAAACCAAAAAGGGGACGTCCCTCACGGATGTCCCCTTCCTTTTCTTACCTGTTAGCCTTAACCCAATTTATACTCCTGGGAAAGAGTTATGTTTTACAGATTTCTATCGTGCCAAACGATTGTCGCCATTCTAAAAATATAGAACAGAAAGAAACAATCGATTGCGCATTTACATCCGAGTCGAGAAGATACCGCTCTTCATCACCACGGTGAGCATACCGTCGTTGTAGAAGGCACCGTTGAACTGTGTGTTGAAGTGTGCGGCAACATTGCCGTCCTGACCAGTGATGACCAGGTTGCTGGGCTCATCAGTGATAACGCCCTTCTTGTCGCGGCTCATACACGTGTAGACACCATCAGCAGTCTTATCGTAGAGCTCAGAGGTGGCAACGGTCTTGACGACCTTGTTGTCGTTGCCGTCGAAGAGGCGGCTCATGCCGTCCTTGCCGACGAGCAGCACGTTGTTGTCCTGGCAGGCCATGGTGAGCATCTTATCGCCGTCAAGGGCATACTTGGTATGGTTGCTCATCCTCTCCACCTTGCCGACGATATTCTTGTCGTAGACCGTAACGAGCGGATTGCCAAAGTTGTTAACCTCGCTGAGGCCGTTGCTTGTCAGATAAAACGCCTTGCCATTGCCAAGGTAAGCATCCTCAATCTTTCCCTTCACATCGATATCCTTGGTGAAATACGGCCGGCCGGTGGTAAGGTCGAACTGTGCCACGAACGGCTTGCCAACCTCATAGGCGCAGCCCTCGAGATATGCCATACCGGTGGAGAGCAGTGTGATGCGGTCGCCGTCGATACGTAAGCGCATTGCCGATGTCTTGTCCTTCGGCAGCTGTGAGAACCACAGCACGTTCAGATCCTCATCCATACAGTAGAGGTCCTCGCCGTCAGCCAGGAATATCTGACCGTCCTTAAAGATGACATTCGATTTGATGCCGGTCCAGTAGCCACGGTCCACATACGGTGTGAAGGCATAGTCGGCGTCGGTGCCGTGGTCGGTGCTGTGGTCCTTACGGCTCACACCTACCGGCACACCATAGCGTCCGGTATTCACCGTCACTCTCTTCACCACCCCACCCTGCGGGTCTATGAGCATCAGCTGATCGGTCCAGACAAGATAGTAGCCTGTCTCCGGGAGATACATCACGTTGTTCCATCCCCAGCGTGTGTAATGGGTGATAGTGTCCTGCCAGAGCTCCTTACCGTCAGAGAGGCGGTAAGCATACATCACATTCTTGGAGTGGAACGACACGTCGCCGTCGAAACTGTTCCAGCGTGCACGGTAGCCGAGAACCACATTGGCGGAGTCGTCGACATAAGCCGGGAGAATATTACGGGTCCATACGTGGTTGCCCATCAGGTCGTCAAGGGTTGTAAAGAAACCAGTGTTGCCCTTAACGTTACGGTCTGTATTATTAGTATTGAGAAGCCCCATGCGGGTGACCTGGAAGATACCACCCCGGTTGTCCTTCTTCCAACGGAAGCCCTGCTCGACACTTGAGTAAAGCATTGCCTCGGAGTTGCGCTGCTGGTAGAGAAGAAGCATCTCGCCGCCATGACACTGGTCTACGAGCATTGTATTCATATTCAAGTCGAGATAGTTTCCCGACACCTCCGTGCCACCGACAAGGTTCTTAAGAGACATTGCCCTATTGTCGGCCATCGCGATAACAGCTATCGCTAACAACATTATGGTAAGAACTGACTTCTTCATAGCTGTATAGTTTTAGAGTTTGCTTATTATATAATGTAACCGTCGCTCGCATCCGGGATGCTCCGTTCAGGCTAAATCTTCTATTCGTTGTCTGAATTTCTATTGCAAATATAACCGGAAAAAATTATACATGCAAACGTTTTACCAACTTTTTTATAACTTTCCTGTTGTGCACGAACACATTTTTTGCTCAATCGTTTACAAACAGTAATATGTGTTATTATTAAAGAAGAAAAAGCAAGTAAGAAAGTACACGTTTTATGCTGGGCGACACTTTCACTGCATCATCAGTTAACATATAATACATGTCCAAAAACGTCGTGAAGATGTATGGTATGTTTCGTATTAGTGTATCGTTTGTTCTTTTTAATAAAATGAAGGGGTATTGATGTATATTTTGAGGAGGGTAAATGTCGTACAGCATAAAACCAGCACCATCTATGGCAATAGCCAAAGGAAACATTTGAACCAATGGACGCACTCTGAGCATACAAGAGGAATATTCACCCGCATTATGTAACAAATCAGTACATTTATTATAGTTCGGCTGAAATTCTATCGCAGGCAAATCGTCTTTCTGTATGTTAATCTTGTTATGAATTTGTTTTACATTGTGCACGTGCACAAAAGCAGCAACCTAGAAAAAGAAGTCTACACAAAAAGCCTTCCCAAGCTTTCCGGATGCCTTCCCAGCTTTCCGGATGCCTCCCCTAAGCTCTCCGGATGCCTCCCCTAAGCTCTCCGGATGCCTTCCCAAGCTTTCCGGATACCTTCCCAGCTTTCCGGATGCCTTCCCCAAGCTCTCCGGATACCTTCCCCAAGCTTTCCGGATGCCTTCCCAGCTTTCCGGATGCCTTCCCAAGCTCTCCGGATACCTCCCCTAGCTCTCCGGATGCCTTCCCTAAGCTCTCCGGATACCTTCCCTAAGCTCTCCGGATACCTCCCCTAGCTCTCCGGATGCCATCCCTAAGCTCTCCAGAAGCCTCCCCAAGCTCTCCAGAAGCCTTCCCTAAGCTCTCCGGATACCTTCCCCAAGCCCCTACGAATGGAGGGAATGTTGAATACAATTAAACGCGAATGTAAAACATATCTATAGCTACACTTGTAAGTGTCCTAATCATATTTACGTCTTTAATAGGTCTAACTCAAGCTTACGATGTTACTTGATAGCGTGAATTATTAGGAATATAAGCGACTTATGCCAATGTAGGGATGGGGATTATCGCAATCCAAACACCAGGCAGGTCACAGGAACATCTGATGAAAACGCGCTAGGAGGATGGGAATAAAGGTAATTTATTCCACTCTTAGGGCAGCTATAGTGGTCCTTAGGACGGCTTTATTCCTCCTCTTCATCATCCTAGAACATGAATATTGTTCTAGGCTTATCATTGACGTCATGGCTCTATTCCTCCCCTTCATAATCATAGAACTTAAATAGTGTTTTTGGCTTATCATTGATGTTATGGTTCTATTTCTCCCCTTCATCATCCTAGAACTTAAATAGTGTTTTTGGCTTATCATTGATGTTATGGTTCTATTTTTCCCCTTCATCATAGGACCTGTACGGCAATGCCTTGGTCAGTGCTGGCTCTGTTGCCGGAGTATCGTCTATTCTCATTTGTATCGAACCAGACGTATTCGTTCCAGACCCGCTGGTTGTTATTATAGCTCCCTATAGCTTCCTATAGCATCTATAGCTACTATGTTAGTGAGGTAGGTAAAGTAGGTTTAGTAGGTATGGTAGGTACGGTAGGGGCGGTAGGTATAGTAGGGGCGGTAGGTCTACCCAAAAACAAAAAAAGTCTTGAAAGCGCTGGCTCTCAAGACTTTTATAAAAGAAGGCGGCTTCCTACTCTCCCGCATTGCATTGCAGTACCATCGGCGTAAGTGGGCTTAACTTCTCTGTTCGGAA
>Ga0256406_1005633_pt1 | contig 13230 bp, 12 predicted proteins | sample RumenRJG_03DNA_FD_185986 | JGI IMG/M metagenome (GOLD analysis project Ga0256406, IMG submission 185986) | Bovine rumen microbial communities from Lethbridge, Alberta, Canada - RJG_03 | ecosystem: Host-associated > Mammals > Digestive system > Stomach > Rumen | place: Canada: Alberta | collected...
TATTGAATATAAAACAAAATATAATGGGAAACAATATGATCCAATAAAAGAAAATGATTCTTTATCTATAACATTATTTAAAAATTTAATTGATGATTATTCTTATCAGTACCATCAAAATGCCGAGTTAGCAAACTCAATAAAATTTAAGAGTAAATAATTTTATTTTTTATCTTTTAAACAAAATGCACTAAGACGATACGGGGTACCAAAAATAGTTGATAGATCATTTCTAACATTGTCTTTATATATGTTTCTTTCTTTTGCTCCATCAATAGTCCCCTTAATATAAGCTCTGCTTATTTCTTCTTGCTTTAATCCATAAGCGTCAGCCATGCTTTCTAATATATCTAAAGGAAGTGTAACATTATTACTATCTTCATGGGTTCCCATGTATCTACCTAAACCATAGGCTTCTATTTTAATTTCAACAGGAGTTGCTTCTTTTGGCCAACGAACTCTTAATTTCTGTTTACGTAAATCATTAAGATAATTACTTATTTTTCTTATTACTAAAGATACACCAAGAGCCATCATAAACATTAATGGCAATGATATGAATACAGGGGCAATAGTTATTAGTTTATATATATCTTCCCAACCGCCGTTTTCTTGACCAATTAAAAATACTTCAAACATATATACTAAAGCGTATATTGTAAATGGAATTAAAGAAATAATAGTATCGTTATGTGATAGTTTATATCCTGATTCAACAAGCATAAATGAAATCAAGATAGCGATTGGACAAATAACATGTAAGATAAAATTATTTTTACTAAATGCTAATTCTTTATCAAATTGACTAATAACAAATACCGCAAATACCATTGTTATAGTTGTGCAGACGGTACCACTATAATGAAGTAATTGAGCCCACTTAGGATATGAAAATCTTTTCTTTCTGATACCTTCAATTGCATAAGGAATAATACAAGCTGCTGCGAGCGCTGTTAAAGCATTTGCGTTTGTTGTAAAATATTTTAATAAATCACCAGAAGAGCTTACTTTAGTAAAATATACTATATATCTTGCGATTGCAAAAACAGCAAACACCAAAGTTATAACACAAGCAATCAATGCAACTTTTGAACGCCACTTATATAGATTGATCATATAAGCTTTGTTACCATTGCTGCGTTTAAACTCTCTAATTTTTTTACGATTAATTATTTTTTCACTATTATATTTTCTTAATGTTTGTCCTAAATATTCACTCTTATCTAATGCTATTTTTAAGATAAAAGGATACTCCGCAAATACCAAGGCAAATGCATATACTAAATCTTTACCAAATGATTTCGCAAGTTTTATTTTACCTATAACAGAAATGATTGTTCTAATTAAAAATAACAAAACACAAAAATAACCAATAGCTCCACTATTTAAGAGATTAGTATCTTTTGGAATGAATAAATAGAAAAAATAAGATAAGATAAATTCAATTACACCATAATATCCATTCCAGAATATATCGTAGTATTGATATCTACCAACAATAGGAATAATAGCTGCTAAAGGACTTTTACCTACCTTTTTAAATAAGAACATTTTGCAGATAATTCCAACAAAACGTATAAGCTTAAACCTATAAAAATAACGGAATCAGGCAAATTAGCAAACATTCCAAAATATATGTTGCTATTAAATAAATCAAGTAAATCTATAACCATATTTTTTATCTATAATTTATTATATTATTGTTTCTAAATTTGTTAAGTTATATATTTTTAGTTATTTAAAATATTCTACAGCTGATTTAAATAATTGCATATCATATCTACCGATGATGTTTTTATATGTTCCATCACGTAATCTTTCACTATGTCCCATTTTGCCTAATATTCTTCCATCTCTAGAAGTAATACCTTCAACAGCATACATTGATCCATTTGGATTAGCTGAAGTTTCCATAGAAGCATTACCGTTTATATCAACATATTGGGTAGCTATCTGACCATTTTCAATTAATTCTTTCATTAATATTTCATCAACAATAAATCTGCCTTCGCCATGACTGATTGGAACTTCATATATTTCGTTGACTTTACAATTTTTTAACCAAGGCGACATTGTTGAAACTACTCTGGTAGCTGATATCTGTGATTGGTGTCGACCAATCGTATTATATCCAAGCGTTGCCTTTATATCTTCTGGTTCAACAATCTTGCCATAAGGCACTAGTCCTAATTTAATTAAAGCTTGGAATCCATTACATATACCTAACATCAAACCATCTCTATTATTTAATAAATTATCTAATTCTTCTTTAATCAGTGGATTTCTAAAGAAAGCTGTAATAAATTTAGCTGAACCATCAGGTTCATCACCAGCTGAAAAACCACCAGGAATAATAATCATCTGTGATTTCTTCATTTCCTTAACAAATTCATCAACACTATTTCTGATATCATCATTACTTTGATTCTTTATAACAAATATATTTGCTTTAGCGCCTGCATCAATTAATGAATGAGCTATATCATATTCACAATTTGTACCAGGGAATACTGGAATTAAAGCTGTTGGTGATTTTATTTTTTCACCACTATAAATAACTTTTTGTTTTATATCTGATGATAATGTTTCTGCTTTATTATCCTCTTTAACTCTAGTAGGATATACATCTTCTAAAACACTACTATTTAACTTTTCCAGTTCAATAATACTTTCTATTTCATCATTAATAATTATTGTTTCTTCTTTTGTTGTATAACCAATTAATTCACCAAAATCAATATCATCAACTTCAGCAATTATTGAAGCAGGTAAAGATTTATATGCATCAATTTGCTTACAAGCTTTAAAGCCAATACGATTTCCAAACGACATATTCATGATTGCTTGTGAAATACCAAGTTCTAGACTTGTTGCAGCATATACCTTATTAGCTAAAACTAATTCATGGAATTTTTGATATAAATCATTATGCTTTTTAAAATCATCAGCTGTAATCAAAACAACTTTATGATTAACATCTTTAAATTCGCTTGAAATAACATTATTGGCATTAATATGTGATATTGCAAAAGATATTAATGTCGGTGGTACATCCTTATCTAAGAATGAACCTGACATCGAATCTTTACCACCAATAGCTGCTGCTGATGTTTCTATCTGAGCATCAATTGCACCTAATAAAGCAGCAAATGGTTTACCCCATCTTTCACTCTTATTTCCTAAACGTTCAAAAAATTCCTGCAATGATAAATAGATTGTTTTAGGATTAGCTCCACCTGCAACAATTTTTGCAATTGAATTATATATAGAGGCATAGGCACCAAGATAAGGATCAATGCTCATCTGGTCTGGATCATAACCCCAGGCCATAATTGAAGCATCAACTGTTTTATCTTCTGGAAGAGTTGGTAATAGAGATGCCATTTTATTTTCAGCTGTTCTTTTATATTTGCCACCATAAGGGAATAAAACATTATATCCACCCACTGTTGAATCAAATCTTTCTACTAAACCCTTACGTGAAGCACATTTCAAAGAAGACGCCATCTCTTTAAGATTTTTATATGGTAAATCAAATAGATTACTACGATCTTTATTTAAGATAGATACATTATTATGTTTAGTAGCGCCGTTTTTATTTAAGAAAGATCTATCAATATTAACTATCTCTTTATCCTTCCAAGTCATTATTAATTTATTATTGTCTGTAACTTTACCAACAACATATGCTTCTAGATTTTCCTTATGAGCTTCATTAATAAATTCATCAAGATCATTTCTATCTAAAACAACAGCCATTCTTTCCTGTGATTCTGATATAGCAATTTCTGTTCCATCTAATCCATCATATTTTTTTCTTACTAAATCTAAATTGATAATTAGACCATCAGCCAATTCGCCAATCGCAACACTGACACCACCTGCACCAAAGTCATTACAACGTTTAATCATTCTTGAAACTTTATTGTTTCTAAATAATCTTTGAATCTTTCTTTCTTCTGGCGCATTACCCTTTTGCACTTCTGATGCCATTGTTTCTAAAGAACTTAAATTATGTGTCTTAGAAGAACCAGTAGCTCCACCAATACCATCTCTACCAGTTCTACCACCTAATAAAACAATCACATCACCATTCTGTGGCACTTCTCTAACAACATTACTTTTAGGAGCGGCACCAACTACAGCGCCACATTCTAATCTTTTAGCTTTATATCCTTCATGATAGACTTCTGATACTAAACCAGTAGCCAGTCCAATCTGATTACCATATGATGAATAACCGCTAGCCGCTGATAAAGCAATCTTTCTTTGAGGAAGTTTGCCTTCCATCGTCTTTTCTTTTTCTTCTCTAGGATCACCACCACCAGTAAATCTCATCGCCTGATGCACATAGACTCTACCTGATAATGGGTCTCTGATACAACCACCAATACAGGTGGCTGCACCACCAAAAGGTTCTATTTCAGTTGGATGATTATGCGTTTCATTTTTAAACATCAATAACCACTCTTCTTTTTTATCATTAATAGCAGGTTCTATCTTGATTGAACAGGCATTAATCTCCTCTGATTCATCAAGTTCTGGTAATAAACCTCTTTTATTTAAAACTTTAGTTCCAATAGTTGCTAAATCCATTAAAGTAATATTTCTTGGTTTATCTTCATATACTTCTTTTCTTAAATCCAGATAACGATTATAAGAATCAAGTACCATCTTATCTTCAATATTAATTTCATCAATGATGGTTGAAAAAGTAGTATGACGACAATGATCTGACCAATAAGTATCAATTACTCTAAGTTCACTGATACTAGGATCACGATTTATCTGCTTAAAATAATCTTGAAGAACTAATATATCATCTAGATCCATTGCCAGAGAATAATCTTTTAATAATTCTTTTAATCCTTCTTCATCTTTATTAATAAAATCATTTAATATTTCAATTTGATTTGGTTCATCAATAATATCTTTTAAAGTTTCATATTTTTCTAAAGAAGCTAATCTAGATTCAACTGGATTTATACAATAATCCTTTATTGTTTCAATATCCTTTTGACTTAAATCACCAAAAAGCATTAGTACCTTAGCATATTTAACTAAAGGTCTTTCTTTTTGATTTAATAATTCAATACATTGAGCGGCTGAATCAGCTCTTTGGTCAAACTGACCTGGTAAGGCTTCAATAGCAATTACAGCATCTTGATTATAATCAGGTAATTCATCGTGTAAGATATCAACTAAGGCTTCAGAAAAAACTTTTGATTTTGCTTCATTAAAATCATTATCATCAATACCTTCTACATCATAACGGTTAAAAATAATAATCTTATCTAGATTCTTAATACCTAAAAAAGATTGACATTCATTTAATAAAGAATTTGCTTCTGGATTATATTCGTTTTTCTTTTCAACATAAACTCTTTTAACCATTAATTGCCTCCAATGCTTTTTTACCAATATCTTTACGATAATATCCTTCTTTAAAATCAATAGTATCTATAATTCTATAACTATCATTAATCGCATCATTTAAATTATCATTAACACAAGTTATGCCAAGTACTCTACCACCACTATTAGTATATTGATTATTTATTATTTCTACTCCAGCAAAATCACAATGCGAAATTGCTTCATCATTTAAATATATTGGATTACCTTTTTCATAAGTTTCTGGATAACCCTTAGATGCCATAACTACACAACATGAAGACTTATCAGAAAATTTAACTAAGTCTTCACTAAGATTACCATCACTACATGCTTGAAGTATTGTTAATAAATCGGAGTCTAGTAAAGGTAATACAACCTGTGTTTCAGGGTCACCAAAACGACAATTATATTCAATAACTTTAGGACCATCTTTAGTAAGCATTAAACTAAAATATAAACATCCCTTAAAAGTTCTACCTTCATTATTCATTGCTTCAATTGTTGGAATTAAAATTGTATCTAAAGCTTCTTTAGCAACCTTCTGATTATAATAAGGATTTGGTGCAATAGCACCCATACCGCCAGTATTTAATCCTTCATCATTATCATAAGCTCTTTTATGATCCATGGAAGAAATCATCGGAATTAATGTTTTACCATCAGTAAATGATAAAACTGATACTTCTGGTCCTTCTAAATATTCTTCAATAATTATAGTATTTCCAGCAGCACCAAATTTATTATCCAACATCATATCTTTAACTGCTTCAATAGCTTCTTTCTTATCACTGGCAATTATTACGCCTTTTCCTAAAGCTAAACCATCAGCTTTTATTACGATGGGATATTTTTGATTTTCAAGATAATTTATAGCGTCATCGGCGTTATTAAAACATTCATAATCAGCAGTAGGAATATGATATTTTTTCATTAATTCTTTTGAAAAAGATTTACTTGCCTCAATTATTGCGGCATTCTTATTCGGGCCAAAACATTTAAATCCTGCTTCTTGCAAAAGATCAACTGCACCTAATGCCAAAGGATCATCAGGAGTTACAATAACAAAATCAATGTTGTTGTTTCTAGCAAAATCAACATGTCCTTGAATATCAGTCGCCTTGATACCAGTACATATTGCATCTAATGCAATACCACCATTACCTGGGCTGCAATATATTTTTTCAACATCTTTGTTCTCTTTAATTTTTTTAATGATGGCATGTTCTCTACCACCACCGCCAATGACTAATATATTCATATTTTCTCCTAGTGATGGAATAATCTTATTCCTGTAAAGGCCATAACCATATCATATTTATCTGCTGTTTCAATTACATTGTCATCACGAATTGAACCTCCTGGTTCAACAATATATTTAGCACCAGATTTTCTAGCTCTTTCAACATTATCACCAAACGGGAAGAAGGCATCAGAACCAACAGTTAAACCTTCCTGTTTACTTATCCATTCTTTCTTTTCCTGTTTAGTTAATATTTCTGGTTTAGTTGTAAAATAATTATTCCAATTTTCATCAGATAATACATCTTCATATTCATCTGATATATAAATATCAATAACATTATCTCGATCTACTCTTTTTAATTCTTTTTTAAAAGGTAAACTTAATACTTTTGGATGTTGTCTTAAAAACCAGATATCAGCCTTATTTCCAGCTAGTCTAGTACAATGAATTCTACTTTGTTGGCCAGCACCAACACCAATTGCCTGACCATCTTTGACATAACAAACTGAATTAGATTGAGTATATTTTAATGTTATTAAAGAAAGAATCATATCATGTTTTGCTTCTAATGATAATTCTTTATTCTTAGTAACAATATTATTTAATATATTTTCGTCTATTAATAAATCATTATGACCCTGAACAAAAGTTATACCAAAGACATCTTTTTTCTCTTCTGGCTTACATTTATAATCTTTATCAATTTGAACTATATTATAATTACCGTTTTTCTTTTTAGATAAAATTTCTAAAGCTTCCTTAGTATAATCTGGAGCAATAATACCATCAGATACTTCTAATTTTAAATAATTCGCAAGACTCTCATCACAAGTATCACTTAATGCTACCCAATCACCATAAGATGATAATCTATCAGTACCTCTTGCACGAATATAAGCGCTGGCAATATCAGATACTTCATAGTCTTTATCCACAAAATATATCTGTCTTTCAATATCGCTTAATGGTTTTTCTAAAGCTACTCCCGCAGGAGATACATGCTTAAAACTTGCAACACATTTTTTACCAGTAGCTTCTTTTAATTCTTTAACTAATTGCCATGAATTTAAAGCATCTAAAAAATTTATATAACCTGGTTTACCATTTAATATTGTTAATGGTAAATCACTACCATCTTCCATCATAATTTTTGCTGGTTTTTGATTTGGATTACATCCATATTTAAGTTCTAACTCATTCATATTATTCACCTTTATTCTTATTAATTATTCTTACTGTTTTTTCATTATTATCTTTATTAATAAAACAAACATATAAAGATATTTTGTTTTCTTCATTTAAACTATTCCAGACTAAGTCTGTTACATCATTTATATCATTATCAATTTCAACTTCTCTAGGCTCACCTATAAAACTCTGTAGAGGACTACCATCTTTTTCATAAGTATGAATAAAATGTCCTAAACCATTAAAACAAGGATATTCATAATAAAATCTAAGACAATCACTTCCTTTATCATCAATTGATTTAAGAATTGATAATTCATAAGTTCCATCATTTTTTAATAAACCTGATATTCTTGGTGTAAAGTTTGGCTCATCTGGTTCAAATTCTCTAGTTAATAAACTATCTTGCATCAACTTATTATTTTTTAAACCATCTAATATCGTATCTGTTTGATCACCATTAGTTACTATTAAATAATCATTATATTCTCTAACAGGATGATAAATAATTAAAGAAGGATCAATTACTTTAGATTCATCAAATGCTTTAGTAGAAATACCATCATCTTCTAAAGCAAAAATACGATTACGGGAATTTTCACTTCTACCCATTATGAAATATATAGCAACAGCATGTTTACCATCTTTACTATTACCTAAGATAATTCCTCTTCCTGGGTACTTGTTGTTTTGCAATAGATCTTCAATTTTATACATCTTGCTTTTCCTTCCTTATTTTTTCACACACAATATTTATTGCTTCAGGCAATATTATCCATTCACAATTTTCCATAATTCTTTTCTGTAAAGATTCAGGACTATCATCTTCTTTTACTTCGATAGCTTTTTGTAAGATAATCTTTCCACCATCAGTAACTTCATTAACATAGTGGACAGTAGCTCCGCTTAATTTTACTCCATAATTTAAAGCTGCTTCATGTACCTTTAAACCATACATGCCATCACCACAAAAAGAAGGAATTAATGATGGATGAATATTAATAATTCTTTCTGGATACTTTTTAATAAAATCTTCACTTAATATATTTAAATAGCCTGCAAGTACAATCAGATCAATGTTTTCTGAATTTAAAATATCTAATAATGCTTCTTCATATTTTTCTTTAGATTCATAATCTTTTTTACAGATTACTACATATTTCTTATCGGCTTTTTTTGCACGCTCTATAGCGTAAATATTATCTTTAGAAGCAACTATTAAAGATACTTCACCATTTAATAAACCTTGCTTTTCTTTATCTAGAATAGCTTGAAGATTAGTACCTCCACCAGAAACTAATACAGCAATTTTGATCATAGTATCACTCCATCATCACCTGATACTACTTCACCAATTTCATAGCTATTAACAAATTCATTTAATATCTTAATTGTTTCTTCTTTATCTTTTTGATCAACGATTACAACCATACCAACACCCATATTGAAGGTATTAAACATATCGTGTTCATTTATATTTCCTTTTTCTTGAATAAGTTTAAAGATTGGTGGAACAATCACTTTATCTTTATCTATCTTTGCGCTTTGATTATCATCTAGACATCTAGGAATATTTTCATAGAAACCACCGCCAGTAATATGACTAATTCCGTGAACATCAATATTTTCCAATAATTTTAATATTGGTTTAACATAGATATTTGTTGGTTTTAATAAAACATTAACTAATGTATCGTTAAGTACTTCTTCTTTTTTATTTAAATCAATATTTTCAATATCAAATACTTTTCTTACTAAAGAAAAACCATTAGAATGAACGCCACTAGAACTTAAAGCAATTATGGCATCACCAACTTTAACTTTTTCTTTTTTTATGATTTTCTTTTTATCAACAACGCCAACACAAAAACCAGCTAAATCATAATCATCTATAGCCATTACTCCTGGATGTTCAGCTGTTTCTCCGCCAATCAAAGCACAACTCGATAAAACACATCCATCTGCTACACCCTTAACAATGCTAGCGACCTTTTCAGGATCATTTTTACCTATAGCAATATAGTCCAAGAAGAATAAAGGTTTTGCGCCAGCGCAGATGATATCATTAACGCACATTGCTACACAATCTTGGCCAATACTATCATGTTTATTAGCTAGTTGAGCAATTCTGATCTTGGTTCCAACACCATCAGTACCCGAAACAAAAACGGGTTCTTCATAATCTTTTAGATTTGGCGCAAAAAGACCACCAAATCCTCCGATATCAGACAAAACCCCTTCTATCTTTGTTCGACCTATATCTTTTTTCATTAATTCAACTGCCTGATATCCAGCTTCAATATCAACGCCTGATTTTGCATAAGCATCAGAATAAGATTTTTTCATGCCTACTCCTTCCCTGTCCAACAATATGTGCACAATTTATCTGGATCTATACCAATAGCTTCTGTTAATTGTTTTAAATCCTGATATCCTAATGATTGAAAGTTTAATTTTTCAGCAATTTTCTTTAATAAACATTGACCTCTTTGACTACTTGGATCAGCATATTCAGCAATATGTTTATTTCCTTCTTCGCCTTCAAGTTCATAAATTGTTTTACGCGCTAATAAATCCATATCGGAATTAGCTCTAGAAAAATTCAAGTATTTACAAGCATACATTACTGGTGGACAAGCAGAGCGCATATGTACTTCTTTAGCGCCGCTATCATATAAGAAGTCTACAGTTTCCTGAAGTTGTGTACCTCTTACAATTGAATCATCCACAAATAATAATTTCTTTCCCTTGATTAATTCAGGAATAGGTATCTGTTTCATCTTAGCAACTTGATTTCTAACCTTTTGATTATCTGGCATAAAGGAACGCGGCCAAGTTGGTGTATATTTTATAAATGGTCTGGCGAATTGAATACCAGATGCATGAGCATAACCAATGGCATGAGGTACTCCTGAATCAGGTACGCCAGCAATATAATCAAGCTCTGGTAAAGTACCTTTTTCCATTTCTTTTCTAGCCATCATTTCGCCATTTCGATTACGCATTATCTCAACATTGACGCCTTCATAATTTGAATTAGGATAACCATAATAAGACCACAAGAAAGCACACATTTTCATTTTCTTTTTTCTTTGCGATAATATCTGATATCCATCAGAATTAATCTTAACTATTTCGGCAGGACCTAATTCATATGCATCTTTATAACCTAATTTCTGATAAGCAAAAGATTCAAAAGAAACACAAAAACCATCTCTGTTTTTACCAATTATCACCGGTATTCTTCCATAATAATCTCTTGCAACTATCAATTCTTTTTCATTACTTATAATCAAAATAGTTAAAGATCCTTTAACTAAAGATTGAGCATATTTAATACCTGAAACCAGATTTCTTTTTTGATTAATCAAAGAAGCAACAAGTTCTGTTGAATTCACATCACCATTACCCATCGCCATATATTGTCGATTATTTGATTTAATTAAATTTTTAATTAATTCTTCTTTATTAGTAATAATGCCTGTTGTTGAAATGCCATAGGTACCTAAATGTGATTTTACTAATAAAGGTTGAGGGTTAGCGTCTGATATACAACCAATACCTATTTTTCCAGAAGATTCTTTTAAATCATCTTCAAAGCGTGTTCTAAAAGGTACATTTTCAATATTATGTATATGACGTTGAAATCCTTTATTTTCATCATAGAATAATAGACCACCAATATGGGTACCTAAATGGGTATGGTAATCAACACCAAAAAAGGTATCTAATACAATATCACGTTTAGATACTGCGCCAAAAAAACCGCCCATTATTTAAAAAACATCTCCGCCAAATCTAATGGTTGAATATAATTGCCATCTTTATAAACACGCATATTCCCTGAGGCAATCTCATCAATAAGCATTACATCGCCATTTTCATCATAACCATATTCAAATTTAATATCATATAAGACAAGTCCTCTATTAGCCATTTCATCAGAAACAATCTTAGTAATCTTTTGTGTCATTTCTTTTATATCATCATATTGTTTTTCACTCATTACACCTAATACTACTAGACCATCTTTTGTTACTAGAGGATCAGACTTTTCATCATTCTTAAATGTTGTTTCAACATAAGCAGGTAAATCACTACCTTCTTCAATATATTCGCCATATCTTCTAATAAAGCTGCCAACAGCTTTATAACGACATATAACTTCTAAGCCCTTACCAAATACTTTTGCTGGCAAGACTTCCATAGCACAATTATCAAAATCAGCTTTAACATAATGAGTTTTGATTCCAGCTTCGTTAATCTTATTAAAGAAATAATCGGTCATCTTTAAATTGATTAAACCTACACCATCTATTGTTAAACCAACAGAATTTTCTCCTGGATCAAACACACCATCTTTACCAGTAACATCATCTTTAAATTTTAAATAATAGTTACCATTTTCCAATTCATAAACATCTTTAGTTTTTCCTTTGTAAACTAATTTCATTGTTTTCCTCCTAATTTTGATATTTGTTAGAAATTTGCTTATCTATTTCAAGAACTTTTTCTTTTTCTTTATTTCTAAATTCTTCTAATTCTTTTTCAACTGTTTTATCCATTAACGCGATTATTTCTAAAGCTAAATAAGCAGCGTTTTTAGCGCCATCAACAGCAACCGTAGCTACTGGGATACCGCTTGGCATTTGAACAGTTGAATATAAAGCATCAATACCATCTAAACCGCCACTACAAGGAATACCAATTACTGGTAGTGTTGTATTTGCTGCAAGAGCTCCAGCTAAATGTGCGGCCATACCTGCAGCGGCTATTAAAACAGAAAATCCGCCCTGTCTTGCCTCACACGCAAAGTCTTTAACTTCTTGTGGACAACGATGAGCGGATAATACACGTACTTCAAAATCGACAGAGAATTCCTGTAAGACATTTATCGCCTTTTCAACAATTCCTTCATCAGATTTGCTACCCATAATGATTGCTATCTTGTACATAAAGCCTCCGTTAAAAAAATATTTTCCTTTGGCCCAGGCGGTCGACAACAATTTACCATGTAGTCCCCTTGTGGTTAATTCCACTTCCGCCAGTTCCTACATGTTGGATGTAAATATTTTAGCATATAAAAATATCTGCTGGACATCAATTTATATTATTTTTATATTTTATATAAAAGTTAATAATTATTGTTAATTATCATCTTCTAAAAATCTATAATCTTCTATACTTAAGGTCTTATTAGAAGCAATAACATTATTAATTAATCTATCAGGATTTTCACTGCTCATAATCGCATAAATATCTGATCCTGTTTTTATCTTTCTCGAGATTGTAATTAAACTTAAGCTCTTAAAGACGCTATTCAATCATATTAACGTTGTAGTTATTCCGTGAAGAGTTCAGCAAATCGGAACTAAATTTAGTAAAAAAGAGCTTTAACTTCA
>Ga0256406_1005634_pt1 | contig 13225 bp, 7 predicted proteins | sample RumenRJG_03DNA_FD_185986 | JGI IMG/M metagenome (GOLD analysis project Ga0256406, IMG submission 185986) | Bovine rumen microbial communities from Lethbridge, Alberta, Canada - RJG_03 | ecosystem: Host-associated > Mammals > Digestive system > Stomach > Rumen | place: Canada: Alberta | collected...
ATCCGTCTAAGTCATAATACTCATCATCAAGATTAAGGTCTTGATTTTGCTTATTGTTGTTGGTGGGTTGTTGCGTATTGTTGTCCGTTCCGAACCCATCATCAAAGTATATGCCGGTGTCATCCAGGGGCTTCTGCGGCTCTTGATACTGCGGCTCCGGCTTTTTCTCAGCGGGCTTAGCTACCTTTGCCTGTGTTGCGGGCTTAGCCGCACCCTTGGTGGTAGGCATGGCCGTTGTCTGCTTTTTGTCAGTCTCCGTAGTGACTGGCTTTGGTTGCTCTTTCTGTGTCTTGGTTGGTGTGGTGCCTAAGTCATATTGCTCGTCATTGCCCTGAGGTGAAGCCGGTTGAATGTGCTGTGCGGGTTGTTCCACCTTGTAGGTGTCATCGTCCTCTTGCTCCGGTTGTTTGTCTTGCTGCTGCACGTCGGGCAGTGTGAAGGTGTTGTCATTCTGCTCGGGCTCCTTCTGTGGCTCCGTCACCGGCACTGTGATGCTCTCTTCCGGCTGATTGTCCTGCTTGTTCTGCGGTTTCTCCGGCTCAAGAGGAATGGTCATGCCGTCTTCCGGTTGTGCATTGCCATTGTTGTTCTGCTCTTGCAGGTCGTCCTCAGTAGGAGCCTTTGAGCGTATCTCCTCTTCCAGGTCGCGTTCTCTGGGCGTTGCCACTTCGGCTGGTTCAGACAGCAGATAGCGTGAGGTTACCTTCAGCTGCGCAAAATGCTTGCTGTAGAAATCTTCATAATCCTTATAACTATACTGTGTGCCGATGAGCTGTAAGTTCTTATCGCTGATGATGAAAGGCTTCACCTGCTTATTCATCTGAGCCAGCAAGTTCTTGTTGCTGAACAGCTGCCGCGCGTATTGATAGGCTTCGTCAAAGCTTCTGAATCCGCTGAGCTGCATCTGGTGATAGCCATCTACGTCTACTATATTGATATCGAAGTTGCGCACCATGAAATTTGTGAAGTTGAAGCGAGCCATTTCAAACAATAACTTGTTCTCGTTCAGCGAGTCAGGGTTATACATGAGCAGCACCTTAAAGTCGGCAAGTCTGTCGGGTGAGAACTTCTGTGCATGTATAGAGTCGCTGTCGTTGAGCACGTTAGATCGCCTTGTCCATATACTTTCAAGGTCAAACTTCCCACCGTGCAGCTTCCTTCCTGCCTGTACGCCGTTTACTATCATACCGGCCAGCTCACTGATGCGGCTCTGCGGATATTTCTCAACCACCTCTTTCATGTCTTTCACGCATCCTGTGGCATCGCCGTCATTCAGCTTGGCCAGTCCACCTATAAAGAGGAACTTATCGCGGTTGGCTCCCAAAGGAAATCTCTGGGCTGATATCTGCGTGTTGCTTTGCACCTCGGCAAATCTGTCTTTCTTGAAGGCGCCGTAGGTTGCGGCATAGAGCGAGTCTTCTATTTGAGCCCCAAACTTACTGTTTTCTATGAAATAAGGATCTGACAGCAGAATAGTCCACTGACTTTTGGGATAGTCTTGCTTCAGCTTATCTACGTAAGATTGCGCCACATCGCCCTGTCCCAGTCGTGAGTAGAGCAGGTAGAGATGATAGTAAACCTCGTCCATGTGCTCGTAATCAGCATAGTTGTCGGTCAGCCTTCTGAGATATTTTTCTGAGAGAGGCAGGTTGTCGAGCTCGTCTTTGAAGATTACTCCGGCATGGTGCAGCCCGTCTTCCAGAATCTTGTTGCTGGCCTCCACCTGTTCCGGGGTGAATGGTATCTGCGCAAGATAATATTCTCGTTTGTGCGGATCGTTCTGCGCGCTGTCTTTTATCTGGTCTATCGAGTCTTGCTTCTGCTCGGCCAGGGCGATAGAGTCGCGCTGTGCATCGGTGAGCTCGTTGGTGTTACCCATCGCCAGGTTGCTCACCACGGTCTGGTTGGCGCGCTGCCAGTTATCCACATTCTGACGTTTGCCCCATAGTTGTTGGAATGTAGCCTTGCCTTGGCTCACCGCCATGGGGTTATAGAAGTACCATGTGGCATTCTTCTGTTGGTCGGCCGTATTGTTTCTGCCGTTGTTGGTCAGATTGTTGTTTGAGCCAATGGCCCCGTTCTGGTTTTGTTGCTGTTGGGCATCGGCCTCAGCCTGTTTCTTTCGCTCTTCCTTTTCTTTCTTTTTCAAGGCATCAATCACCCTGTCTATGGCCTCATTGCGTTCTTTCTCTGGCATCTTGGCCAGAGCCTGCAATGAGTCTTGCAGGTGCACGGCATCTGTATAAGGCACCAACTCGTCCAGTACCTTCGAGCGTTCGGAAAGCTGCTCATAGTCTTTTCTGTCTTTGTCGAGCAGTCCTATGGCCTCACCATAGCATCGCCGTGCGTCACTATATTTCTCTTGAGCCCAATACAGGTCGCCCAGATGCAACAGCAGTACGCCTTTTTCTATGCCGCTGCGGGTAGCCTTGGCATTGCCCTGCTCATATGCTTTGATGGCATGCAGGGTGTCTTTTTGGCTTAAGTAGATGTTGCCTATGGCATAATATACTTGGTCAAGATAATCCTTGTTATTGTCAGAGGCTGCCATGCGTCGCAATTTTGCAATCATCTGTTTGGCTTTCCCGCCACTTGCCATCACCTCGGTTTGTGAGATGCGGGCATTAAATTCCAGTTCGTAGGGCGGGTTCTGCCTTATCACATGCTTGAAGGCCTGATAGGCCCCTTGCTTATTGCCTACGGCAGCATATAGCTGCCCCAGCAAGTACCACTCACGTGCTTTCTGCTTACGGCGCATCTCATGTTTTATCACCTTCTTCATATAAGGTATGGCCTGTTCAAACTGCCCCGTATGTACATAATAGTCGGCGTAAGTGTAATCCCATTCCTTTACGGCACGCCAGTCCAGCGAGTCGCGCTTCATGTTTCTTATCACGTCTTCAGCGTCATATATCCAGCCTTCCTCCACATAGCATTTGGCCAGCCAGGCACGTGCTTTGCCGTATATGGCGGGTTGTGTGCGGAACAATCGGCTCATGTAAGCGAAGGTAGAGGCCGCCTCATCAAACTGTCCTTCAAAAAATTGCGACCTGCCCATGAGCATCCAAGCCTTCCAAATGAAGGGGTTATACTCTCTGCGTGAGAGCCATTCTATGTCGCGCTCGGTCTTCTTGCGGTTTTTCGTCCACTCCGGCCTACGCTTGATGCTGTGCCTTGCTATGGCCTTCTCGGCTTTCTGTATGGCCTTGTCGAAGTTGGCTTTGCCCAGTTCCTTGCTACTTTTGTTGCTCACGGTGTAGAGCGGAATCATCTCGGTATAGTTGTCTTTGTTTCCGCTCTCTTTTTCTAATGACCCGTCTATGTATGCCAGCGTACCATTATAATAGGTGTTGTAACGTGCATTAAAGGCATGCCACCAGCGCGACCGCGCCGTGTTTTTTTGCGTGGAGCAACTGGCAATGATTATCGTGACGGTCACCAAAGCCAGTGAGATGAGAGTTGTTTTGAAACGTGACATTATTTATAATAACTCATTTTCCCGCTTTCTATTGCATTTTACCTGCTTTTCACGTCAATTATCTTGTATCATGCTTATCAGCTCGTCCTTCACCTGGTTGGGCACTTCTATACCTCTTAACCTCAGGCTGTGCCACCATGCGCGTGCCTCTTGCGGTCTGAGGGTCGTCATCACCTCGCTGAATTGTTCGGCCTGCTCGTCGGTATAGGCATCGGCTTCGGTTCCTCTAAAGGCGTCCAGCTCCTCGTCGTCGAAGTACTCTATCTTCTTGAGTGAGGCGCGCATCATGTTTATCTGCTCGCATGAGGCATCTTCGCCCGAGCAGGTAGAGCAGTCGGCAGAGCCCGTGCCCTTTGTCTCGTTGCCGTTGGCCGTCGTTGCGGGCGCATCGTCGCCGTTGCCGGTGAGTTTGGTTGCCAGAGCTGCTACCACACCCAGCAGGATGAGGGCAGCCAGTGCTATGATGTAAATTTCCATGTCAGTGAGTGTTAAGACCGTGAGGTGATGCTGAAGCCCGCCTTTCTCAGGTCGTCCCAGAAGTGTGGATAAGATTTGCTCACCACCTCAGGGTGGTTGATGGTTATGCTACCTAACTTGGCTGCCATGGGTGCGAAGCTCATTGCCATGCGATGATCGTCGTAAGTGTCAATCACGGCATGGGGCAGGGCTGCGCATCTCTCCCCGTTCCAGCGCAGCTCGTCATCGTCGATAATCTCTATCACGTATCCCAGTTTCAGCAGTTCGGCCCTCAGTGCCTCCAGTCTGTCGGTTTCTTTGATGCGCAGGCTATGCAGTCCTGTAAAGCTGAAGTGTATGCCTAAAGCCGCGCAGGCCACCGTCATGGTTTGTGCCAAATCAGGCTGATTGACAAAGTCGTAGCTCATGCGTTGTAAACTTCGTTGATGCAATGTGATGACGGGAATGTGCTCGTTGCCCTTTTCGTCCTTCTGAAAAACCGTCTTCACTCCCAACATGGAGAAGAGATAGCGTACGGCAGAGTCGCCCTGGCGTGAGCCGTCATACAGTCCGGGAAGGGCTATTCGTGATTGTGTGTCGCCCAACAGGGTCAGAATCTCATACCAGTAGGAGGCTGCGCTCCAATCGCTCTCAACATCATATTCTCTTTTTTCAATGGTTTGGTGAGCAACGCTGATGGTGTCTACGTCGGTCCAGTCCACCTCTATTCCAAATTCATGCATCACATGCAGCGTCAAGTCGATGTAGGGCCGCGACACGATGTCGCCGGAAAGCTTGAGCACCAAACCTTTCTGCAGTGCCGGACCTATCAACAGCAAAGCCGATATATATTGTGAACTCACGTTGCCGGGTATTTCCAGCAGTCCGCCTTCTAGCTTCTTGCCTCGGATTGAGAGAGGCGGAAAGCCTTCCTCACCTTTATATTCTATGTCAGCGCCTAGCTGCCGCAATGCGTCTACCAGCGGTTTGATGGGCCTGTGCCTCATGCGCTCGGTGCCTGTGATGGTATGTTCCCCCTCCGTAACGCTCAGATAAGCCGTCATGAAGCGCATGGCTGTTCCTGCCGCATGAATATCTATCACTTGCGGCATGTCTTTGAGCGCTCTGAGCAGCACCATGGTGTCATCGCAATCAGACAGTCGATGAATGGCCTTATTGCTGCCGGCCAGCGCACAAAGCACCAAGGCCCGGTTGCTGATGCTCTTAGATGATGGTAAGCCAATGCTGCATTCAATATGCTTCGGAGCTTGTATGATGTATTGCATTTTTACTGTAGTGAAGTTGTTTTGCAGATACAAAAATACGAAAATATACTGTTAGAACAAAAAAAGTAAGTCAAAAGTTTGCTACTATCAATATTTCTGTGTACTTTTGCACTCGCAATTCGGGATTTGGCGCAGTTGGTAGCGCACACGTCTGGGGGGCGCGAGGTCGCTGGTTCGAGTCCAGTAATCCCGACATAAAGCAGAATAAGCGGTTGATTATCAACCGCTTTTTTCGTATCCGTATGTTTATGGCATCATGTTAGCCATGCTTTTCCTTATAGGTACGGAGGGTGTCGTTGCGCTTCTCCATCCTTATTGTCGTGGCCTTTGCCCGCCCATTATTGAGGAAAATACGTGTGTTGAAGGTCATTATCCCGCCTGCCATGAGCGATAAAATGCCATTCTCACTCCCTGCTTGATATAAGAACCCTAACGCAATAAAACCGCGCTCAACTTGTAGGGACGTTCCGTAGAGCGAACATGAGCGAAGACAATCCATCAACAACCGAAGAACAGATTTCACCATTTACCCCCCAATAACCGACGAGCCCCTTTTTACGTTGCGATAATGCCTATTTCGCACTGCAATATAGGCACTTTGAGCTTGCGATATAGGCACTTTCAGATCGAGATGGGAAAAATTGTGTGGAGAAGCAAGCAGGGCTTGATATCCCCGGTTGAAGATCTGAAAGAGGGTAAGCTGTCTGAATAAGCTCCTTCGACGCCTCTTGTGCTAGGCCTCACCATGTAAGCCGAACCAAACCAATTGGCCCGTCGTGAGGTCGATGACAGCGTCGGCATAGTTTCTTCCGCCATCATTCACCATGTAGGGTTGTCGCATCAAGTCGTAATACCATGCATTGGGACGGCCGGAAAAATGATCTACCGAGTGCATCATGACTATCCTCACCATGAGATGGCCTTCTCTCCGCTTGCCATAATATTGACGTATGTATTCATTGAAGGGCAGTGGCTTGGGCCGAAACGGGTCGCTCGTCTTATCTCTGGCTATTGTCTCAAAGTGCTTTTTCAGTATAGCTTTGGCCCGTAGCATGTTTTTTTTGCTCAGCGCAACAAGCGAATCGCGTGGGTCGGAAGTCTTGACGATCACATCGCTTGAGTCTTCCGGTATCTCCGATGCCCCTTTGGACTTATGATTCAATATCATAGCGTCAGTACCCTTACGAAAAATCACACCTTTGGAGAACAGCTTCTTGCCTTCAAGAATCAGGCTGTCGCCCCCAAGATATTTCATTCGCAGTGCCAATGCGTCATTGTTCCAGTCGTATAGCAAGAGCGTATCTCCATGAATGGCATAGCGTTTATAACTATAGACAGTATCGCCCAACATGGGATCTATACATATATAATTACTGTCGGCTAGATCTATACTGGCTATGTTATACTCGTTGCATGGCTCTTTACCGGTATAGTTCCATGTCCCTAGTATGTCGGCCGGTCTGATAGTTTTCTTACTCTTACATGCCAATAGAGCAAGAGTGAGCATCAAAAGAGGCAGAACGTAATATCCGATGTGTTTCATAAGAGTGCATGATTGGGTTTTCAGACGCAAATATACGATATAACTTTGAATGATGCAATAGCTATAGCCCTATTTCATCTCATTCAGGAAAGAAGACAAGAAATAGTGTGACAGACAACCTATAGTTATTCTTCGAGATGTCGGCGTGCCGTGCCAGGGTCTCTTATGAATGTAGATAAAGACTTGTGCGTTCATTCTAAGTGTCATAAACATAGAGGCTTACGACTTGTACGTAATGGGATGGGAGCGCGTTGGGGATGAAGCGAAGAGGGTATATAAAAAAATAAAGCGATGACCTTCGCAGGCGACCGCTCTAAATCTTCAATAGGTATTAGTCTCTTTAAGGTAAAAAGATTGTTTTCAGGATAACATTTGCAAAGATAGCATCTTTTTTTAATAATGCAAAATTTTTCTTCATGTTTTTTGGCATAAGCATGAACAATGGCCCGTTATAGTGCATATATGCGATATTGCGCGTCGTTCTTTTTCCTGCTCATGGGCGAAGTGTCAGATTAATTTGCTATATTTGCATTCAAAAACCAATAAGCATGAAATATCATCTCATTTTGCCTCTGTGGCTCCTTGTCTCATTCTGTTGTTCTGCGCAAAACCTTCAGAAAGGCTCTTATGGCTATCTTTATTGCCACATGAGCGACAAGGGTGAGTGGACGGCCTATGCCGTGAGCCGCGACGGATTGCATTATCAAGACATACTGGGCGGCGATTCTATATTCAGTCCCACCCTTCACGCGCGTATAGAAGGTGGTACGAGAGACGCATATATATGCAGAAAACATAACGGAAAAGGCTATCTGATGGTGACAACCGACATGTGCGTGCGCCGTTCGCACCGGTGGGACAATTATGGCATCGACCTGTTGCAGAGCAAAGACCTAATAACATGGTCGTCGGTGACCTTCGATTTCCGACAGGGCCCCGGCATCTTCTGCGACCCTTCCAGCCCCGATGTCTACAAGAGCTATGCGGGTGTGTGCCGCGTTTGGGCTCCCCAAATATTCTGGGACGGCAGCTATCGGTGGCCCGACGGCAAGAAGGGTGGCTATTTCATCTACTACTCCATGCTCAACCGTGACGAGGAGAAATATGACAGAATGTATTATTCTTACGCCGACGAGTCGTTCACCCACATCACCAAGCCCCGTTTGCTCTTCGACTGGGGCTATGCCACGATAGATGCCGACATCAATTATCTACCCTCAGACGGTCTCTACCACATGCTCATCAAGAAAGAGGGCGGACAGCCCGGCATCTTCACCACCACGGCACCCACGCTCCGAGGCCCTTGGAAGGAACCTTCAGACACCGACTATGTGAACTTTGAAGGCAAGAAGAAGTGTGAGGGCGCGTCAGCCTTTCAGCTCATAGGCGACAGCACGTGGCGGGTGGCTTACATACAATATTCTGACCGCCCCAAACATTACCGCATCTGTCAGGCAGACGCTCATCTGCGCAACTTCCACGACCCTGTGGATATTCAGGGCGTTACAGGACCTCAGCACGGTTCGTTCATGCGTCTTACGAAGAAAGAGTATCAGCGGCTAACGCGATTTTCACGAAACAATGAGACTCGCAAGGCCGGGCGATAAAGCAAATGTGATGGAAGAAAGATTATAAAACTCGAAGAAGATATGGCAAAAGACAAGATAGCATACGTGTGTGAGAATTGTGGCTACGACTCACCCAAATGGATTGGCAAGTGTCCTAGCTGCGGTCAGTGGAACACTTTCAAGGAGATAAGAATATCGGCCGATACGGGCAGCACGGCAGCACGCAATGCCGCCCACAGCGTGAGGGCCGCCCAAGGCGTGGCACATGCCAAGTCGCAGCATCTGAAGGACATCTCGTCGAAAGGCCTTCCACGCATAGACACGGGCGACGCCGAGCTCAACCGCGTGCTGGGAGGCGGCATTGTGCCGGGAAGCATCATCCTGCTGGGTGGCGAACCGGGCATCGGCAAGAGTACGCTCACGCTGCAAACCGTGCTGCACATAGGTCAGCACGTGCTTTACGTGAGCGGTGAGGAGAGTCCGCAGCAAATCAAGATGCGTGCCGACCGCATCTTGGAGCATTCGGGTAATGCCACTGACGGCAATAATGTGGATATACTCAGCGAGACATCGCTTGAGGCTATCTTTGCCGAAATCAAGGATGTGAAGCCCGACTTGGTGATAGTAGACTCCATACAGACCATAGAGACGGAAGACGTAGACAGCTCGGCGGGCAGCGTGTCGCAGGTCAGAGAGTGTGCCTCGGCCCTGCTGCGCTTTGCCAAGACCAGCGGCGTGCCCGTCATACTCATCGGTCATATCAACAAAGAAGGGTCGTTGGCCGGACCTAAGATACTGGAGCATATCGTAGACACCGTCATTCAGTTTGAGGGCGACCAGCACTATCTGTATCGCATCTTGCGCAGCATCAAGAACCGATTTGGCTCTACGTCAGAGCTGGGCATCTACGAGATGCAGCAATACGGGCTCAGACAGGTGAGCAATCCTTCGGAACTGTTGCTCACGGAAGAGCATGACGGACTGTCGGGTGTGGCCATATCCAGCACCATTGAGGGCGTCAGGCCATTCTTGGTTGAGACGCAGGCTCTTGTGTCTAGTGCGGCTTACGGCACGCCACAGCGTCAGGCCACGGGCTTCGATCAGCGGCGTCTCAACATGCTGCTGGCTGTATTGGAGAAGCGTGTGGGCTTTAAGCTGATGCAGAAAGACGTGTTTCTGAACATAGCGGGGGGCTTGCGCGTCACCGATATGGCCATGGACCTGAGCGTGATAGCCGCCGTGCTCTCCTCAAATGTTGATACGCCCATCGAAACAGGCTGGTGCATGTGTGGCGAAGTGGGACTGAGCGGCGAGGTGAGACCCGTGAGCCGAATAGAGCAACGTGTGGCTGAGGCTGAGAAGTTGGGCTTCAAGCACATCATTTTGCCAAAATATAATGTCCAGACGCTCAAGGGTAAGCATCTGGACATTGAACTTCATCCTGTAAGAAAAGTAGAGGAAGCCCTGCGGGCTTTGTTCGGTTAGGCCCCGGTGGGGCTTACCACGACCGCCATTAGTGCTCTATGGTTTTGACATCGAGCTGTTCGTCGGTCACGTCTTCGGTGATAACAGCCGGCCGTGCGTCGGGTCTGAGCAACGAGAACCTTACGTTTTGTGCCCGCAGTCCTTTCACGTGGCGTGCATAGAGGCCGTAGCTGGGTGTCGGACCGGCCCAGCGAGGCTCGGGATAGTTGGTTCCCTGCTCTCTGTAAGACTTGCCTTGAGGATAGGCTTCGCCCCCTCCTCGATACTCACAATAGATGTTGCTCAGGCTGATGTTGCGCAGCGGATGGCCTGGCATACCTGTTACGATGATGCCGGCCAGGCTGTCACAGTCTTGTGCCACCACATTGTCTATACTGATGTCAGCGCCGTAGCTCACGTTGGTGTTCTCTTTCGGTCCTCTGTTTCGGCATCCTGTGGTGATGTAAATAGGGTAGTGGTGCACATGGTTCATGGTGATGTTGCTCACCACGATGTTCTCCATGCGGCCTTGGTCCACCTCCTCGAAGGCCAGTCCGCTGCTGTACATCATGGTGCAGTTGCTGATGGCTATGTTCTTATAGCCGCCATTGCTCTCCGTGCCCAGCTTGATGCGTCCGCAAACCCAGCCCACTTGTTCGGGCACATAGGTGCCGTCGAGCAGCGTGCCGAGCTTATATCCCGTGACGACGCAGCCCGTTATGGCGATGTGCTCACAGGTCACGGGCCGCTTCAGCGCGTACGACGCCTTCAAGACGATGCCGTCGTCGTGCGGTGTGTTTACCTTGCAGTTGCTGATGGTGAGATATTTGCAGCAGTCAATGTCTATTCCGTCGCGGTTGGTGTCTATCGTCACGTTGTCTATTTGGGCAATGTCGCATCCCGTCATGATGATGGCGAAGTGGCCGCCCCGATAGATGGTGATGTCGCGAATGCTCACTTGGCGGCACGCCTTCAGCGCTATGGCCTTGTCGCCCATGCCTATGCTTCCTCCCTGTACGTTGCCAGCCTTCTCTGTGTCTTGCTTGGTGAGCCCTTCGCCATCTATTTTTCCAAATCCCGTGATGGCCACGTTGTGCTGCCCCTCAGCCCATATCAGGCTGTTGTGGAAATAAGTATGTCCTCCGTCCTGATATTCCGGGAAGTTGAAAGGCTCACTGGGGTCGTAGGCTTTGGCATCAGTGGTGGCAATGATAGTGGCTCCAGCCTCCAGATGCAGCTCTATGTTGCTCTTCAGACGTATGCTTCCGCACAGATAAGAGCCGGCCGGCACAACCACCCTTCCGCCACCGTTGGCTGCTGCCGTGGTTATCGCGGCATTGATGGCCTTGCTGTCGAGGTTCTTGCCATCGCCTTTCGCCCCGTAGTCTGTTACTATATAGTCTTTTGCAAATAGTGAAAGGGTGCTTGCGCATAACAGCGCAAGCACGATGAGTCTGTGTGTGTTGAGCTTCATATCAGAAAGTCTGAAGTTTTAAATCCTTATTCTTGATGTTTGAACGTACGCTCAGCGACACTTTGCCCGGTTTTGTTCCGGCTCTCAGAACAACCATGGCTGAGCCTTGCCAGAGTCTTATTCGATTGCCAGCCAGGTTCTCATCGGTTGTCATGTCGCCGTTGCTCACACCTGCCACAGTGGCGTCTCCGTCTACGAGAAAGGTCAGTTCGTTGTTGGCATCAAACACTTTCCGGCCCTTGCTGTCTACGGCATAGATGGTTACGTGCTGTAGATCATTGCCGTCGGCGTGCCATGTCTCAGCGTCGGGCACCACCTTCAGCGCTACAGCCTTGCCCGTTGTTTCCAACTGATGGTGTGCTACAGCCTTTCCGTTTCTGTAGCCAATGGCTTCCAGCTTGCCGGCTTGCCACGTCACGTTGTTCCATACTATCTTGTCGCGTTGCTTGGGGTCCATGCTGTTGGCGCGTTTGCCGAGCGAGCGTCCGTTCAGCTTGAGCTCCACCTCATCGCAGTTGGTGAAGATGTTCAGCGTGAGCGTGTCGCCCGCGTTACGGTTCCAGTTCTCAGACATGTCGGCTGTACCCACATTAATACCGTTCCACTGCTTCACGCCCTGTTGCTTCTCCAGAACGGCTGCGTGCACTACGGGTTGCTCGGTGAACATGCTCTTCAGGAAATAAGCAATAGGCTTAGGTTGCAGGTCAAGGTAGAACGAGCCATGATCCCATCCCTTATAGGGCCATCCTTTGCTCTCGCCGATGTAGTCTATCTGTCCCCAGTAAGCCAGTCCTATTACTTTGTTCAGGTCCATGCAGAAGAAGTTGGGGCCCATATCGGCTGTGCTGGCCTCACTTTGGAAGAATGTCTTGTTGGGATAGAGCTTGGCGTCGCCAGGGAAGTACATGTAACGATAGTTGTAACTGTTCACCTCCGTCTCCACGGCCAGCGGTGCAGGCTTGTCGTTGGTGTCGAGACTGCGATAATGGGGGTGCATGGCCACGGTGGTAAGGCGCGTGGTGTCATAGCGATGAAGCAGGGTCTTGAGCAGTCTGTAGTCGGTTACGCCCCAGTCGTTGTAATCCATGTTGGCCATTTGCTGTAGCTCGTTGCCCAGGCTCCATAATATAACGCTGGGATGATTGCGGTCGCGCTGCACCCATTCGCTCACGTCATACTGCCATATCTGGTTCCATGGCTTCCGCCCACCGGCGTAGAGCTGGAGCCATTTGTCATACAGCTCGTCTACCACGAGCACGCCATACTTGTCGCACAACTTATATAAGTCTTCGCTATAGGGGTTGTGTGAGCATCTGATGGTGTTGAAGCCAAACTCTTTGAGCAGCTTGATGCGTTTCTCAATGGCCCTGGGGAAGGCAGCAGCCCCCAGACAGCCCAGTCCGTGATGGTTGGCATTGCCCTTGAGCAGCACCTTCTTGCCATTGAGCTTGAAGCCGTATTCGGGACCGAAAGAAATGGTTCGGATGCCGAAAGACTCGCTCACGCGGTCGGCTACCTGACCTAATGAGTCGTATAGAGTTACCTCGGCGGTGTATAGATAAGGGTTGTCGAGGTCCCACACATGGGCATTGGGCATGGCCACAGGCGGCAATTTGTATTCGCGAGTGCGCCATGAGGGATAATAGGTCAAGTCTGATGTTTGTTCGGCAGCCACCTTGCCGTTGGCATCGAGGATGCGCACGCCCAGCCTCACCGCCTTTACGCGGTCTTGATAAGTGAGGTTGGCCTGTATGTCTACCTCATTGTTGTTCTTGGTGGTTATATAAAGTGGGTGCCGCTCAAAATAGAGCCGCTTGGGAGTAAGGATAACGTTTACGTCGCGATAGAGTCCACCGCCGGTGTACCAGCGTGAGTTCTTTGGCCCTTGCGTGTCGCATATCACTTTTATTTCGTTAGATTGGCCGAAGCGCAGCCGGTTGGTAAGGTCGCACTCAA
>Ga0256406_1005635_pt1 | contig 13225 bp, 9 predicted proteins | sample RumenRJG_03DNA_FD_185986 | JGI IMG/M metagenome (GOLD analysis project Ga0256406, IMG submission 185986) | Bovine rumen microbial communities from Lethbridge, Alberta, Canada - RJG_03 | ecosystem: Host-associated > Mammals > Digestive system > Stomach > Rumen | place: Canada: Alberta | collected...
AAGCACGTATCGAAGACGTTCGGCACCCACCGCTCCATGTCCCTCAAGGACCGTGTCATATACTACAAGCAGAAGAAGCAGAAGGCCCGCGAGGTCCTTCACGATATCTCATTCGATGTCAGGAAGGGAGAGGCACTGGGTATAATCGGACGCAACGGTTCCGGGAAGAGCACCATATTGAAACTCCTCACCAGGATCATACGTCCCGACAGCGGGACCATCGAGACCCAGGGGAGGATTTCGTGCCTGATCGAGCTCGGCGCAGGATTCCATCCGGACATGTCGGGCCGCGAGAACATCTACATCAATGCATCCATCTTCGGTCTGGACAAGAAGGAGACCGACGAGAGGATGCAGGACATCCTCGATTTCTCGGAGATCGAGGAGCACATAGACGAGAGGGTCCGCGACTATTCGTCCGGGATGTATATGAGGCTCGCCTTCTCTATAGCTATCAACGTGAGCGCCAATATACTCATCGTCGACGAGATTCTTTCTGTCGGGGACATAGCCTATCAGAAGAAATGCATGGACAAGATACGCGAATTGAAGGAGTCCGGCGTGACCATCGTTCTGGTGACGCAGAACCCTGAACAGGCCGCCGGCATATGCGACAGGACTATCTGGCTCGATAACGGGCGCATAAAGATGATGGGTCCCAGCAAGGAAGTCTGCGACGCTTATTCCGATTTCATGCTCGGTTCGGGCAGACAGCGATCCCTTCAGTCCTTCTTTGCCAGGTCCCTGTAAAAACCGATGAGCATATCGGCGCACCGTTCGACGGTGTATTTTTCGCGCACTGTTTCAAAAGCCGCATGAGCAATATTCTCGCCGTACTTTCTATCGTTCAGAAGTCTCAGCACCGAATCCGCGAATGCCTGAGGATCGTCCGCCAGCAGGATGTTCTCGCCGTCCCTGGCATCCGACCCTTCGGCGCCGAACGTAGTGGATACCACAGGGGTGCCCGCTCCCCATGCGGTAATGAGTTTCACTCTGGCACCTGCGCCGATCCACAGGGGGATCACAAACACTTTCGCTCTGTGCAAGAACCAGGCATCATCCCCCTGGAAGCCCCAGAATTTCACTGGGACATCTGCCTTCAGTGTATTCAGGAACTCTGTTTCCGGCTTTCCCGATCCCACTACATGGAACACAGTCCCGGGGCGTTCTCTCTCTATGAGCGGTATAACTTTCTCGATAAACCATCTCAGGCCGTGGGCATTAGGATACCAGTTCATGGTTCCTATGTACAGGATATCGATGGGTTTTTCGATCATCTTCTCAGGGGCGTATTTGTTCAAATCCACTCCGCCGCCCGTAGGCACCGTGGCTACTCTGCGCAGTCCGCCTGACTTGAGAATTCCGCATTCCTCAGCGGAAATCGAGATCGCCGCATCATACCATTGCCACATCCTCTCCTCCCAGGCCTTCATCTCCGACAGCTGTTCCGAGATATGCTGGGCCTCATCGGGTTTTGCGTACGGCATCCATGTCTCGAACTTCCGATACTCTATGTTGTGGGAGTCCAGAACGAATATCGATTCGGGGCTGAGAGTTCTAAGTTCCGGAACGATCCAGGACAGTTGACTGTGCTCGATCTGTATGATGTCGTAATGTATCTGCGTTACAAGCTCTCTCAGATAGTCCATAAGCTCCATGCTCATGGTGTTCCACACATCTTCAGGGATATCGTTCGGCTTGCCGTTTATATTGTTCAGGTATTGGTCTGTGAGGATGCCCTTCGCAAAACCTACTGCAGGTATGTTGTTCAGATACTGCTCGCAGCGCGATATGTTTTCCCGGGCTCCGTTGGAGAATACGATGTCAAATTCCAATCCGCAGTCCGCATCCATTTTTTCCAGAGGGGAGATCACCCTGAGCGCGCCTCCCGATTTGGGCGGGCAGGCCATGTAATAGACGATGTCAAGGATGCGGATCGGTCTGTGTTTTTCCTTGTGTCCGTCTCCGAACACCGAACGGAACAGGTCCAGGGCCGCATCGTAAGAGAACCTATTCATAACATAGCTGTAATTTGCACGGGATTCCTTTCTGACGGCATCTTTGTCGCTGCAGAGCCGAACAATCTCATCTGCGAATTCCTCGGGGGTATCATGCGGACGGATGCAGTCGTTTATGCCAGGAAGCCCCTCCAGTCCGATGGAAGTGGATACGACGGCCATTTTGTGATGCATCGCATCCACTGTCTTTCCCTTGACCCCTGCCCCGAACCTGACCGGCACTATCGATATGAGTGAGGCATCGTAAAGTTTGTCGAGTTCATCATCGGGAAGATATCCGGTCACGGTGATGTCTTTGCCTGCAAGGTCGAGTATTTTCTTCTTCGGATTGGAGCCAGCGATTGTCAGTTTTATCCCCGGGATTCTTTTCCTGACAAGCGGAAGGATCTCCTTGACGAACCAAAGTATGCCGTCCACATTCGGAGTGTGATCGAATCCCCCTACGAACAGGAGGCCGTTCTTGCGGTCGAAATCCGGTTCCTTGTATGGGATGTTCTTGTAGAAGAATATCGGCGTAACGACGGTTCTGGCGGTTCCGAGCTCTCCGTCGACGATCCTCTTCTCATCAGAGCTCACGACGAGGGAGATGTCCGCCTCCTCATGCAGATGAAGCTCCTCTATCTTGTGATTCACAGACCGATCCAGAAGCTCTTTGTTCCCAGTGAGTTCGTATTCACGCATTTCTCTGACATAATGCAGATCATGTCCGTAATATGCGATCTTGCAGTTCGGTTCGTGTTTGAACCGATCCAGGTATTTCATGCCTATGTTCGGTCTGCTGAGGAGGACGAGGTCGAACCTTCCTGCGTTTTTATCCATCCAATCAGTTTGATTATGCCAGTACTTGTTGCCGTAGACGACTTCTACGCCCATCTGCTGCAGTATGTCAGTATATTTGCCGTCATATCCCCAGCAGCTGTCGTTCAAGAATGTGACATCGTAGCCGAGACCGATGAAGAGCTGCAGGAAGTTGAAAATTGTCTTCGAACCTGCATTTTCATCGAAATGGATCGGCATATCATCGATCAACAATACGGACTTTCTCCATTTGGAGCGTCCCCTCTGGACATCTGCAGGTCCGTTCGGGAAGAACGAGTCCGTACGCAGGACATCCCCCCATTTCTCAAGAAATTTGACTTTGTTGTTTTTCATGAGGGCCCATGCAGAATCCCCGGAACTGGTCCTTTCGAAATGTACAAGCTCGGAGCGTGGCTGGTACAGCACTTTCAGTCCGCGTTTCCTTATCTCGAAGGCGAGGTCGCTGTCTTCGAAATACGCCGGCGTGTAACGGGGATCGAATCCGCCGATTTCGTTCCAGAGGGACCTGGGGATGAGTATGGATGCGCCGGAGATGTAATCGACCTCGCGCACATAATTGTATTTATAATCCGACGGGTCATTTCCTCTCCCATAGTTGAGGCCGTCGCCGTTCGACCAAACGATGCCGCCGGCCTCCTGAAGGGTTCCGTCCGGATAGAGGAATTTCGAGCCCACCATCCCGACGTCATCGCGGGACTCTATGAGTTTTACAAGAGAATCAAGCCAGCCCTCCATCACGACGGTATCGTTGTTCAGGAATACCAGGTACTTTCCGCGTGCGTATTTGGATGCGTTGTTGCAGTTGCGGAGGAATCTGAGGTTCTCAGGATTGCGGATGTGGATGACGTTCTCCGCGTACTTTTCCAATTCTGCAGTCTTATCTGATGAGCAATCATCGCCGACTATGATCTCATATGTTGTTTGCCTGCAGGTTTCGAGGATTGACTTCAGACAGAAGTACGTGTAGTTCCACTGGTTGTACACAGGAATTATTATCGATACCTGAGGATCATCGAACTTCGGGAAAGACAATAACGGATAGCTGCTGTGCGCCTGAAGAGAGGGGAACGCTGCAGCGTCCAAATGAGAGTACGGTTTCGGGGCCTCTTGGACCTGCTGGGGTATGCTGCGTTCAGGCTCGTTACCTTTACGGAAGACGTAGCGATAGGCAATCCTGATGGCTTCGGAAGTTCCTTTCTCATATGCTGCTTTTTTGAAATAGAACCAGTACGAATCCAATCTTTCTCTGAGGCTGTTTTTCTCCGGAACTATCCGTGCCGATATTGTTTGTGCAGACTGAGGAGCATCTTTGATAACAGAGCGCTTACCGGGAGTGTTGACGGAACGGCCTTTGGCGTCAGCGGAAAAGGATGTTACGGTCGAAAGGTCCCGTTTATAGATGCGGGAGTATCTTTCCAAAAGGGCCGATCTCATTTCCGCTACGTCTTTGTTCAATTCCCCCTCAGAGTTCATCAATCATCAAATCTTGAATAGGTATTAATAATGTTGATTGGACGCAGAATTTTTTTCCATCGAAAAATAGCAAGGTCTTTCCTCTGACGATAATCGGTTCTGACGGTCTCCATTGAACTCCGCATATGTGCTTATATTACTGTTCGAGTTCATCTGTCAGCAAAGACAATTCTATTTCAGAATATGCGATGACGATCAAACCAAACCGCACAGGACGGTCCAACTGCAGGCACTGACGCTCATGATCAGGGATTATTACGATAAGTTTACGTACAGTCTGAAACAGCGCGGAGTGCGCGGAACGGTCTTCAGGATATACAGCAGTTATCTCAAGCCGTATTTTCAGGACAAGAAAGACCTCAGCGGGATTGTAACGCACTATTGCGGCCTTCAAATCGCGGAGAGTCCCTCCGGAGTAAGCGACAACCCTGCCGTAAGCATCATAATACCAACATACAAAGGCGTGGAGATGACTTATCAATGCATAAGGTCCATAGCCGATTCGCATACCGACGTCCCATATGAGATCATAGTCGCCGATGATCACTCAGAGGATGGGACCGAGAAGCTCAGCGAACTCCTTCCAGGCGTCAAGGTCGCCGTAACCGAGAAAAACCTCGGTTTCACGCTCAACTGCAACAACGCTTCCAAGCATGCACGCGGAAAATATCTGTTCTTCCTGAACAACGATACGCTGGTCATCGGCGACTGGCTGAGACCGTCAGTGGACATGATGGAGGCATCTCCCGACACAGGGATCGTCGGTTCGAAACTCCTCTATCCGGACGGAAGCCTTCAGGAGGCCGGCTGCATCGTATGGAAGGACGGCAGCGCCTGCAACTGGGGCAACGGTATGGATCCCTCCGATCCGGAATACTGCTATGTCCGCGATGTTGATTATGCCAGCGGGGCGGCCATACTTGTGAAGAAGGACCTCTTCGACGCCCTGGGCGGATTCGATCCCCGTTACGCACCCGCATACTGCGAGGACAGCGATCTTGCCTTCGGCATCAGAAAGCTCGGCAAGATCGTGAGATATCAGCCGTTTTCAGAGGTAATTCATTTCGAAGGCATGAGCAACGGCAGGCGCATCGATTCCGGGATAAAACATTACCAGGCAGTGAACACGGAGAAGTTCCGCGATAAATGGAGATGCACGCTCGAAGAGGAGAACCTTCCGGAAGGGGAGCGTGCATTCCAGGCCCGTGAAAGGGCATGTCACAGGAAGACGATACTCTTCATCGACAGCGGGATTCCGCGTTTCGACGACAATGCCGGCAACCGGACGGTGTACGACTACATCCGCGTCCTGTGCAGGATGGGATACTGCGTCAAATTCATCCCTGATGATTTCAGCTACGACCCCGTCTACACCCCGATCTATCAGAAGATGGGAGTCGAAGTACTCTACGGCAGGAAGTACGTATTCGGATGGAAGAAATGGATCTCCGATAACGGCTATGCGATCGATCACGTCATGATCTTCAGGCCGGAGAACGCGGAGAAATACCTGGATTTCATAAAGAAGAATACCAAGGCGGCTGTGCATTACAACCTCGCCGACCTCCACTGCCTGAGGCTGAGAAGGGAGTATGAGATCACCGGGGACGAGGCCCGTCTTCGCGAGTCCGAAAGGATGAGGAAGAAAGAACAGAAGCAGATGCACGATGCGGACCGCGTGATCACCGTCAGTTGCGATGAGGCGAAGATCCTAGAGGGTGAATTCGGTCTGAAGGATGTCTCGGTCTTCCCCATATTCTGCTACGACCGGCCCGACATCGGACACAGAGACTATGCCGGCCAGAAGGACATCATGTTCGTCGGAAGCTTCAATCACAGGCCTAATGCCGATGCCATGCGGTGGTTCCTCGGAGAGATATTCCCGAAGATCCTCTCGGAACTGCCGGATGTAAGACTCCACATCATAGGCTCCAACGCGCCAGACGACCTGATGTCCCAGGCGTCCGATCATGTGATCTTCCACAGCCATCTTCCGGACTCGGAGCTGGATGCGTTCTACCGCAGCACTGCGGTGTGTGTGGTGCCGCTGCGCTACGGCGCAGGCGTCAAGGGGAAGGCGGTCGAAGCGCTCCGCATGAAGATCCCCCTGGTCTCCACGTCGGTGGGGCTGGAGGGCCTGATGGACATCGGGGATTACATCAGCGCGTTCGATGACGCGGAGTCCTTCGCGAAGGAGGTCGTGAGGCTCTACACCGACCGTGCGGCCGCAGAGGCGGAATCCGTCAGGCATTCAGAGTACGTCGGGCGTTACTTCTCCGTCGCTGGAGCCGAGGAATGCTTCGAAAAGGAGTTCGGTTCATGCCGGAAATGATGACGGCGGCGGTTCGAAGACCCAGACTCAGGCTTTTCTCTGTTTAACTGTGCATCCGCGGCCGCCGCATCTCCCTATCCTTTCCCTATCGAACAGGCTCTTCGACGCCGTAACCGCGATGGCGGCAAGGCAGATATCGCGCAGAAGGAGCACAGCATAGTTTCCGTCTGCCAGGAATGCTATGGAAAGCCATACCATCAAGACCGAGGAGACGGCGATCATGCGGAATCCGCGGCCGTCTGAAAGGGCCGCGCACAGAGGGATCAATGCGAAGAGCCAGAGTATGAAGGAAGTGCTGAAGACGTTGAATATCAGCAGAAGGACGACGGTCAGGAGAAGCACGCTCGGGCATAGGTCCTCCGCGGCGGAGCGGGCATCGCTCGGACGGCCGCTCCGGACGATGGCGTATGCAACAGCGGCCAGAGCGATGCACATCACGCATGCCGTGACGTAAGGCCATACGCCTGACAGCCCGTCTATCAGCGGAGATACGACGTTCAGTGTGGAATTCGCATATTCGAAGTGCGCCGCAGGGCCTCCGAGCGCATCTGCGATCATGGCGATGAGCGCCACGGTGCTCTCCTTGTGGAATCCGCGACTCATGTTGGAATTGAGGAAGGAGAACACTGCGCTCATGTCGCATCCCGCAAGAGCCAGCGCGCCGACTGCGACGGAGGTCGCGGCGGCGAACAGCACTGTGCAGCCCAGCACGGGCTTTCTGCATTCCCTGTTCTTCACGGCGTATATCAGGAAGACTGCGACCAGGAGTATCGGAGCGATCTTCGTCAGCGCCCCTATGAATGCAATCGCCGTAGCGGAGAAGTAATGCTTCTCGAGGAACAGCATCAGGGACAGCGCGGTCAGGAGGCATACCGCGATATCGAACCTCCATATGCCGCGGGAGAAGAACATCGCCGATATGATGAGGTAAAGGATCACCGGGGCCGTCCTTCCGATGCCGCAGTTACGCAGGGTCCTGATCAGCACCAGTCCGGTCAGGAAGAAGAATACGGTCGTCATCGCGGCGAATGCGACGCAGTACCCGCTGAAATCAGAGGAGAGCAGGTACGGGACGGAGAGGATCAGCATCGATACGGGCGGATAGCCGGGATTGAAGTCCAGGTACGGGACCTGGCCGTCATCCATGAGCCGGACGTACATGTAGTAATCGCGTACGTCGACTGTGGGATGCTTGGACAGGAATCCGAATGCTGCGAAGAGCACCAGGAAGACGACGGCGCTGATGCAGATGAGATATCTGTCCTCGATCCTCCGCAGTTGGGGCATCGGGGGCATGTTCACATTGAAGATATTAAAGGATAATGCAGAAGGCGCTCACGTTCCGGACATCTCAGCCCGCGGCCTCCGTGCCGTCAGCTGAACCTCTTGAAGATGCTGGAGAACGCCCTCGGCATCATCATGGAAGCGGCCCTGCGCTCCTCCGGGGTGATGGCGCGGAACATGCACGGGACGTATACTGCGAACAGCAGGAGGAAGACGATGATGATAGGGATCCATTCCCCCGGGACCTCCACCAGGGCCTCCAGCCCGTAGAACAGCAGGATGCACGCGCCCATCACCAGATATCCCAAGGCTATCGGGCGTATGAGAGCGAAGCGCCCTATGCCGGTGAAATCCTCGATGTAGAGCACGTTGGCGATGAGATATCCCAGCGTGCAGATCGTGTATGCCCACATGACCCCGCCGTCCCCCTCGTCCGTGAACTGCAGCACGGCGCATGCGCCGGCAACGTTCAGGAGGCCGAAGACCAGGGTGATCTTGGCCAGGGCGTTCACCTTAAGGTACAGCGTCGACAGGCTGTTCACCACGGATGCCGCGCAGAACATGACGTCGCAGAGCAGCGCGACCCTCAGCATGCCGCTCAGGTACGTGTAGCCGGAACCGACCCATGCAGTCAGGATCTCCGCGGAGAATGTGAAGACGAAGGCGATGGGCATGGCGAACAGCAGAGCCACGAACTTGACGCCCGTCCTCATGATCTTGTACATGTCCCCGTAGTCCTCCGCGGAATAGCATTTGTAGAGGAGGGGCTCGACCGACGTCGTGACCGAGTAGCATGCGGTATGTATCATCGATACGAGCGACGAGACTATCGAGAACCCTCCGCCTGCTTCCGAACCCAGGTAGAGGTTGATCACCACCAGGGACGCCTGGATGTACAGGAGGTTGCCGACCTTGTAGACGATCGCCCAGGCGCCCAGCACGCCCATCTCGCGGAAGAGGGTGCCGTCGTACCCGCGGCGGCGCAGCTCCATCTGCGGGTAGACATGCTTGGCCAGGACATACTTCATGGCGATCAGCACCGCCGACGATATCAGGTAGGCGAGCCCGACATAGACGAGCGACGGGGTCCCGAAGGAGAACATGGCGACTATGAGCCCCACCTGGATGACCGTGTAGGTCAGCCTCGAAAGGTATTCCAGATATGTGTTGTTGAACGCGGTGAACACGCACATCAGCGAGGACGACATCGTGACGATGAGCGATGACAGCAGGACCAGCAGGAAGAGGATCTGGACGTCGCCCGATGCGTTCCCGTCGACGTTGAACACGTAGGGGGACGCGTACGATACGATGATGACAACGGGCAGCAGCATCAGGCATGCGCGCACGACGCCGAAAAACGCCGTGCTGAGGGTCTTCGAGGCCTCCTCGTCCTTCTGGATCGCGATAGTGGAGTATCTGGCACATGCAGATTCAAGCGAGTCCGCGAGTATCATGACGTACGACGTCATGGTGGTGGCCAGCGGTATGATCCCATATGTTGCCATCCCGAGTTCGTCGAGGTAGTACGGGACGAGCATGATGCCGATCAGGGCCATCACGACCGTCCGGATTATGTTGGTGACCGCATTGAGCGATGTCCTCTGCCAGAATGTGCGATCGGTCTCCACCATGCGCCCCCTCCCTCCTGCGGCCTCGCCTGAGGCCCTCGATATAATCCGATACGGCCTTCGCGGGAGAGGGCCCGGACGAATACTCCGCCGCTTTAGCCCTCTGCGCCTCCCTCATGGCGGAATACTGCTCCGGGCCCATGCGGGCGGCCCTCTCCATCACTGCCGCAAGCGCGTCCGCATCTCCCGCATCGAATAAGAACCCGTTGACGCCGTCCTCGACGATGGACGAGAAGAACGGGATGTCGGAGCATATGACCGGAAGCGAATACGACATCGCCGTGAGCGCCGGCCCGGACTGGGTGGCGTCGCGGTACGGGAGGACCAGGAAATCCGCCGAGGCGTACAGTTCCGCGGCCTCCCCGTCGGAGATGAACCCCCTGCGGCATATGAAGCGGCGGTCGTCCCCGATCATCTCATCGTACTTTTCCCAGTCTCCCTTGCCGGCGATGATGAAGTCCGCATCCGCGTCCGTCTTCTCGGCGGCCTCTATGAAGAGGTCGAGCCTCTTGTAGTCCCTGATGAACCCGAAGAAAAGGAAACGCGGCACTCCCCTCCCCTCCTTCCTCTCCGCAGCCCCGAAGGTCTTGAGGGGCATCCTGACGGCTGTGGCGTCCATGTCCGGGTGCGATCTGCCGAACGCCTTCTTCTGAAGCTCGGAGAAGAAGAGGAAGTGCCGGAACTTCCGGTATATCAGCCGTTCCGCGAGGCTCCTCCTGCCCCCGTTGTGCTGCTCGTAGTTGTGCACGGCGATCACGGTGCGGTCCGCATCCAGCAGGAGGCAGCTGAAGACAAGGTAGAACGGGGACCCGCCCATGACGAAGACGGTGGCATCGGTGTTGTCCGAGACGCGTGCCAGGTTCCTGCAGTATTTCCACGTACTGAACAGGATCCGCGGGTCGTAGTAATGGTACCTTTCGTTCCGGACGTTCAGCTCTGCGGCCGAGTATGCCTCTTTGACGGGATATTTCAGGCTGCCGGTGCCGTTCTCCACCGATATGCGTACGGTGTTCAGGGCGGTCAGCTCCGGGAGCAGCGTCCTGTCGGTGTCCCACCAGGGGTCCCTTGTGATGTAGTGTATGCTCTTCGCCATGTGCACCGTCGGTTCTTCAGGTTCTCGATCTTCTCGTGTCTTTCCTTCTTCCCGGCGATCTCCGAGAGCAGGGCGTCCAGCCAGGTGACGAGCGACCGGTCTTTGACATAAGGCGGGAAATGCAGGTTCCTGGCCTCGGCAATCTTCTCAGGAAGCTGGTCCAGCGATTCCATGACCACCGCCCTTCCCATGCCGGCGACCTTCCTGGCCACGTACTCCTGCTGGTCGGGCCCGCCGCTCCTGCCGACTATCGCGGACCGGGGGAACACCACCATGGGGATGTTGCGGTTGATGCCGTTGAGGATCGATCCCACGCCGGCATGGGTTATCAGCAGGTCCGTCCTGTCGAACAGTTCCTGCATCTCCGCGTCCTTCTTGTAAGGGAAACATTCAGTGTTCTTCCCGACGAAGGTGCTGTGCCCGATCTGCTGGCACACCGGTTCCCCCAGATGGGGCGCCAGGTCGTCGACCGCCCGGAAGAGGGGGTCGAAGTCGTAGTCGTTCATCCCGATCGTCACGAGGATCAGAAGACTCCCCCCTTGTACTCCGCGCCGATCTCCTCTGCGAGCTCCTCCCACTTCACCAGGAAGCGGTCGCTGAACCTGCGCACGAACGCTCCTGTGCCTGATATCTTGCAGACATCGGCCGCGGACTCGATGTAGATCGTGTATGTGCGGAGGATCTTCTTGCAATAAGGGAACAGGAAGATGTCGGTCATCCCCATCCCGGTGCTTATCAGCACGTCCGGGCGGTCGAACGTCAGCTTCACGACGGCCTTGCCGAGGGACCACAGGAACTTCAGCCGGCTTATCCAGGGCGGGAATATGCGGATCAGCGGCTCGTCCATCCCCTTTATGCGCTCGCTCTCGTACGTGATTATCTCGTAATCGTGCTTCCCCCAGGCATCGCGCAGCTCGAACATCTGCTGCATGTGCCCTCCCCAGCTGCAAAGCAGAGCGACTTTCACAGTATCAGTCCCTGTTGAAGATGTCCCTGCAGAACACCTTGTCCCTGTACGGGGCGATCTGAGGGTCCATGCGGTTGGCGAGTATGATGTCGGACTCCGAGGCGAACCTTCCGAGGTCCGGCTCCACCCTGAGGCCGCCGTAGTCCCCCTTCAGGGTCGGTTCGAAGATGATGATCCTGTATCCGCCGTCCTTCAGTCTCCTGATGATGTCGAAGATCGACGACTCCCTGAAGTTGTCGGACCCGGACTTCATGATGAGGCGGTAGACCCCGACGGCGGCTCCCTTGGCCAGCCTCTTTTCTATCTCCTCTGCGATGAAGCTCTTCCTGACGTTGTTGCTCTCGACGACGGCGTGGATGAGGCTGTTCGGGACGTCGCGGTATTCGGAGAGGAGCTGCTTGGTGTCCTTCGGGAGGCAGTAGCCGCCGTATCCGAATGACGGGTTGTTGTAGAAGTCCCCGATCCTGGGGTCCATGCAAACCCCTTTGATTATGGCCTTGGAGCTCAGGCCGTGCATCTCCGCGAAGGTGTCCAGTTCGTTGAAGAACGCCACTCTCATGGCAAGATAGGTGTTGGAGAACAGCTTCACGGACTCGGCCTCCGTGGACCCCATGACGCCCGTCGGGACATCGGAGTCCACGGCGCAGTCTGCGAGCAGGCCGGCGAACTCCCTGCCGGACCTGTCGAGCTCGGGGTCCGGCCCCGGCACGCCCACGATGATCCTAGAGGGGTGCAGGTTGTCGTGGAGCGCCTTCCCCTCCCTGAGGAATTCCGGCGAGAAGATGATGTCCTTCGCTCCGGTCCTCCTGCAGAGGTCCTCTGTGAATCCGATCGGCACGGTGGATTTGATGACGATCGTTGCGTTCGGGCAGGTCCCGCGGATCTCCGCGACCGCGCCCTCGACCGATGACGTGTCGAACTTCCCGGTGTCCGGGTCGTAGTTCGTGGGCGTCGCCACGATCACGAAGCGCGAACCGGAGGTCTCCCCGATGTCGGTGGTGGCCTTCAGCCTGAGGCTGCCGGAGCTCAGGAACCCTTGGATGTCCGCGTCGGCGATAGGGGACCTTCCCGAATTGATCAGGTCGACCTTCTCCTTCACTATGTCAACGGCAACAACTTCGTGCCTGCGCGATATGAGGACGGCAAGGGACAGGCCGACGTATCCAGTTCCCACCACGGATACTTTCATCGGAGTGAGTCTAGGGTTTGCCATTTATAATAATTTGGGCACGATGAACGCGGCCGGTCACCGGGACGGCAGGCAGTGCCAGATGCCGGACGTTATGTCAATTCCCCCACGCAGCTCGGCCTGAGGGCGGCCTCGGCTGCTGTTCGGGAACCCTATATATGCGTCGGGGCATACATCAACGGATTCCGTGACGCTGAAGCTCAAGAAGGACTATGTGGCGATACTGGCGGTCATCGCCGTCGCCGCTGTCATCGCAGGGGAGTACTGCACGTACGATCATGACATCTCCAGAGGATCCGCGGTCGCCTGGGGGTCCGGCTCGGCGTCTTACACGGTGACATCCGACGGTTCCGATGCGTTCGATGCCGTCATGGTGGATAACGGGGAGACAGCGCCCGTGGACACCCTCTACATCTACA
>Ga0256406_1005636_pt1 | contig 13222 bp, 12 predicted proteins | sample RumenRJG_03DNA_FD_185986 | JGI IMG/M metagenome (GOLD analysis project Ga0256406, IMG submission 185986) | Bovine rumen microbial communities from Lethbridge, Alberta, Canada - RJG_03 | ecosystem: Host-associated > Mammals > Digestive system > Stomach > Rumen | place: Canada: Alberta | collected...
AGGTCACATCACTTCATTCAGACAGATGCCTGTCTTTTATATTTTACCCTGTTTCCCTGCCGTTGTCCATTGTTAAGCATGAAATTTGCCGCAGAGCGTATCTGTCTCAGTGGGCAATAACCTGTCCTTCAGAGACGCTGCTGCCATCCAGGACAATGCGGTCATACAGAGAAATGCCGTTCGCTGTATTTTCATTTATTATACAATAATCCCCATACTTGTAAAGAATTTCCACAATGCGGAACTGCGTGTATCCGCTGTTGATGCAGTAGACTCCCTCAAGCGGTGCCGTCAGATCCGTGAATCCGTACGTGCTGCCGTCTTCCGCATTGATGATCTGGCTGTATCCTTCCAGTGCGCTGTCATTCGGGTCAACATAGATATAATCCTCGTCACCGGTCAATCTGTAAATGGACGGTTTGATTAGTACCGGCTGATCGGCGCTGCCCGCTTCCAGTCCGGTTTCCTGCGTATTGTCATTCGTAACCAGAAAGTCTGCCGGGATCTTCAGAAAATCCTTGGTGACAACCGAGGATTCCGGGATCTTCAGGCCTTCGTAGTCACCCCAGTTGGCCGTGATGTCCAGATAGCGCTCGTCACAATAGCGCACAAGATAATTGGAAAATGTCAGGCTCACGAAATCCGTTCCGCCGCTGCTGAAAATGTCTGCTTTCGCTTCCGTCTCAACGCCGTCCCGGTTAAAGGTGACATTGACTGTATCCGTGTCTTCAAAACGCGCCAGCTGATCTTCATCCGGCTGAATGACAATCTGCCAGGTATCGTCTGTGATGATCTTATATACCGGCTCGCCGGCTTTCACATAAGAACCTGCTGCCAGACGCTGTTCCTCTGCCGAGCCGGATACCAGATCCGCCGTCACATCGGACTGTGCCGTCCCCTCGAGGCCGTCAATCGTATAACTGATAATGCCCGCCTGTGCGGCCTTCATGATCGAATAAGAAGAATTATCCGTATGACTGCTCTCCAGCGAGTCGATATTGGAACGGCTCACTATGCGGCTGTAGATGTTGCCGACCTGATAGTGCAGCGAACTGACTGTCTTATAGTCGCTCTCACTGTAGCGTGTATTGAAATTGCTGACCTGGTCCTGAATGTCACTGTAGTCACTGCTGGTCATGGAAGAAGCGATATCGGTGCTGTCAGAACTGCTGCCGTTTTGTGCCAGCATACAGACATTCCCGCCCTTGGCCGCGCGCTCACTGTCATTTACATAGTAGCTGACATAGCCATCTTCGGATGCATAGACAACGCTGTCCGACCGAAGCGCCAGTCCCGTGAAAGTATCGCTGTCCTCAATCCGGCCGTACTCGACTTCGCTGAAAGAAATGTGATCCCGCGTGACATACAGAATCAGGTTGATTACCAGATACAGCGCGATCACCGTATAGACGACTAGGCCGACATTGATCTTCAGCGGAAAACGTTTTTTCTTTCGTGTCCCGTTGTTCGTATCACTCATGCAATGCTCCAATGAATTTTCTGTCCGTCTTCGTACCTTTCATGCCGGAAACCGGACCCATTCCGGCTGTCGGCACTTAATATTAATACAAGACCGCATCACAATGATCTTCTCACCGTAATGCGGTCTGGTAACGGTATAACTTATCCGATTTATTATAAAGAAATAATAATATCCTTCTTGAATTCATCCGGAATTGCATCAGCATCGATGGAAATGCTGATCGTGAAATCCACACTGTACTTATGTGAAATCTCATTGATCTTGTTCAGCACATATCCGATGTAATCTTCAGATACTTTGGAAATCGTAAGAAAACTGTCCAGGAACATCATCTGCAGGTCGTTATCCTGTGAGATAAGACCGCAAAGAAAGCCAATAAAAGTATCATATGTATCAATCGGATATTCTCCAACATTGATCAGTCTGATCTTATTGCTCAGCTCATACATGTGCTTGCTGTTCTTATCGAGATATACGATATTGCCTTCTGCTGCCTTAACTGCGTCGTTCGCTTTCTGAATGAGAAATTTCGTTTTTCCTTTGCCTTTTGCTCCTGAAATTATCTGAACCATGACGATTTTCCTCCTGAGTTAAATTCATATTAATAAATATGCCGTTTTATCAGCTAATATTATTATAAGATAAACAGCTTAAAAATACAATGCCTTTTATGCTATTGCCGGCCCCGTCTGCGGTATGCCGTCATTCAGATTCCGTCTCCTGTTCTGATGAGCCGGACGAAGAAGAGGTCTCCTGTTCCGATGAATCAGATGACGAAGAGGTCTCTTTGGCGCCCGACGAGGAAGAACCCGTGTCGTTCGAGTTGATCGCTGAGAGCAGTTTCGTCATGCTCTTATAAAGCGTACTCGAATTCTCCGATCCCATGATCACGGCGATATAGCCGTTTTCATCGGTATCCTCTGCATAGAGAACAAGACACTTGCCGGCATTATCTGTGGAACCCGTCTTACCGCCGAACACCTTGATGCCTGACGGCTCCTCGGCTTCACCGGACAGATATTCATCCGTTGCTTCCCAGGTTGTCTTCATCGTCAGATCGCCCCGCGTGTAGGTACCGGTGTACTCGCCCTGCTGGATGATCTCTTTGAAAGAGTCGTACTGAAGACACGCCTGCAGAATCAGATACATATCGTAGGCCGTTGAATAATGGCCATCCATATCCAATCCGTTCGGCGACAGAAAATGGGAATGCGTCGCACCGATCTTCGCTGCTTCCTCATTCATCTGATCACAGAATGAATCGAGATCGCCCGCCACGGCCACCGCGATGGCATTTGCCGCATCATTGCCGGAATAGACAAGCATCGCATTGAGCAGCGTGCCGAATGTCGCTTTGTCACCGCTCTGGAAACCGCACAGCTGTGCGTCCGGATCGCTGATGGTGACTTCATCACCCATCGTGACCTCGGTATCGAAGTCGATACCGGACTTGAGTGCACACAGCGCTGTCATCAGCTTTGTCGTGCTGGCCGGCGCAACTTCCTCAAACACATTGCTTGCACAGATGACTTCTCCGTCATCCGTACCGGTCAGGAATACCTCATTGCCGTTAATATCATCAAGAACACTGCCGCCGACGCCATTCTCGCTGTCGCTGACGGACACTACGCCTAAATCTTCCGCGAATCCCTTAAACGCATCTGCATCCAGCATATCTGCTGTGCTGACCTCATCCGAGGACGCCTGTGCATAGGGTTTCAGAAATTTCTCTCCCTGACCGCAGCCTGTCAGCAGCAATGCCGAGCAGATACAGACTGCAGCCAGCTTTCTGACTGCTTTCATCCGATCACCTTATTTGTAAAATTCTCTCCATTCCAGATCTCCGCGGTCGAGCGCCCGGATCAGCAGCTCTGCCGTGGCCACATTTGTGGCGATCGGAATGTTATGTGTATCACAAAGATTCAGTATCTTACGGGTATTGGGTTCATTCTTATTGGTCGAGTACGGATCCCGCAGGAAAATCATCAGATCGATATTGTTGTTCTCTATCTGAGCACCGATCTGCTGCTCTCCTCCGAGATGTCCGGCCAGAAACTTGTGAATATTCAGATTTGTGACTTCTTCAATCAGTCTTCCCGTGGTGCCTGTTGCATACAACTCATTCTTGCTGAGGATGCTTCTGTACGCCACACAGAAATTCCGCATCAGAATTTTCTTTGAGTCGTGCGCAACTAATCCTATATTCATTGATTTCCACTACCTCCTGTTCCTTTGCAGGCCGACATTCAGGACAAGTCCTATCATCATGTAATTGGACAGCAGCGAGCTGAGACCATAGCTTACAAACGGAAGTGTAAGTCCTGTATTCGGAATAATGCCGGTTGCAACGCCTACATTGACAAATGTCTGGAAAATAATCACTGCCGCAACACCGACTGCAATCAGTCTGCCAGTACCGTTGCTGGCATTCTTCGCGATGACCAGACATCGTATTACAATCAGGAATAGAAGTGCCAGCACGATGCAGCACCCCACAAAACCGAGTTCTTCGCCCAGTACGGCAAAAATAAAGTCAGTCTGCGGCTCGGAAATAAAATCGCCGCCCTTGACGGATGTAATCGTATTATTATTCAGACCTTTACCGGTCAGCATGCCGGAGCCAATTGCCATGATGGAATTATACTGCTGATAATATGTCGTCAGCAGATAATCCTGCGGGTGCAGGAAGCTCAGAACACGGCTGAGCTGATAACCCTGCAGGAGTTTCTGTCCCGGCTGCTGTATATACCAGAAAAACAAAGCCAGCGTCGGCACCGATATGCCCAGGATCCACAGTATGATCCGCGTGCCCAGCTCTCCTACAAACATCATGATAATAAACAGAAAAACAAAGACGATGGATGTGGAAAGGTCAGGCTCAACGACGATCAGACCTACCGGTATCATATATATAATGAGAAGTTTCAGGAAATTCTTAAAGCTTCCCATCTTATCCCGCGACCGGCTGATAAAACTTGCAAATATAATGATCATGAACAGCTTGGACAGCTCGGACGGCTGGAAAGCACCCAGCGGCCCGACTGAGAACCAACGGCGGGCGCCGTTGGCGCCTACGCCGAACAGAAGTACGGCGATCAGCATCACTATATTTATAGCATACAGAACACGGTCAAATTTTGCAATATAATTATAATCTACCAGCGATAAAAATACCGCAATAATCAGCCCGGCAACAATGCCGGCAGCCTGTCTGCCTGCATAGCCGTCGGTTGCACTGTTGATTACATAGACACCGATCACGCTGACTGCCAGCACGGCAGCCAGCAGCGGTATGTCGAACATATGCAGATTATAGCGATCGCGCTGCAATGCCAGAAAATTCTTATTGCTTTTGTAAATCATATTCTGAAACGGCCTGTCTGTCAGTCCGAAACAACACCTCCACTAACAAGCGTCGCATGTGTACCATTTCCTGAATCATCATAATTGTAAGGATACTCCACATGGAAATAATCACACATGAGGTCTGCGAAAAGCGCCAGCACATTCTTCGAACCCGCGCTGTTCGGGATAACAACGGTTGCAGCCACCTCTGGATCATCATAAGGTGCATAGCCCATAAACAGTCCATGGTCAGGATACTGATAAGACTGCTGGGCAGAACCGGACTTTCCGGCCAGTATAACAGGCAGATTACCCATCTGCTCCGGCACCTCACCCTGACATACGAGATACATGCCATTATGGACAAGATCAAAGTAATCCTGGCTGATGTCCAGCTTATCGGTCAGAACCGGATCGCAGGAATCAATTACATTGCCCGACGAATCCGCGACGTGATCCAGGACAGACAGCTGATACAGATTGCCGCTGTTGGCAATCGCCGTACAATACCGGCATATCTGCGCCGGCGTATAGTTATTGCTGCCCTGCCCGATGGCGGAACGCACCGCATCGGTATCCGAGATCTGCGGCTCACTCTCCGGCAGCTCCAGTCCTGTCACTTCATTCAGGCCGAACATGGTCGCATATTTACGGAGTTTCTCCAGACCGAGCTCACTGTCATATACGCCCGAAGAATTCTGTCCGAGCATGAAGCCAACTGAATAGAAGAAATAGTTGCACGAATACTCGATCGCTCCCTCTACATTGAGAGAACCGTGGCCGTTTCTGTTCCAGCAGTATGCGGCAGGCGATACGTAAGTGAATTCCACGTTATCGTAAATATAGGTATCGCCCGTAATCACGCCTTCCTCCAGGCCGGCTATGGATACCAGCGGCTTGTAGGTGGAACCCGGCGCCGTCTTCTGCTGCGTCGGCCGGTTGAGAAGCGGTGACGATTTATTGTTCAGCAGGCTGCTGTAATAGTCCGAATCCGTAATCTTATTGGCATCATAGGACGGATAGGAAACGAGGGCAATCACCTTGCCGGTATCGACATCCGTCATGACAAACGAACCGGAACACGGTACGAGCGCCAGCTGCGCCGGCGTGATCTCAAGATTGTAAATCTTGTTGTACATGAAAGTATATGCACTCATGCTGCCGGAAGACAGTGCCTCGTAATCTTCATCGCCGTCATCATCGAGCACGTTCTGATCATACAGAAGCAGGCAGATTTCCTCACCGGATATATCGCCGTTCAGCAGCATATGATGATACATAGTCTTCTCAAAATCCAGAGAAAGCGGAAGCTCTTCTTCAAGATATTTCACAACAGCTGAATAGATCTCTTCCGAATCCACATAGCTGCTGTCCACGTTCAGATTATCGACGTTGATGTATCCCTTCGACGCACAGTCGCGAATCAGCTGATGAAAACTGATCGTCTTCTCTTCCCATGCATTGCTGAGCGTCTCATCGTCTGCCAGCGAGGTGGAATTGATGATCTTGTCATCCTCCAGCATCGTGCAGGCTATATCGATATAATCAGAATCCTCTTCGGACAGCGACTCCCGCTCCGTATCCATCTGCTCCTCAAGATCCGGGAACTTCTTCGCCTCATAATCCTTGAATTTCTGCCAGAAAGCCTTTTCCCGGTCGGTCGCGTCATCGGCGCTCAGATGGTCGATCGAGATGACGTTGTTATCGAGCAGTGCAAAATAAACATCATTCGGAGACATGCTGTATTCGTTCATACCGCTGTCGGAAGCACCGCTGTAATAGTAAAGCAGGAGACCGGCGACACGGGCTTCCAGCTTCTTATATACATTTTTCTGGTATTCCGCATCGATGGACAGATAGACATCATTGCCCGGAACAGGATCGACCTTGTCTGTCTGCTCGATGATGCTGCCCATACTGTTGACGTAATAAACCTGCGAACCGTTTTCTCCTTTGAGAGTATCTTCGCAGTACTGCTCTATACCGGTCTTTCCGATCTTGTCACTGAGTGTATAGCCATCATCGCCGCTTTCCACCTTCTCATTATATTCATCTTCAGAGATCTGACCGATATAGCCCGTTATGTTTGAAAAGATCTCGCTGTCTTCGTAGACACGCGTATAGCCTTCCTCCACCGATACACCGGGCAGCGAATCCTGGTTTTCCTTGATCTTGGCTACCAGTGAGTCGGAAATATCATCTGCCACACTGACAGACAGGTACTGCGCATAGCGCATCAGATAAACGTCAAAACGGATCGAAAGAATCCGCAGCGCCGTCTGGTCGTCGATGGAATCATCCAGATCGAAGAGTTTGTCGCTGCGCATATACTCGTAAACCGTCTGCGCATCCGCGTTCTTCTGCTCATCTGTCAGCTCGGTCGTACTGTAGACATCCTTCTTGAACTGATTGATGGTAGACTCACCGGCATTGAAGATGACCTTGCCGCTGCTGTCAAGCTCCATAGGCAGATCATATTTCAGTTCATCGCCTGTCTCATCGGCATACTCCATCAGCTTCATGACCATGCTGTTTCTCGTATCGTTGTCGATCAGGCTCGGACTGTCTCCGATCACGACGGAATAGGACAGCTTGTTGTAAGCGAGCGCCACGCCGTTGCGGTCATAGATCGTACCGCGCGGAGCCTCAATCTCAACATTCTTCTGAATCCGGTAGGTAAAGGAATTCAGATAGTCCTCGCCGTTTACAATCTGCAGGTTGAACAGCCGTACAACCAGAATTGCGATAAAAACGGCGCAGAGCAGACCAAAGATGAAGATCCTTGATCTGAAAATATTCAGGAAATTCCTCAGTCTGTTACGCAATCCGCTCCTCACTTCCTTTGCTGCTTTGTCTCTGTACGATATGCATGACCGGTCTGTACAGAATAAGTGCCAGAATGACGGTATATACAACTTCCGGGAGGATAATATGCAGCAGGTAGAACCCGAATTCCATTCTTCCCCGCGTCAGGAAGCCGAAAAAATACATGTACAGGCCGTAGAAAAAATCGGTCCCGGCAACCAGCAGAATCGGAAAAGTAATATCCTCCTTATAGAAGAACCGGTTGACAATACCGGCCAGATAGCCGGCGATCAGATAGCCAAGTGCATACATCCCGACAATGCCGCCGCCGGTCAGGTCCATCAGAAGGCCGCAGAAAAAACCGATTATACAGCCTTCCCTGCTCCCGCTTACGATTCCCGCCGTCGCCGTCAGTATGATCAGCAGGTTCGGTACAACACCCGCCAGTTCGAGGTGGATGAAGAAAGAACTCTGCAGCAGATACAGCACAACGATCATGATCGCATAAACGATAATCTTCTTAACTCTTCTGCTCAAGCTTATTCACCGCTTTCCGCTTCCGAACCGGATTCTGTCTCTGTCTCCGAAGCTGTCTCTGTCTCCGTCTCCGTTTCGGAGCCGGTCTCTGTCTCCGAAGAACCTGTCTGCTCCTGCTGGCTTCCGGTCAGATCGGATTTCAGTTCCTTGATAACCAGCACATTGGAAAGATGCTGGAAATCCACAACCGGCGTCAGTTTCGCACTGTACGTCAGATTGTTGTCATCCGGTGTGATGTCGGTAATATAGCCGATCACAATACCCGGCATGAATTTATCACTGATATAGGAAGTGACAACCTCATCGCCCTCCTGCGCAGAGGAATCGATCGAAAGCATATCCACCTTCAGCTGTCCACTGTCTTTCAAGGTAAGATCGCCGTCCACGTAGCAGTTGTCGTAGTTCTTGCCGATCATGCCGCTGACGCTGCTGCGGTCATCCAGGATACTGCGGACAATCGATGTGGTCGGATATACGTCGGTGATAATACCGACAAGACCGTTGTCGGCAATGACATTCATATCTTTCTTGAGACCGTCCAGGCTTCCTTTGTTAATCGTAAACGTCGTATACCAGTTGCCGGCATCTTTACTGATGATGCGGGCTCCGGTCATCTCGTAATCCGGATATTTTTCGGAAAGCTCGAGCAGGTCGAGCAGATCCTGATACTCGGAATAATTTTCTTTCGTGGCATTCAGCTGCGAATTCAGCTGATCAATCTGTGACTGCAGATCCTCATTCTCCTGTTTGAGCTCTGCTGTCGTCTTGTTATCTTCCGAAATGGAACTGACGGCCTGTCCGATACTGTCAATACCGGACTGCATCGGAGCCATCAGTGTACTTGCAATTCCGCTGAACACGCCCAGTCCGGTAAAAGTACTGATCGTTATACCGGCCACACAGATCAGGATCAGCAGAATAAATATCCATTTGGTACTTCTTCTCATTCTGCGGCGGTTTTTCATACTTCAAAGCTCCTATTCATATCTGGAATCCTTAAGAGAAAACATCATGGACGCGTAGTCGTTCGGGCTGTCGCAGATTCTGGCAAGCCCTCTGGCCGCACTCTCCAGCGGATTCTCTGAAAAAATGCCCCGTACATTCAGCAGCGAACTGATGAGTACATCGAGGCCGGCGATGGTTGACGTACCGCCTGTAAAATGTATGCCGTAGCCGTTTATATCGGCAGCCAGCTCCGGCGGAATCTCATGCATGATCCGTCGGATTTCCCGCACAACATGCACCAGATATGTCTTCATGCTCTCAAATACGAGACCTTCCGGAATATCGGCGCTGCCCGGCAGACCCGTCGCACGGTCTCTGCCGTACACCTTGAGCTCACGGCCGCCGCGCGGTATCGCCGTGCCGAGCTCCAGCTTCAGGTATTCAGCGGTCTTAAAACCGATCTGCAGCCGGCAGCGGCGGCTCACGTTCCGGATAATCTCTTCGTTGATCGTATTGCCGCCCTCCGGAATCAGATGCGTTACCACAATGCCGCCCATGGAAATGACGGTGATCTCCGTAGATCCCGCCCCCATATCGACAATCATATTGCATGTTTTCTGCCGCACCGGGATATCCTCACCGACTGCTGCCGCAATCGGCTTCTCCACAAGGAAAATATTGTTGGTGCTGTAGGAAGAGCGCGAAATCACATTGAAATACGCACGCTTCTCCACTTCACTGATATCAGACGGCGCTGCTATGTAGAATTTATTGCTGCTGCTCAGAAAACCGGATGAAACACCGGCTTTCTTAAGCAGATTCTCAGCTGTTCTTGCTGTCTTCGTGCTGTCGGCGATCACACCGCCCTGCACCGGAAATGTCACATGCAGGTACGGCGGCGTTCTCTCGAACATCTCGTAAGCGGCATTGCCGGCCGCTGCGATCTCCTTCTTCCGCCTGACAGCGATCATGTTCTTCTCATTTAAAATAACACCCCGTCCGGTCTGCACCAGACGGAAGTTCATGGTTCCGAGGTCAAGTCCATATCTTCCTGACGGCAACTTGTGTTCCCCTTTCTCTACAGGTTTCCCTCACTGCAGAGGCTCGTATAGGTGCCTCCGCCTATGATTATATGATCAATCAGTGCAATGCCGATCAGTCTGCCGGCATCCCTGACTCTTATCGTTGCATCGATATCATCGCGGCTGGGAACCGGGTCCCCGCTCGGATGATTGTGTACCATTATAATCCCTGCCGCATTGTCTTTCAATGCCCGGATAAAAATATCCCGCGGATCGATCAGCGTGCGGTTCACGGTCCCCGACGTCAGCATCTCCTCGCCGATCAGGCCGCCCCGCGTATCCAGCATCATGATGTGCAGTTCTTCATGATCCAGTCCGGCCATCCCTGTCATGTAATAATCGGCAGCCTTCTGCGGACAGTCAATGATCTCACCCGGCCGGTATGCCAGCCGGCTGATCCGGCGGGCCAGCTCGACTGCGGCGCTGATCTGAATCGCCTTGACCGGGCCGATTCCGCTGACCTTCTGAAAATCCTCTGTACTGCTGCGGACTATGCCTTCCAGCCCCGGCGTATTCGGATTCATCGTCAGCAGCGCCCGTGCCACATCCAGCACATTGTCATCTCTGGTACCCGAGCGTAAAATCACGGCAAGCAGCTCCGCATCGGAAAGTGCTGCCGCCCCGCTGCGCTCGCACTTCTCGTACGGCCGCTCGTCAGCGGGAATCTGTCTGATGGTTTTATTATTTCTGTCCATGCAATCTCCCCGGACAGAAAATCGAAGCAGTCAAAAAGCAATAATATAATACCATAAAAAAGGGGGCATGTACATTTTTAACTAAGATGCACGATGCCGGCGTCCACCAGATTCTGCAGCGACATCATGATGCCGTACTTACCGTGCGGCCAGGTCAGACCGCCCTGAAAATATGCCGTATATGGCGGGCGGAGCGGACCGTCTGCGCTCAGCTCAATCGAAGAGCCGCTGATAAACGCACCGGCAGCCATGATGACATCGCAGTCATAGCCCGGCATCGGCCACGGTTCCGGTGTGACGAAGCTGTCAACAGGCGATGCCTTCTGAATGCCCTTACAGAACTCAATCAGCGCCTTGTCCGATTCAAAAATAATTGCCTGGATGATGTCATATCGGTCTTCTTTGCTGTCCGGTGTCACCTTATAGCCGAGTTTCTCGTAAATACCGGCCGCGAAAATGGCCGTCTTCAGCGCGGAAGCCGTCACGGTCGGCGCGAGGAAAAGGCCCTGCAGCAAGGTGCGGTTCAGTCCCATGCTCGATCCGAGTTCCTTGCCAAGGCCCGGTGCGGTAAGCCGGTAAGCCGCATTGGCCACGCATTCGCGGGTGCCGACGATATAGCCGCCTGACGGGGCGAGACCGCCGCCCGGATTTTTGATCAGCGAACCGACACACATGTCGGCGCCGACATCCGTCGGCTCGATCGGCTCGACAAATTCTCCGTAGCAGTTATCCACCATGCAGATCAGGTCCGGACGGATGCCTTTGATGAAGGCAATCAGTTCGCCGATCTGCTCCACGGAAAATGTCTTGCGCGTCAGATAGCCGCGTGAACGCTGAATTGTAACCAGTTTCGTCCTGTCATTGATCGCCGCCTTGATCGCCGGATAGTCAAAGGAGCCGTCCGGCAGAAGGTCCACCTGCCGGTATGTCACGCCGTACTCCGCAAGCGACCCTCTTTCCGGTCTGATGCCGATTACGCCCTGCAGCGTATCATACGGCTCGCCGACCGGGGAAAGCAGTTCATCGCCCGGACGCAGGTTGCCGGAAAGGGCAACGGTAAGCGCATGGGTGCCGCAGGTGATATGCGGGCGCACGAGCGCATCTTCCGTGTGAAAGACATCCGCATAGACACGTTCAATCGCGTCCCGTCCGTCATCATTGTAGCCATAGCCGGTTGTGCCGGCGAAATGGCCTTCCTGCACATGGTTTTTGCGCATGGCTTCGACGACCTTGATCTGCCCGTATTCGCTCATCTCATCGATGCGGCGGAAACGCTCTGCCTGTGCCTGTTCGATATCGCTGCAGTAATCCAGCACCGCGTCGCTGATGCCGGCTGTATTATAAATCTTTCTTGTCTTCTCGTCCATTTCAGATAATCTCTTTTCTTTTTAATATTTGCAGGATGTACGCAAACAGCGCATCCTCATCTTCAAACCGGCTTTTATCGAGCCAGATCACATCTTTTTCTCGGCGAAACCAGGTGAGCTGCCGCTTGGCAAAATGGCGGGTGTTGCGCTTGATCCGGCTGACCGCTTCTTCACGCGTGATCGTCCCGTCAAGATAATCCATCATTTCGCGGTAGCCAAGTCCCTGCATCGATGTCATGCCGCGCTGCACACCTTCTGCCCGCAGCCGGCGCACCTCGTCCTCAAGACCGTCCGCCATCATCTGGTCGACCCTTCTGTCGATCCGCTCGTACAGCGCATCGCGCGGCAGTGTCAGCACGAAATACGCGTCCCGGTAGAGCGACGGCTTTTCATTTTCTGCCTGATTATGGTCGGAAATTTTCTTTCCGGTCACCTCATGGTATTCGAGAGCGCGGATTACCCGTTTGGTATTGTGCGGATGAATCTTCTGCGCAGCGGCCGGGTCGATCTCCCCGAGCTGCCTGTACAGCTGCTCTGCGCCGCCGGCAGCGGCAATCTCCTCCAGCCGCTTTCGATATGCCGGGCTGCTCTCGCCCTGCCCGAAATCCACGCCTTTGCGCAGCGCCTGAATATAAAAGCCGGTTCCGCCGACCAGGACCGGAATGTGTCCCCTGGCGCAGATCTGCTCCGCGGCAGCAGAGGCCGCGCCGCAGAAATCCGCGACATTGAAATTTTCCTCCGGCTCTATGATATCGAGCATATGGTGCGGCACGCCGCCCATCTCCTCCGGCCTGATCTTGGCCGTGCCGATGTCCATGCGGCGGTAAACCTGCATCGAATCCGCGGAAATGATCTCGCCGCCGATCGCTTTTGCCAGCCGGACGGACAGCGCCGTCTTGCCGGCCGCCGTCGGTCCCGCCAGAATCACCAATGGTTCCTTCCCATTGTCTTTCATTTTCTAAT
>Ga0256406_1005637_pt1 | contig 13222 bp, 10 predicted proteins | sample RumenRJG_03DNA_FD_185986 | JGI IMG/M metagenome (GOLD analysis project Ga0256406, IMG submission 185986) | Bovine rumen microbial communities from Lethbridge, Alberta, Canada - RJG_03 | ecosystem: Host-associated > Mammals > Digestive system > Stomach > Rumen | place: Canada: Alberta | collected...
TGTAGTTTTCAAGGTTCTTGCCGTCTCGCGACATCTTATTAATTATATCGAAATGTTTCGGCCTTGTCAAGAACTTTTTTGAAAAAGTTCTTGAACCGAACATCCGGTACAATCGCTTCGCGATATGACTTATTTATACTACAATACTTTAATCCGTTTTGCAAGCACTTTTCATAATTTTTGTTTTGTTTTGATCTTTCCGCCGGATGTCGCGCAATTAAACAGTGTCAGTTTCTTTTTCGGACCGGACATGAGCCGGGACTAATATACCAGTACATAGTAGCCATTATGAATACTCCGGTACATCCTGGCCGCCGCGGAAGCCGGCATATTGACGCAGCCGTGAGAACCGTTCTTCTTATAAATATGACCGCCGAACCGGCTCCGCCAGGATGCGTCATGCATACCGATCGACCCGTTAAACGCCATCCAGTATTTAACCGGCGAAGAGTACGAAGACCCGTCATCATTCGTTCCGGTCAGCTCCGTATTTCTTGACATGGACTGAACTGCATAAAGACCGGTCGGTGTGTCGTGAACGCCGGCCATCCCGGTAACGACCTTCGCCGTGAATACTGTTTTACCGTTGCGGATCAGGGTTGCCTTCTGAGACGAAACGCTGATTTCGACGCGGTTCTTTTTCGCTTCTTTCACCGGATTCGATCCGGACATCTTCATTTTTGCAGTCCGGTCATTATTGCCTTTCAGTGCCTCGATGATGTTCTCAGCTGTCGCATCGGTATCGGCATACCAGACAGCGGCATAATTCGCGACTGTGCACCGGCCGGATCTTGTTTTTATTGTAACTGTTCCTGGAATATAGTAAGAAGCATACTTCTTCGCGATCGCTTTCGCGCCGGAAAGGCTGTATTCCGGTTTTCCGTCCTTATTCCTAACTGCTTTCGCGATCTGGCTGTTCGGAACGCTGATGACGCTGCCATCCGGCTTCTTTATCCGAAGACCCGGCGCAATATATTTCTTTGCAAAAGCCAGCTTCGCCCGAAGTCCTTCATCGTTGGAACGGACGGTCGGCTTGTCACAGTAATCGGCCACGTGAATCTTGAAGTCGGTCTTGCCCGGATTGGCTTCGATTTTGTCCTGAAGCGCCTCGGTCAGTTTGTCGTAATCGACCTGGTTTCCCTGCACTTCTTTCACAATCTTCATACTGTCCAGATCCAGCCGTGCGTTTCTCGTCCTGCGGCGGTCATTGCTGATGCTACTCTTCTTCAGCGCCTTCGCCGTCGAGCCAGTGCCCTCGATCTCCAACTTGTGAGTCTTGCCATTCCGAAGCTGATACCAGAGATACGGATTCACGGCAGCCCGGCGGATCATATTGTGAAGCGGCAGGACTTTAATCCGGTAGTCGGTATTGACTTTGACTTCTCGTCCGTCGACATCCAGTGTCAGGTCATTCATTTTCTCCTGAAGTACATCCGCCGCTTCCGCCGCAGTCATTTTCGACACGGAAACGCCGTTCAGCACGGCTCCATCCGGAAAAGTCGTCACATTGGAGGCATGGTAGTACAGACCGCCTGCCACCGCTGCCAAAATAATACATATCACTGCAATTTTCTTCTTCATACTCAATTCTTTCCAATCTCATTCTGATTGTGTACGGTCTAGTTATGATATCACAGAATCCGGACCGCTTTGTGATGTACAATTCAAAAAAACTGCCCCCCGGCCGGTGCTCCGCCTAAAGAAAGCGAGCCTGCCGGCAGCGGCGGGCTCGCTTCATTTTTACTTCTGTTAATTCGCACTATTTTTAGTTATCAGAAGGGATATATTTGTTAACTTCAGCGGCCAGGCTCCGGATATTGCGGGTCTGGATCAGCACTTTGCCGGAACCGCTGAACCGATTTACGAGTCCTTCCCCCGTCGTGAAACCGAATGCGCCGGAAGCGACCTCGATCCGGTAATCCAGCGACTGATCCCACGCCACAACGTGATCGTTATCGACCAAGATATCTTTCCCCGGCATCACATTCAGTTCCATAATATCGCCGAATGCGTTGACCAGGAGATCTCCCTCTCCTTCACTCACCATGACAAACAGTCCGCCGGTTCCCGCGAAGAGCGCTTTCCCAACGTTCTGGCTGACCATCCGGTATGACACCGTATCATCGCACGCCAGAAATGCGCCGGTATTCAGGCAGTACTGACTGCTCCCCACAGGCAGACTGGTGATTTTCCCCGGGATCGCCGGCGCAACTCCGAGGATTCCGCCATCCGTATCGCCAACCGCCTGCGTGATGAAAATGCTTTCGCCACTGGTCAGGCTCCGTCCGATCGCTCCCAGTACGCCGCCAAAACCGCCTTTTCTTGAATTCATCTTTCCGGTAAGTGAAACACCCTGCATATAGGCCATAGCGCCATTCTCGACTTTAACCGTCTCCCCGCGATTCAGACGAATCTGCACTAACGGGCAGTCGCTGTCGCCGATGATCTGAAAATTCATACGTAATACCTCCTTTGAGTTCGATGTGAGAAAAAGCATCTGAAAGCATTTCATCTCAGCATCCGGCTGCAGTTGACTCCGGCCTTCAATGCGGGATTCTGCTTCTCCCCAGTCTCTTTCGGTCCGCATCACCCGAATCCGCATCAACCTGCGTCTTACACTGTGATTCTATCATATCCCTCATCGCGGACAAATATTTATTTTGTCCGTACAGAGCCATAATGATATAATACTAAAGACACAGGAGGCCTGATCTATGACATTAAATCAACTTCACTATATTATCACGATCGCCGAATCCGGTTCGATGAACAAAGCGGCCGAAAAGCTCTATGTGACGCAGCCATCTCTGACCAGTGCGCTCCGCGAACTGGAGAATGAGCTCGGGATCACCATTTTCCACCGAAGCGGCCGCGGCGTAACGCTGACGAACGACGGCGCAGAGTTTCTGCTCTACGCGCGAGAGATTTACGGCCAGTTTGAGAACGTGATAGCGAAATATCAGGGAACCGGCGGTATGAAGCAGAAATTCGGCGTCTCGACTCAGCACTACTCCTTCGCTGTCAAAGCTTTCGTCGAGCTCGTCGAGAGCTTTGATATGACGAAATATGATTTTGCCCTCCGCGAGACGAAGACGCGGGAAGTCATCGACGATGTGGCCAATATGAAGAGCGAGATCGGCATCATCTACCTCAGCGACTTCAACCGCCGTGCCATCACGAAAATTCTCCGCCAGAACACGCTTCAGTTCACGCACCTGATCGACTGTGACGCATATGTGTATCTCTGGAAGGATCATCCGCTTGCAGACCGCGCCAGCCTCAGCTTCGATGACCTCAAAGATTATCCGAACATGACCTTCGATCAGGGCGACGCATCGACGCTCTACTTTGCCGAAGAGATCTTTTCGGACAACGATTATCCGCGTAAAGTACAGGTCAATGACCGCGCGACAATGCTCAATCTGATGAAAGGGATTCAGGGATATACGCTGTGCTCCGGCATAATCTGCGAGGAGCTGAACGGAGATGACTGCATCGCAGTGCCGTTCCAGGATGACTCCGAAACCAGTTCCAAAGCGATGGAGATCGGCTATATAACAAAGAAAAACTCCATCCTCAGCAACCTGGCAACCCGGTACATCGAGGAACTCCGGCGTTATCTGAACGTATAAACGGATAAGATATAAAAGGCCTGTTCCATCAGAGCACTTTTACAGCACTTTCTGACCGTTCGCGATCAGTTTGAATTTAACTCCCAGCACCTCTGCCGAGCGGCGGCACATGACCATCCGGTTCAGAAAGATCTCGAAATAATCATACATTGAGCAGATTTTTTCGTCGATTTCCAGATTGAGGCTGATTACCTTCTTCGATTCGCTGTACCGGATCCGCGCACCGGTAACCGCATAGTTCACCCGGTCATGAATATCAAATTGAGAATGATCCTTGTTCCGCACGCGGTTTCTCCGCACGTCTGTTTTATCCGCGATGATCAGTGCCGCGGAAATCGGATCATAAGCATTTCCGGTCGTTTCATCGTGATTCGCGATCGCAGCAGTGATCGCGACGCAGTCGGCGAGCGGCACGTCCATCTCCTTCAGAATGGATCTGGCCAGAAGCGCGCCGTACTCCGCATGGTGGCTGCGGTTGATGGCATTGCCGATATCGTGCAGATATCCGGCTGTCCGGGCTAACATAATCTCATGATCGCTGCAGTCAAACCAACTGAGGATCTTCGCAGCTTTCTCCGCGACCACCGCAGCGTGTTTCACCGAATGATCAGTATATCCCATTGTCTCCAGTATTTCATTGCCCTTGCGGTAATACTCTTTAACTTCTTCACTCCGGCGAACCCGGTCATAAATCGTAAGTACTTCCTTTTCTTCTCTATTCAGTTTTTCTTCTTCTATCTTCTTACTGCTCATACTTATATTTTTCCACTTTACGTGAATCGCGGCTATCACACCCGTGTCAACTTCCGGTCAAGTTTCTGTAACGCGAAAATCGTCAGTCATTAATTGACAATCCATATAATCAGACTATAATTTTTATGGATAACAAATTAACAATTCTCTTTGAGGAGGCTTTAATTATGCAAAAGAATGATTCTAAGGTCTTTGACTACATGAAGCAGCACAATCTGGATGCGTTCTTCGTATCCAATCCGACCAACATCCGCTACATCAGCGGGTTTACGGCAAGCGACGGCGCACAGTGGCTGCTTTTTACCGCGGCTGGCAAAAAATTCTTCATCACGGACCTTCGGTACACCGAGGATGCGGCGCTGGAGTGCCCCGAATATGAAGTCGTCGTATGGCGTCTTCCGGGTAAGAAAGTCGCGAACAGCGTTCAGGATCTGCTGAAGCAGGAAGGATGCCGGAACGTCGGATTCGAGGCGGACGACTTCTCGTATCTGTTCTTCCAGGATTTCGATCAGCTGGTCGAGGCAGAGAAGGTTCCGACATACGATGTGATTTCGGACATGCGGGTCGTCAAGACCGAAGAAGAGATTCAATATCAGCGTCAGGCCTGCGAGATCTCGTGCCGTGCGCTGGAGGACCTGCTTCCGGAAATCCGTCCGGGTGTCACCGAGAAGGAACTGGCTGCAAAGCTCTCTCTTTATATGGTCGAGAACGGCGCAGACACGATGCCGTATGGCAACATTCTGATCTCCGGCGCCCGCACGTCGCTACTGCACGGTGTTCCGTCTGAGAAGGCGGTCGCCTACGGCGACTTCGTCCTGATGGACTTCGGATGCCAGGTGAACGGATATATGTCGGATATGACCCGTACAGTTGTTGTCGGCAAAGCGACGGCAGAGCAGAAGAGAGTCTACGAGACGGTTCAGAAGATGTTCGATGCCTGCAACGCGATCACAAAGGCCGGAACGAAGGGCTGCGAAATCTATCAGGCGCAGATGGATGCGATCAAAGGCACCGGCTATGAAGGCTACGAATACAACAACATCGGTCACGGCATCGGCCTGTTCGTCCACGAAGGACCGTTCAACTCTGTCACCGATCAGACTCCGTTCCCGGTCAACCACGTCCGCACCATCGAGCCGGGCATCTACATCCCGAACTGGGGCGGCGTCCGGATCGAGGATCAGATTCTGATCACAGAGGACGGCTTCGAGAACATGACAGAGGACTTCCCGAAAGATCTGATCGAACTGTAGGCGAAGAAAGTCTGTTACATTTAATTTGAAAAGAAGCCCGGGGCAGCACGCCCCGGGCTGTCACATATATGAAGTGTTGCGGCGACCTGAAACCGCCAGCGTCCGCTCTCAGGGGTACAGCATATATCCATGCTGCCGCTACTCCACGTTCTTCAGTACCAGATCCATCGGGACTCTCCGGATCCGCCGGAAGTCCAGCCGGGATATAATCAGGTATGCCGCGAAAACCATCAGGAACAGAATTATATAAGACCGGATCTCCAGGTGGAAATCAAACCACCCTTCCACCATCTGCCGCATCATAGACCGCCAGAGTGCAGTCGCGAGCAGCCGGTCAATGAACAGTGCCGCGGCCTCACTGACCGTGACGAATATCGTCGTCACAGTCAGATACAGCGATGCGATCTCGCGATCCTCGTAGCCGAGGATTTTGAGCAGAGAAATTGGGCGCTCACTCCGCTCGATGATGTTTTTTGTCAGGAGGTACAGAAGCGCCGCAGCGAGAATTACGCAGATATATTCGAAATACTGCATATACGCGCCCAACGAGTGATCGAGCTGCCGGCTGATTTTTGTAACATCCTCTTCAGAGATTTCGCTGACGATATACTTATTGTCAATATCCGATATGGTACGGTCGGACAGATATCCGTTCCAGGAGCCTTGGTCAAGATCAAACGTATCGCAGAAGGCGCCGTTTGTCATAAAGACATTCAGCGCGCCGATGTAAGGCACCACGCTCCGGACCTTGAAACGGTATTTTTTATTCTCATACTTTTCTTTCACGTTGATCGTGTCACCAACCCCACAGCCGTATTTCTCGCTGTATGCGCTGGTAATCACAACTTCGTTCTTCTTCAGGCCCTTCGGCAGCGCGATATATGAGCTTTCTTCCCGGAGGCCATATACCGACACGCTTTCCTTCGGGTTGGACGAGTCGCAGGTCTCCAGCTCCCGCACGCTGTATTTCTCTGCGCCCTTTGTGTCCGTCCGGATCGGCCGCCCGAGAGAATCGACCGTCTGAGTCAGAACATATTGGTGCTTTGCGAACATCTGATCCACCGCGTTCTTCTGGTAGTATTTCATTGAGGAGTTAATTCCCTGTGCAAAAACCATCAGCAGAAGCACCAGGACGATTCCGATGAACATGACCAAATAGCCGGACACATTCTGCAGCAGTATCCGTATCCGGAACCGGCGCATAAAAGAAACATTCGGAATGCGCCGCGCGCGTTTCCGGCGGACCTTGTGCATCTCGTGGCGCAGGAACTGCCTCGGCGAAAGACGCAGCTTCCAGTAAATTGATACACTGGTGATCACCAGCATCAGAATAACCGGAATCACCGTCGTGGTCCGGAATGCCTGCGAATTCCACACAGTCTCGTAGGTCGTCAGGCTGTAGCTGTTGTAATACATGCTGACCACCACATTCTTGAGGAAGGTGTATCCGAGGATATTGCCAGTTACCGCAGCCGCAGCCGTTACGAGAATCGGCGCGGCCATATAGTGGCGCAGCAGTTCTCCGCGCGTGTAGCCGGAAGCGCGCAGCGTCCCGATCACGGTTGCTTCTTTTTCGATGGTGCTGTTGATCGTGACCGCAAAGATGAATGCTATGACGGCGACCAGAATAAAGAGGAACACATTCGCCATGGTCTTGTCGGAGCCCATGTCTTCCGGAGCAAACTGAATCGCCTGATTCAGATAGTTCGGGACATAATCATCCAGCATATTGCCGTCCATTGATGCATTGACCGCGATGGTCTTCATCAGTTGGTCTGCTATTTTCTTCTCTTTGTAGTCATTCGCCGGCGAATTTATGTATTTCCACGAATAATCATACTTCACCGAGGTACCAAGCTTACTGAATTCTTCTTTGCTGACGAGTCCGACGTCAAAGCTCAGCGCATCAAACATCGTATCTGAATTTCTCTCGAACAATGTGCTGTAATCCGGGCGGGCAATCAGCCCGACCACCTTCAGCGTCCGATCGCCGGCGCGGATCCGGTCGCCGATTTTGATGCCGGAATTGTCCGCATGCATGCGGTCGATCGCGATTTCACCGGCTTTCTTCGGGAGACGGCCTTTCATCACGCAGGGCTGGTTGATCCAGCTCTGCATCTGATAAATCCGGATTTTGCCGTCATTGTTCCGGCTTCCGTTTTTTCCTGCTTTCAGATTTTTATAAAAGTTTCGGTACAGTGTCACGTTCTTCTTTTCGATTTCCTTCCGGAGATCCGATGACATGCTTTTTTCCAGAACAAAGTGACCGTCCTCCAGCTTGTAGGTTACCGCATTGTTTTTGATCGCCTTCGTCATGCTGTCGTTTGCCACATCCACGCCGGACACGGCCCCGATGGTGAGTGAAAGAAAGATAAAAACAACCAGGTACTTTCGCCATTCTCCGGCCAGTTCCCGGAGCACTCTCTGATTCAGCGGATTTTTCATACGACCACCTACCATTCCAGCTCCGATGCTGCGATCGGATGTTCATTGATCTCATTCATCCGTACCGCTCCGTCGCGGAGCCGGATGACGTGATCCGCTATGTGGCGTATCGCCTCGTTATGAGTCACCATGATCACGGTGTTGCCGTACTGCCGGTTGATGTCGCTGATCAGTCGCAGGATTCCTTTCGACGTCTTGTAATCCAGCGCGCCAGTCGGTTCATCGCAGAGCAGAAGATCCGGATTCTTGACAATCGCGCGGCCGATTGCCGTCCGCTGCTGCTGCCCGCCGGAAAGCTGCTGCGGCAGCTTATTCCGATGTTCGTAGAGCTCCAGCGTATGCAGCAGATCATCGACATCCAGCGAATGATCGGAAAGATAAGCGCCGACCTCGATGTTCTCCCGGACGCTCAGGTTCGGAATCAGATTGTACATCTGAAACACATACCCGAGATGCCGTCGGCGGTATATTGTCAGCTCCTTTTCGTTCATGTCTTCCATCCGGTCACTCCGGATCGAGATGTCCCCGCGATCCGCCGAATCGATTGCTCCGATGATATTCAATAGTGTGGATTTTCCGGAGCCCGAAGGACCCAGAAGCACGCAGAATTCTCCTTCTGCCACATCGAATGACAGCCCCCTCAGCACTTCCTGCCGTGTTTCCCCGCTTCCGAACCCCTTCCACAGATTCCGGATCCACAGGAAATCCGATTTTCTCTCCATTTCCACTCCTTTTTCATTGCAGCCGGTTAGAATTATTTAACCATTATTCTTCAAAAAAAAGGAATCTCCCGATCCCTTTTTATTTTGCTGTAAACCGGCAGTATGCCGGCAATAACCGCTATTTTCTCTTGTATCCGGTAATCAGCGCCATAGCAAAGCATACTGCCGCCGCGCAGGCCCAGAATTTATGCTGTTTCATTTGAAATTACCTCCGATCTGATTGTGTCCTCCGGCAGAAGATCCGTCATACTCCGTACGCCGGTCACTATTGTTGAAACGTTATGCAGAAGCGACGACGAGGAAGGAGTCAGTACCCCGAGCACGCCAAGGCCGATCAGCGTGCCGTTAAAAGTCAGAATGAAGCGATAGTTCCGATGAATCCGGTCCATCAGCGCCAAACTGAGCTTGCGCAGAATCACCAGCTGATGAAGATCCGCAGATGAAATCGTCACATCCGAAATCTCCCTCGCGATCGCGGCACCATCGCTGATTGCGATTCCCGCATCCGCTTCAGAGAGAGCCGGCGCGTCGTTGATTCCGTCTCCGACCATAACCACTTTCCGGCCGGCCGCATGCTCTTCTTTGATAAAAGCAACCTTATCTTCCGGCAGCGCCTCCGCGCGATACTCTGACAGATTCAGATTTCCCGCTACCGCGGACGCCGTCCGCTCATTATCTCCCGTCATCATGCAGACCCGCTTGAATCCGAGATCATACAGCTCATTCACTACCTGTGCTGCTTCCTCCCGAAGCGGATCAAAGACGCTGATCGCTGCCTTCAGTCTGCCGTCCAGTGCGAGGTACAGATGAGAGTACTCTCCCGGCAGGTCCTTCACGCGCTCCTCTTCTTCCGGAGCGATCACTGTATGCTCGTCCTCGAACACGAAATGAGCGCTGCCGATCAGAGCTTTCTTTCCATCGACCTCGCTGGCAATTCCATGTGCGACCACATACTGAACGTTCGAATGCATCTCATCATGACGGATTCCGCGATTCTTCGCCTCTTTCACAACAGCATTCGCAACAGAATGCGGATAGTGTTCCTCCAGGCATGCCGCCAGGCGGAGAGCCTCTCTTTCTGACATTCCGTCAAATGCAGTGACTTTAACGACAGTCGGCGTTGCGTGTGTCAGCGTCCCCGTCTTATCAAATATGATCGTATCCGCTACCGCAATCGCCTCCATGAACTTTCCGCCTTTGGCAGAGATATCGAACTGGCTCGCTTCCCGGATTGCTGACAGCACCGAAAGCGGCATTGACAACTTCAAAGCACAGGAGAAGTCGACCATCAGGAATGAAACGGCCTTGTTGACGTTTCGGGTGATCAGCCACGTCAAAGCCGCACCGATCAGTGAGAATGGGACAAGCCGGTCCGCAAGGTGGAACGCTCGCTCCTCAGTCGCGGATTTGAGCTTCTCCGACTCCTCAATTGTCTGGACGATCCGGTCATATTTGCCGCCGCCGACAGCTTTCGAGACCTCGATGACACAGTTGCCGTCTTCCACAACGGTTCCGGCGTACACATATCCGCCCGGCTGCTTCAGAACCGGTACTGATTCACCGGTCATCGCCGCCTGATTTACAGACGCTTCGCCGTTGATGACTTTTCCGTCAAGCGGAATAACGTTGGATGTCCGGACGACAATATGGTCTCCCGGATGGATTTTCCGGATATCGGTCAGAACATCCGTATCGTCTTCCCGTTTCCATACCCGATCAATCTTGAGGGACATGGCATCCGCGAGATCATTCACCGACTTGCGGTGGGTCCACTCTTCCAGCATTTCGCCGATCTCAAGCAGGAACATCACGGAAGACGCCGTACCGAAGTCTGACCGCAGCATCGAAGTAGTGATCGCCGTTGCATCCAGCACCGGAACCTCAATCCTTCCCTTCGCCAGACAGGATAGCCCCTGATAGATAAATTTCGTGCTCCGGATTATTGTCAGCACGTTCTGAACGTTTGCCGGGAACAAAAGCCTCTTGAACACGCGCCACAGGATCTTTCCAGCCAGCTGCTCCTGAAACTTCCGATCCAGTTCCCGTCCGGAATGTTCCGGAACCAGCGCTGCCGCTTCCCTGCTCTGGTAGCTGAATGATTCCATTGCTTCCTTCAGGAGCTGCTTTTCGCTGCTGCGGCCTCTGCCGGCGAATCGGATCACCGCATCACCCGTGCAGTCGTACACTTTCACCTTCGCAACAAAAGGTTTGCTCCGGATATAGTATTCCAGCAGGTCTGCCTCCCGCATCGACATGCGGTATCTCGGAATCCGGATTCGGATCCGTCCTTCCGATTCATGCAGTACAATATATCTCATTACTTATCCGCTTCTTCCGCTTCTTCCGCTTCATATTCGGCAACATAAGCCTTTGCTTCCTCATATGTAGCGCGGTTCGCTTCTTCATATCTCGAATTGTTGATATCCAGCGCATCCGCATGGATGTCGCCGCAATTCTCCCGAACCGCACCTGCGGTCTCCATGATCGCGTCCTTGCCGCGGAGCACCGCTGCGGTGCAGTGTGTGTACAGATTCTTTGCATCTTTGCTTGTCAGAATCGCCTTACCCGCAGTACCGAGCAGCAGGCCGCCGACCAGATATCCCAATTTCTCTTTCATACTCATTCGTCCTCCTTATAGCAGCAATTAATTTAGTTTAATTATAGTCAGCTAACTTTAATTACAATCAGTTTGCTCTAATTATAATTAAATATATCTAACTTCTGCTTATCATATCACTTTTTCTTATTCTTTTCAATCCTGGTACCGGTTATAATACCTTCCGAATATTCCGCTCGATTTCCGTCTGTCCACAAAGCGCGATTTATGATAAATGAGCACAACTATCGATTAAAAACAGTCAAAGATAATTCTTTCATTTTATCCCGCTCCGCGTTATGATACTTATAAGAAGATAGTCCTGCCATGGAATCAGAATTTTCATTAAGGAGATGTGTCATGTCTAATGTAATTATCGGCCAGTCCGGCGGCCCGACCGCCGTCATCAATTCCAGCCTCGCCGGCGCGATCAAAGCCGCCAAGATCCGGGGGATTCCAAAGGTATATGGTATGCACTATGGTATCGAAGGATTTTTGAATGACGATATCATCGATATGGATGATTATCTGCATGACCTGAACGACCTGTCGCTGCTGAAGCGCACACCGGCTGCTTTTCTCGGATCCTGCCGCTATAAGCTCCCTGACGTCGAGGGAAACGAAGCCGTCTATGAACGGATCTTCTCGCTGCTTGAGAAATACGATATCGAATATTTTCTATATATCGGCGGCAACGACTCGATGGATACGATCAAGAAGCTGCACGATTACGCGAGAGCAACGGGTAAGCGTCAGAAATTCATGGGTGTTCCGAAGACCATCGATAATGATCTGCCGATTACCGACCACTGCCCGGGATACGGTTCCGCTGCGAAATTCGTCGCAACTTCCATGGATGAATTAATCGCGGATAACGAAAGTTTCGGCGGCGGCGCGCCGAGAATATGCGTTGTCGAGATCATGGGAAGAAACGCCGGCTGGCTGACTGCCGCTTCTGTGCTTTCTCACAACTCGGACTGCACCGGCCCGGATCTGATCTACTGCCCAGAGGTTCCGCTGGATCTGAACAATTTCGTCACACGGGTTCAGGATCTCGCCAAGGCCAAGAAGTCCGTCGTCATCGCTGTCTCCGAAGGCTTGACGACTTCGGATGGCACGCTGGTCTGCGACCTCAATAACGATCACGAATTTGTCGATGCATTCGGTCATAAGCAGCTCTCCGGCTGCGGGCGCGTGCTTGCGAATTTGGTTGCAAACGAGACCGGGTACAAAACCCGCGCCATCGAATTCTCTCTTCTTCAGCGCTGCTCGACGCATCTCGCTTCCCGGGCGGATCTGGACGAGGCGTACAATGTCGGCTTCATCGCCTGCGACGAAGCGCTCAAAGGTGAATCCGGCCGGATGGTTGTGCTGCTGGTCCGCCACCGCGAGCCATATGTCTGCGATTATCAGACCGTCGACGTTCATGAAGTCGCGAATCTGGAGAAGAAGCTGCCGCTTGAGTGGATTACCAATGACGGAACCTATGTGTCCAAAGACTTCGTCGAATATGCCAGCCCGCTGATCATCGGTACCGTCATGCCGTACTATGCAGCCGGCATTCCGAAACACATGAGTGTCAAATACAGCAAGATCAATAAATAGCAGAAACCACATTACGCTATTCAAGAAGAGCGATAAGAGTGGTATTCAAAAAGAGAGGGACGGTCCGTCACGGATTTGTCCCTCTCTTTCATTCTTCTATACTATTTTGCCAGTACTCCGGCGTTCTTCTTACAGCTCTTTCACCCAGAGTCCGTGCAGGTTGCAGTATTCGTATGCCGCAACCGGTTTCACGCCATCCGCGAGCTCGAACGTGAA
>Ga0256406_1005639_pt1 | contig 13221 bp, 10 predicted proteins | sample RumenRJG_03DNA_FD_185986 | JGI IMG/M metagenome (GOLD analysis project Ga0256406, IMG submission 185986) | Bovine rumen microbial communities from Lethbridge, Alberta, Canada - RJG_03 | ecosystem: Host-associated > Mammals > Digestive system > Stomach > Rumen | place: Canada: Alberta | collected...
GTAACAGATCTCTCCCTCGCGGGTGTCTTTGCGGGAAAGAAGGACGGCTTTGCCCCCTGCACCGCAGAGGCGGTGATCCGGATTCTGGACTACTACGGCTATGACTGCACCGGAAAGCGGGCGGTTGTCGTCGGACGCAGCACCGTGATCGGAAAGCCCGCCGCCATGCTTCTTCTTCAGAAGAATGCGACGGTCACGATCGCCCACACGAGGACCCGGGACCTTCCGGCGCTCCTTCGGGAGGCAGACCTTATTGTTGCCGCGGCGGGACATTCCCACACGGTGACGAGGGAGTGCCTTGGCATGGGACAGACCATCGTGGACGTTGGAATCAACGTGACCCCGGAGGGCACCCTTGTCGGCGACGTGGACAAAGAGGCGGAAGAGGCACTTGCAGGTGCCTACACGCCGGTGCCGGGCGGTGTCGGCGCGGTCACCACGGCGGTACTGGTGTCGCACCTTGCAACAGCAGCGGGGGCCCAGACAGGGAACGCGGAATGAGACGGAAAGAGGCAGGAGAAGAATGGAAGTGACCTATGGAAAACTTGTGATCATCGGCGCGGGCAAGGTCGGAGACGCGGTGCTCAATTCCGCCCTTCGCATGAACCTGCTCGATGACATCGTGGTGGTGAACCGGAACCGGGACAAGGCGCTCGGTGCGGTGCTTGATGCGAGCCACACGACGGCCTTTGAGTACAGCACGAATGCGAGTGTCCGGGTGGGAGACTATGAGGACTGCCGGGATGCCCACGTGATCGTCATCACAGCGGGCCCCTCTATTGTCCCCGGAGGCTCCCAGGACAGGAACTCCCTGCTCGCCGCCAACGTGGAGATCATTGATGGCATCTTTGAAAAGATCACCCACTTCACGAAGAAAGCGATCATCATCATGATCTCAAACCCCCTGGATGTGCTGACCTACGTGATGGCAAAGAAGTACAGCTACCCGGTGTCCAGGATCTTCGGCACGGGAACGCTCCTCGACACCGCACGGTTCAACCGGATGCTCGGGGATCTGTGCGGGGTGGACGCAAAGAACGTGACGGGCTTTGTGCTCGGAGAGCACGGGTCTACGTCCTTCATCCCCTGGAACACGGTGAACATTGTGGGTGTTCCGGTGGAGGAGATGGAGCGGAAGTTCGGCCTCGTCAGTGCGCCGGACAGGGAGAAGCTCCTGCACGACACCAAGGTGATCGGACCCAACATCGTGCAGCTCAAGGGCTACACCAGCGCCGGCGTTGCCCTCGCCGCCTGCCGGCTCATTGGTGCGATTGTGCGCAATGAGCACTGCGTGGTTCCCATCTCGACGGTCATGACCGGGCAGTACGGCATCTCGGACGTGGCGATGAGCCTTCCCTGCGTCGTGGGGAAGGAGGGCATCGAGCAGACGATCGAGCTTACCCTGGATGAGCAGGGAAAGCATGACCTCGAGGTCTGTCACCGGCACCTGCGGGAGCTGATCGATGAGGCGGAGGCGATTGAGAACCGCCTCCATGCGGAGTAATTCACACAGGAACAGACAGAAAAAAGCACGCAGCTGCGGGAAAACGCCGTGGCTGCGTGCTTTGCTGTATGGATGATGACTTGCGGAAACGGAGATCAGAGGACGACGCCGTCCTTCCAGATGGAGATCTCCCGGAAGCCGTTCTTCTCGGAGTTTGTCTGCTTTCCGGATGCGATTTCCAGCACGAACTGCTTCAGCCGCTCCCCTGCCTGATCCAGGCTCTCGCCCTCGGCGACGGTGCCGGCATTGAAGTCGATCCAGTTCCTCTTTTTCTCATAGAGCTGCGTGTTGGAGGAGATCTTCACCGTGGGTGCCGGCGCACCGAAGGGGGTTCCCCGTCCTGTTGTGAACAGGATAATGTCTGCCCCGGCGGCAGCAAGGGCTGTCGCGGAGACGAGGTCGTTTCCAGGTCCGCACAGGAGGTTCAGCCCCTTTGCATGCACTCTGTCGCCGTATCCGATCACGTCAGAGATCGGGGCGGTGCCGCCCTTCTGCACGCAGCCGCAGCTCTTGTCTTCCAGGGTGGTGATGCCGCCCTGCCTGTTTCCCGGGCTCGGGTTGTCGTACACCACCTCGTGGTGGGAGAGGAAGTAGTCCTTGAAGCCGTTTAACATCGCGCAGGCCTTGTCAAAGATGCCGGTGTCTCTGCAGCGCCCGAGCAGCATGGACTCGGCGCCGAACATCTCCGGCACCTCCGTGAGGATGGTAGTTCCTCCCATGGCGACCAGAAGGTCGGAGAATCTTCCTACGGTCGGGTTTGCGGTAAGGCCGGAGAGCCCGTCGGAGCCGCCGCACTTCATGCCGATGACCAGTCTGCTGGCGGGGAGCGTCTCCCGGTGGAACGAGGAGGCATAGCCTGCAAGCTCCTTCAGGATCTTTCTGCCCTCCTCGTACTCATCCGAGACCTCCTGGCAGGTGAGAAACCGGACGCGCTCCGGATTGTAGTCCCCGAGCTCTGCCACGAACTGCTCGTGGGTGAGATTTTCACAGCCGAGGGACAGCACCAGAACCGCGCCTGCGTTCGGATGATGGACGAGGGAGGCGAGGAGCTTTCTTGTCTGCGCGTGATCTGCCCCTGTCTGGGAGCAGCCAAACGGATGGGAGAAGGCGTGCAGGCCGTCGATGGTGCCTGTCACCAGGTCCTGGTTGTCCGCGGCGAGCTTCTTTGCGACGTCGTTTACGCAGCCGACGGTGGGGATGATCCAGATCTCATTGCGGACGCCGGCGCGGCCATCCTCCCTGGAATATCCCTCAAAGGTGGCATCGGGAACGGCGGGGAGTGTCACGTCCTCCTTCCGGTAGGTGTACTTCACCTCTCCGGAGAGGTTGGTGGCCATGTTTTGGGTGTGGACCCAGTGGCCCTGCGCGATATCCTTTGTGGCATGGCCGATCACGACGCCGTACTTTATGATGGATTCGCCCTCCCGAATGTCCTTCAGGGCGATCTTGTGGCCCTGCGGGATGTCCTCGAAGGCGAGCGCCGTGGTGCCATCGCTGGCCTTATAGGTATTGCCTGCTTTCAGCGGATGGATCGCAACGGCAACGTTGTCCTTTACTGTGATGTGAATCAAATCTGACATGTCTTCTCCCTCTTTCAAATCTGTATCTGCTGCACGCTGGCAGTCAGGTGTCCTGCTTCTCTGCGTTCCCGCCGCCGTCCTCTATGGAGGAAAGCTGCGGATCGATCACGATCAGCTGGCATGCAACCTCCCGGGAGTTCTTCAGGTGCTTTCTCAGCGCCTCCACGGCGCCCGGGATATCATCGTTGATCAGCGGGATCAGCAGGGACTCGTGCTCCTTGTTGGACGCAGCGAGTCGGTTGGTGCTCCGCCTGCCGCAGATGTTTGCGATCCGCGCGATGTGATGGCGAAGCGTATCAAAGTAGCTGCACAAAAGCCGGTTGCCTGTCTGGTGGACGAGCTGCGTATGCAGGTCCAGATCCAGGTCAAACAAGGCCTCTTTGGTCGTGGCAGGATCTGCAAACTGCCTGAGATACCGGAGCAGCTGTTCCTTGGGAATGCTGCAGCCGTATTTCTCCAGCGCATAGGGCTCGATCATGGCGCGCATGTCGTGAATGTCGCGGATGAAATCCGCGTCAATGTCGGTCACCCGGATTCCCTTCTTGGCAATGAATTCAATCAGTCCGTCATGCTGCAGCTGGATGCATGCAGCGTGAATTGGCGTCCGGCTGATGTTCAGATCGCTCACCAGACCCTGCTCGTTCAGCACAGTGCCCGGCTCATACTGGATCGTGATGATCCGATTCAGAAGAATGTCGTACGCTTTTTGTGCAAGTGTATTGCCGGAAGACTCCATTTTTTGGCAAACCTCCTGGTTCTGTGTTGCCTGTACGCAATACCGTAGTACACTGGAAAAGGAAACGAGCGAAGATGCGGCAGTGATTGCACCTGCATCGCGGCGAAGCATGCATCTGTACAGCTACAGCATAGGGACAGACCCGGGGAATGTCAATACTCGGGAGAAAAATTCGGTCCGAAAGGCAAAAATGCATGAGAAAGCGCGCCTGATTCTGGCAATTAAGCGGATTTTATGAAAAACAGGAGCGCGGTTATTGACAAAGAGAGGGCAATACGCCTATATTTGTCGTGCAATAAGATGCATGCATTTGATTCGGGCTGTGGCCTTCGCTGCTATGGGCAGAGAGAATGGAGAGAGGTATGAGAGCAGTCCGAATTGAGAAGCCCTGCGTGTTTGAGGAGAACAGCCCCCACGTGGTAAAGCAGGGCTTTGTAACCGTTACGGAGATGGAAAAACCGGTGCGAAGGCGGGGAGAAGCCCTGCTGAAGCTCCTGTACGGAGGCATCTGCGGCAGCGACAATGGCACCTTCAAGGGCACATTTGCCTATGCCCACTATCCGCTGATCCCCGGCCACGAGTTTTCCGCCCAGGTCATCGATGTCGACGAAGACAATGCATACGGCATCCGGAAGGGCATGATCGTTACCTGCAATCCCTATATGAACTGTGGGCACTGCTATTCCGATGTGCACGGGCACGTGAATGCATGCATGGACAACCAGACACTTGGCTGCCAGCAGGATGGCGCCTTCCGCGAGTACTTCACCATGCCGGTGGAGCGATGCTACGACGGCAGGGGGATGGACCCGAGGACGCTTGCGGCGATTGAGCCCTTCTGCATTGCCTATCACGGCATCCAGAGGGCCAGTGTAAAACCCGGTGAGCACGTGCTCATTGTGGGCGGAGGAACCATCGGCGTTCTTGCCGCGACGGCGGCGCATGCCTGCGGTGCCAGGGTCTGCATCGCGGACACCGTGCAGGAAAAGCTCGACATGGCGAAAGCGCTTGGCGTCGTGGACGAGACCATTCTCAATGACAGCCGGAATCCGGAGCACTTCCTGCAGCAGGTTGGCGAGATCACCGGATCGGAGGACTTCCGGGAGGGCGATGGCACCGCAAAGCACCTGGTGAATGGCTTTGACGTTACGGTCGAGGCGGTCGGTCTTCCGTCCACCTTCCAGAACTGCATCGATGCCGCCTGCTATGGCGGAAGAATGGTGCTGATCGGGGTGACAAACCGGCCGTTTGATTTCGCGGCAAATCTGATACAGCAGAAAGAGCTCTCGGTGTTCGGCTCCCGCAATGCGCTGAAGCAGGACTTCCTGGAACTGATTGATCTCGTCCATGCGGGAAAGGCACCGCTCGATCGGATCATCACCCATACCTATGAGCTGGCAGATGCGCCAAGGGCGTTCTTTGACTTTGGAAACAACAGGGGAGACATGCTGAAGGTCGTGATCCACTTCGGAGATCCGGTGGATACAAAGACCTTCGACTACAGCAGGGTTCGATAGGCCGGCGGCCTGGTGCCATGTTCCCTGTCAGCAGAACCCTGCAGTGCGGGAGAGACTGCGCAGGTGACGGCACAATCCTGTCCCTGACAGGTTTGTTCATTTCATTTCAAGATGAGAGGAGATAAAATGGCACTGTTATCTTATCAGACGCTGAAGGACATTGATTACAAGGGGTATATTCTGGAGAAGGGCGCACCGGTGAAGGTGCTGCAGTTTGGCGAGGGAAATTTCCTGCGCGCCTTCGTTGACTACTGGTTTGACATGGCAAATGAGAAGACCGGCTGGGGCGGCAAGGTTGCCCTTGTTCAGCCGATCGCACAGGGCCTCACGAAGTTCATCAACCAGCAGGAGGGCCTCTACACCCTCTACCTGCGCGGCTCGGAGAACGGAGAGAAGGTGGATCGCAGAAGAGTCATCTCCTCTGTCGATGCCTGCTACAATCCCTATGATCCGGAGGACTGGGAGAAGGTCCGCAGCATTGCCGTCTCGGATGAGCTGGAGTACATGGCCTCCAATACGACAGAGGCGGGCATCACCTATGATCCCACCTGCAGGCCGGATCAGCTCCCTCCGACTTCCTTCCCTGCAAAGGCAGCGGTTCTTCTTCATGAGCGCTTCCTTGCCGGAAAGCCCGGTATTGTCTTCCTCTCCTGCGAGCTGATCGACAACAACGGCCAGGAGCTGAAGAAGTGCATCTTACAGCACTGCGCGGACTGGGGCTGGGGAGAGGACTTCGCAGACTACATCCAGAACGACTGCCTCTTCTGCTCCACACTCGTCGACAGGATTGTCCCCGGCCGCATCCGCGATCCGAAGGAAAATGAGGAGATGGACCGGGAGAACGGATATGAGGACCAGCTCAAGGACGTCGGAGAAGTCTTTGGCGTATGGTACATCGAGGGACCGAAGGAGCTCGAGGACAAGCTTCCCTTCAAGAGGGCAGGTTTGAATGTCCACGTCGTGCCGGAGGTGGCACCGTACAAGAAGAGAAAGGTCAGAATCCTGAACGGAGCCCACACCGGTTTTGTCCTTGGCTCTTACCTTGCCGGCAAGAACATTGTGCGTGAGTGCATGCAGGATGACACCATTCATTCCTTCATGAACAAGCTCCTCTTTGACGAGGTCATCCCGATCCTTCCCCTCGACAAAAAGGACTGCGAGAACTTTGCCGCAGCCGTGACAGACCGCTTCAACAATCCCTTTGTGGATCATCAGCTGATGAGCATCAGCCTGAACTCGACCTCGAAGTGGAAGGCAAGAGATCTTCCGTCCCTCCTGGAGTACCAGGAGAAGTTCGGAAAGCTCCCCGCTGCCCTCTGCATGGGCTTTGCAGCCTATATCGCCTTCTACACCACGGATATGCAGAGGAGAGAGGCTGACGGCCTTGTCAACAGGAGACCGGCGGGCAATGAGTACAAGGTTCAGGACGATGCCTGGGCACTGGATTTCTACTGGGAGCATAAGGACGCTGACGATAAGACCCTCGTGAAGGACGTCCTCTCCAACACCAAGATGTGGGATCAGGACCTGACAAAGATCCCGGGACTCTTTGACAAGGTCTGTGAAGATCTTGCGCTGATCCGGAAGGAAGGCGCAGAGAAGGCCTATGCAGAGGCAGTGGCAGATCCGGAGAAGTGATGTCCTGCTTCGGAGCTGTGATACACAGAACAGGTTAAAAACGCCCTGCACGTTCTTAGAGGTAAGAACATGCAGGGCATTTGGCAGTGCGGGGAAGACGATGCGGCGTCTTTGTGCCGCTTACTTTTTCCCGTCTTTCCAGTCCTTATACTTTTTGCCGATCAGGACCCCGACGAGCAGCGCCAGGATACAGACCAGAACGTTGAAAACTGATGGCATGGCGTCCTCCTCCTGTTTGTGTGGTCATTATAGCGGCATCCCGTTCATCCTGCAAATAGGATACGTTATTTGATATGAGACGACTGTGGCGATTGTGGCTTGCCATGCCGATCCGGACCAAGATGCACGTGGTGAACGTGAGTCTTGCCGCGGTCGTGCTGCTTGCCGCCAGCTTGAATATCCTCGTTCAGAACGGGGAGACAAAGGACCTCGGGCAGGGGTTTTCCGATCTGTCCGCCTGCGAATCCGTGCAGACGTGCCTTGCTGCGGAGAAGACTGCCTTTCAGAACTACCTGCGCGCAAGGTCCTCCCAGAACCGGCAGGGCTACGAGCGTGCCTGCGCCGCATCCCAGGAGGCGCTCTCCCTCCTTCCGTATGACGCGCACAGGATCAGCCTCGAGCGCTTTGCGAGGACAAGAAATCTTCGCAACGCCTATGCCAGTTATGAGAAGGCAAGGGATGCGGTGGCCGTGCTGGATCTCGACCAGAACGGCTCGATCAGAGAGCTCTATGAAGTCTATGACCGGCAGAATGCCCTGCTCTCCGATACCAGCAGTCTGATCTCCCTCACGGTGGAGGACAGCTCCTCCCAGTATGAGGCAAAGCAGCCCCTGTACCGTGTCCTGAGCGGAGGGATGTGGCTTGCCGTCATCCTGATGGCAGCAGGCTCCTTTCTGCTGACAGGCCTTTTGTCGGGATCCATCGTGGATCCCCTGACAAAGCTCTCCGGGGCTGCGGAGAAGATCGCGGAGGGGGATTTTTCCGGGGCAGATGTGACGGTGAAGAACCAGGACGAGATCGGCACCCTGATCACAAACTTCAATGCAATGAAGCACGCGACAGCGGAGAGCATCCGGGTACTGCGGGAAAATCAGGAGCTCTCGGACCGGATCTACCGCTCAGAGCTCTCGAGGACCCAGATGGAAAAGCAGCTGGAGACCGCAAAACTCGATCTTCTGCAGAGCCAGATCCATCCCCACTACCTGTTCAACACGCTGAACACGATTGCGGGGATGGCGGAGCTGGAAGATGCTCCGACCACTGCGCAGATGACAAAGGCCCTCTCCAACATCTTTCACTACAACCTGCATACGACAAGTCAGTTCGTCTCCCTCTCCCAGGAGATCGCCATCGCAAAGGACTACCTGTATCTCCAGAAGATGCGCTTTGGCAGCAGGCTGAACTTCTCCTTCGTGGTGGAGGAGAACCTGAACCCGGATCAGATCAGTGTGCCGGTCTTCACACTCCAGCCCCTGGTCGAGAATGCAGTGGTGCATGGTATCGGTGTGCGTGAGGAGGGCGGAAGTCTTGTGATCTCCTTCCGCCCGTTTGGAGAGGGCTGCGAGATCGAGGTCTCGGACGACGGTGTCGGCATTGAAAAGGACAAGCTGGCCGCGATGCAGCTGGCACTGACGCCGGAGGGCGGCGCAGAGGGACTCGGTATTGGCCTTGGCAACATCTGCCGCAGGATCTGGCAGGGATATCCCGGCGGTAGGATGGAACTGGAGAGCGGCAGCACGGGCACCACGGTGCGGATCGTGCTCCCGGAGAAGAGCCCGGGGAAGAACAGAGGAAAAGAGGAGAGATGATACGGATTCTGATTGCGGATGATGAGCAGATCGAGCGCATGGCGCTGGAGAAGAAGCTGAAAAAACTGTTTGGGGAGACCTGCGAGGTGCAGAGCGCGGAGAATGGCAGGGAGGTGCTGGAGTGCTATTCCGTCTGGAAGCCGCAGATCCTGATCCTGGATGTGCGGATGCCGGGGATCTCGGGACTTGAGGCAGCGGAGAAGATCCGGGAGACGGACCGGGACTGCAGCATCATCTTCCTCACGGCTTTCGATGAGTTCTCCTATGCCAAGAAGGCCATCTCTGTCCGGGCGCTGGACTACATCCTGAAGCCTGCAGACGACAGGGAGCTGACGGCGGCTGTGGAGGAGGGCATTCGCGTGGCCCAGGAGACCGGAAGGAGGACGCCCCGGGAGAATGCCAGCACGGCAGAGCCGAAGGAGGCCCCGGAACAGGAGGACAGAATTCTCTCCTACGTGAAGGCGCACTTTGCAGAGGACCTCTCGGTGCAGGATGTGGCGGGACACTTTGGCTATGCCGATGCCTATTTCTGCCGGATCTTCAAACAGCACTTTGGGAAGAGCTTTGTCTCCTACCTGACGGACTACCGGATCGAGCGGGCGAAGGAAAAGCTGGGGGAAAAGGAGACAAACATCCGGGAGGTGGGACAGACCGTGGGCTACGCCGATCCCAACTACTTCGCCAAGGTCTTTCGCCGGGTGACCGGCATGAGCCCCACGGAATACCAGTCCAGGATGGACTGAAAACGGCACAGGAACGATCGGAGAGAGGGCCCTTCCCGGGAGGGAGGGGCCCCTCTTTCCGGCACTGACACTGACTGGCCAAATCTTGCACAAAACAGGTAAAAATAATACCCGTATGTAAAAAACGTACTATATCCGCCATCTCTCAAGTTTTTTGGACTAATTTCGTAGATTGTTCTGCAGATTTTGGCTTATGATGTGACCCTGGTTTGGGACCAGGCTTCTTTCTCAGACTGCCATCTTTGTTGTACTTGCTCCTGGTGCTGCCTGTTTGAACTCCGGGCTTTTTCCGGGGTGTTCCATCTTTGTTCACATTGGATCGCTTCGTTCCGGGCTTCACTCCGGGCTTCATGCGGATTACATTCCCATCAGCATCGTAGTTCTTATGATGCGATCCCTTCTTCGGCCCCGGCTTGCGATGTCGAAGAACAGGAGCCTTGCCGGCGAGCCGATCGTTTTCAATCTTAACGGACTCGTTCAGAAGTGCCAGTGCATCGGCACCCAGACTGCTGAAGAGATCTGACACGATGTTCTTCTCTGCATGCGTGTAGGTGTAGAAGTCATTGATCTTCTGCATCTCGAGAAGATCGACTTCACGGATCATCTGCGTCGTACTGCGGTCCAAAGAAAGAGAAGCACTTTCAATTTCGTACCGCAATACCGCGGCAACAAATCCAACAAGGAACTTTGAGTATACGCCATTTGTGTAGTAAATACGCGCAGTGCCATATCCAAGCTGGGCTTTCACAAACATGAACTGTTTCTCAGACGCATTGCGTGCCACGTACTTATGATGGATCTCAGTTGGTGTCATCTTCTCGGAGCTGACGATTGCGTATAGGCCTTTACTGTCAAGTGCGGCCTGCAGACCTTTTCGGTTTATGACCGCCTTCTGCTCCTTTTCACCGTGAATTGACTCCTCGGTAATGTCGATCATGGTCTCGTACTTCTTGGGGATCTTGGGATTGAACTCTCCCTGTCGAATGCCGTCGTTCAGCTTATCCAGCATCTTGTAGAGAGAGTCGAGCAGGGTACTGATCCTTTCTCCGCCGTTCTGATAATCATAGAACAGAGTGATGGTATCTAAGTGCTTGTAGTTGGAAAACAGCTGTCCTTCCTGCTGCGCACCGAAAAGATGCGTTCCTTCCACAAGATACTCCGCATTCAAACGGATCTTTGCACCATACTCGTTCGTGATATTGACAACACCATCCGGGCATCCTTTGACCATGATGATATAGGGGAGACATAGGCTGTTCAGGTATCGAAGCGAGGGACCATCGCAGTATCCCCTGTCGAGTATGATTCCTCTCAGTCTAATTCCACATTCTGAGAGAAAATCGACAACCTTTTTCAGTGCTTTGGCATCCACAATGCCGCCCTGGTACAGATCAAAAGTAACCGGCAGGCCGCTCTCCGTAACCGCATATGTGAAGCTAACGATATTTACGTTCTTACCGGACTTCGAGTTGCCCTTCTCGGCCAGTTCTACTCCCTGCGCTTTGCAGTCATCGTTAGAACCATCGATGCAGAGCCAGACTTCTTCAACGCCCTCGTTTTTGCACTGAATGGCCCAGTCCTTGCGGAACTGAAGAGCCTGTGCCTTTGACATTTGATGCTCAAAGAGACTGGAATACCACGAATCATTCCGAGTGGTTTCAGAATACAGCATTTCGTCTTTCATGCTGTTCTCAAACGAGAAGGTAGAATCGGAGTGGTGACGGATCGAGAAAATCGCATAATCCATGATCCCGTTTGCTGCAGCAGGTCCGTATGTAGCATCCAGGAGATCCTTGATTCCGATCTTCTGATTCAGCGCCTGGCACAAACTGAATAGTCCAATTCTCTTAGTTGTGGGCATGACGGTTTCACCGGTTACATTTTTCCACAGGTCCGGAAAGATCTCCCTGAACTGTGTTGTCGGGTGCATCATTTTCGGATCATCCATGCACTGGTATCCGATGAGAGTTCTCTTGGGCTCTGCGTACCCCTTCTCCCGATTATAAGGAGCTGCTATGACATATTTGATGCGTGCCGGCTTGCCATCCTTTTGCCTTTCAATAGTTATATGCTCTTTTGGAATGGCTACTTTGTAGGTCCAAAATACCGCCATAATTATCTATTTATCCTCAATTCATGTAAGATTATTGTGGACTTACCTATATTTTAGCTAAATAGATAATTTAAGTCAAGCGAAACTACCGTTTTTTCCTTATTTTATCGGTACTTTTGTGGATAACGAGTTAGTCCACACCTCCAAATGGCGGCTGAAATTAGTACCAAAATCTTGGAAGTTAACGTATATCCATGAAGAAACCGGAAACATATAATAAAAAATGTACAAAAAGTAAGCACTTCCACGCCTGATCCCAAGAGATGAGCGTGGGCAGTGTAGAAATGATTGGGGGTACCTGAATGAAAAAGAAACTTGTTGGAATTGTCCTGACCGCCGCTATGGCGGCTTCCATGATGGCTGGGTGCGGCCTCTCCGGAAGCAGCACTTCGTCTTCCACCACAGCTGCCACCGATGCGGCAGCACCGGCGGCAACGGAGGCTGCTGCGGATACCACAGAGGCTGCTGCAGACACCACAGAAGCTGCTGCGGACACCACAGAGGCTGCAGCAGGTGACGGTGAGTACCAGGTCAATGAGGCAGCAGCTGCAGATCCTGCAGTCACGCTGACCATGGCTGAGGTCAACCCGCTGGATACCACAACCGTCGGCAAGGTTGATACCAAGTTCAAGGAGGCTGTGGAGACTATGTCCGGCGGCTCTATCAAGATCGACCTGCAGGGCTCCGGCGTTCTCGGCGATGAGTCAGCCGTCCTCGACACCATGACAGCAGGCGGCAACGACATTGACATCGCCCGTATCTCCGCCTTCGCTCTTTCCAACTACGGCTGCACCAAGACTTCGCTCCTGACCGTACCCTTCACCTTCGTCTCCCGGGATCACTTCTGGAAGTTCGCAAAGAGTGACGTGGCACAGGAGTTCCTGAATGAGTCCGAGGAAGTCGGTACCGGCGTGCGCGGCCTGTTCTACGGCGAGGAGGGCTTCCGCGATTTCTTCACGGTGAATCCGATCTCCGGCATTGAGGACTTAAAGGGCATGAAGCTGCGTGTCTCCAATGACCCGATCATGACCGGCATGGTGAATGACCTCGGCGCCAACCCGACGGTTGTTGATTTCAACGAGCTCTACTCCGCCCTGCAGACCGGCGTGGTTGACGGCGCAGAGCAGCCTGTTCCGAACTACATGTCCAACGCCTTCCAGGAGGTCGCTCCGAACCTGATCCGCGATGAGCACACCCTGGGCGTCATCGAGATCGTCATCTCCGACGGTGCGTATGACAGCCTGACCGAGAATCAGCAGAAGGTCCTTGCAGATGCCGCTGTAGTGGCGCAGGACTACGATCAGCAGGTTTCTCAGCAGACCGAGGATGAGACCATCGAGAAGCTCAAGGCAGCCGGCGTCAACATCGTCGATGTTCCGGACAAGACACCTTGGCAGGAGGCCTGCAAGAACACCATCGACAGTGCAACTAAGGACAACGCAGATCTGTACCAGAAGATCCTGGACCTTGCAAACTGAGCGATTCACCTGATCTTGTGATAAGCGGGGCGGCGGCATTCACCGCCGCTTCGTTTTTTCTGAGCTGGAGGTTTTTCAATGCCTGAAATATTGGGTCTTTCATT
>Ga0256406_1005640_pt1 | contig 13221 bp, 13 predicted proteins | sample RumenRJG_03DNA_FD_185986 | JGI IMG/M metagenome (GOLD analysis project Ga0256406, IMG submission 185986) | Bovine rumen microbial communities from Lethbridge, Alberta, Canada - RJG_03 | ecosystem: Host-associated > Mammals > Digestive system > Stomach > Rumen | place: Canada: Alberta | collected...
CGTTTGCCATCCATGCCAGAGAATTTATCATCTAGACATTTTGTACAAACATTTTGCTTCTCTTGTAATTGTTCAAAATTAGTAATTTTTGTACTCATTATGCAGCTCCTTCATTCTTATACTGTTCAATTAAAGCTGGAACTTGGTCAACACTCATCTTTGGATATACTGTGCCATTGATTTGTACAGCTGGAGCTATACCACAAGCACCAATACATCTTAAAGCATCTAATGTAAATAAACCATCCTCAGAAGTTTCTCCTGGTTTAATACTAAGAATCTCTGAGAACTTATCAATTACTTGTTGAGCTCCCTTGACATAACAAGCAGTTCCTAAGCAACAACCAATAACGTTCTTTCCTTTTGGCTTTAAAGAAAAGAATGAATAGAATGTAACAACTCCATAAATCTCAGCTACAGCAATTCCTGTTTTCTCTGATACGATTTCCTGTACTTCTAAAGGAATATAACCATATTCCTTTTGAATATCGGAAAGAATCATCATCAAAGGTGTTGTTTCATCTTTGTAACGATCACAGATTTCATTAATCTGTTTAATAGCTTCTTTTTGTAAATGAGCCATTAAAAAACCTCCCCTAATTCTATTAGCTATTTATGATATATATAAAATATAATCATAATATATTTAAATTATAAGGCTAAACCGCTAAGTTAGTATAGGCTAACTGGCAGTAGTTTAATAAAACAAGATTAATAAAATTACTAAAATAATAAAAATACAATAAAACAGCATTTTTTGCTTCATAAATAGGCAAAATATAAGGATTTCAATGCGGAAATCCTTATATATTAATTATTTTAGCCTTCAATATCTTAGCTTCCTCAATATTATGGCTAGTAATAATTATTGGCTTATTCTGTTTTAATAATATTTGTGCTACTTTTTTGATTAATTCATTATCCATACCCTTAAATGGCTCATCCAATAATAAGGCATCAGATTCAAATAGTAGAGCCCTAGCTAATGCTACCCTTCTAGCCATACCACCAGATAATTCATCAATCCTAAGATGATAATCAATCTGTAATTCTTCTAATAATTTAATTGCTTCATCTTTTTTATCAGTAACTAATAATACATTATCTAAAACATTAAACCATCTTAATAATCGATCTTCTTGAAACATAAAGGAAGGATTATTAAAGTATGTTTCTATTGTTCCACTATCAGCAATCAATAATCTACCAATAAGTTTTAATAAGGTTGTTTTACCCTTACCACTATCTCCCATTAAACAAATTATCTTGTCATTACATTCAAGATTAAAATTATCAAAGATTACCTTATTATCATACCTAAAACAAAGATTATTAATTCTCATATTGACCTCTTTTCAAAATAAATCTGATTATTTTTTCAATAAGTGAACTAAGTATAATCACTACTAATGTCCAAGCAAATAATTGAGGTGTTTCTAGATAAACCTTTGAATAATATAAGTTGCTACCTATTGCGCTTTTTGGTAAACTTATAACTTCAGCAGCAATTCCAGCTTTCCATGCTAATCCAATAGTTGTGGAAATAGATGCCAGAAAAGCTGGTTTAATACTTGGATAATAGATCTTTCTAATTTTATCTTTTAGATTAACTTTATAGGCATCAGCCATTTCAATTAATAGATTATCTACAGCATTAAATTCTTCAATAATGTTTTGATAAATAATTGGTATTGCCATCATCATCGAAATTAGAATTGCGACATGATCTTTAGCTAACCATAATAATGCCAGTATTGAAAATGAAGCTACTGGAGTTGATCTGATTAATTTAATCATTGGTGATAATAAATCTTTAATATAATTATTTGAAATCGAAATTAAACTAAGTAGAATCGCTATTAAAACACCAAGTATATAACCTAAAGTAATTCTAAATATACTACTTAAACATGCATACCAAAATTCTTTAGTTTTGATTAATTCAAATAGATATTTAAATACAATTATTGGTGATGGAAATATTAAATCTTCATTAATAAAAGCTGCCAAGATAAACCAAAGCAATAACCAAAATAATAAGACCAATAATTGTTTAATAATTTTATTCACCGATATAGAAATCATCTCCTGGTAAATTTCCACCAATAGATTGTGGATTAGCATTTAACAACACTTCATAATATCCATTGATTGTATTTTTAATATCATTACCCTTAACAAATATTAAATGTGCATCATTAATAGCTTTAGATGCAATTGCACTATTAGGTACTATCGCAAATTTTTCACACAAGCTTCCTGCTTCACTTACATTTTCTTTAACATAATTAATTGATTCTTCATATTCTTTTAAGAATAAATCAACCGCTTCTTTATTTTCTTTTAAGAATTCATCTCTAACAACAACACACCCCATTGTAAGCATACTGCCATTATTTAATTTATCCCATTGCTCAGTTAAGTCTAATGCAATTCTTACATTTTCATTTTTCATTAAGACTGTAGTTACAGCAGGTACCGGTAACATAGATACTTCTATTTCCCCTGTTGTCATTCTTGTTACTAATTCTGCACTATCTAAAAATTCAACAGTTGCTTCTACATTGTTTTGTTCTAATAAATAATTTAAAACATATTCAGGATTAGCTCCTTGACCAGTAGCATAAATAGTTTTTCCATTTAAATCTTCAAAACTATTGATACTACTACCATTTTCTAAAATATATAAAACACCAGCAGTATTTAAAGCTAATACTTTAATACCACCATTTGTCTTGTTATATAAAGAGGCGGCCAGATTAGTAGGTAGTGCTGCTATATCTAATTTAGAGGCAATTAATTGAGACGCTACTTCACTAGGATCGCTACTTACACTAACTTCATAATGATTTTCACTTTCATCATTACTATTTCTTTCTAATAAATATGCTGAACCAATACCAGTAGGACCATTTAATATTCCAAAATTAATATTGGTTTTTTCTTTAGGTTCTTCTACTACTACTTCCTCGCTTTTTTTGCTACATGCACTAAACACTAATAGTAATGCAACAAATAATACAATAAATTTTCTTTTCATCATAATCTTCCTTTCCTATATCTGATTTTCAAAAGCATCAAGATTAATAATCTCAATATCTTTTCCTTTTCTATTAATCATCTTTTTATCTTGCATTTCATCTAATGCACGATATAAAGATGCTCTAGACATATTTAATATTTCTGCCAATTTAGCATATGAACCATCTAATCTAATATTCTTACCCTGTCTATCATATTCATTTAATAGATAAGCAATAACTTTATTAGTATTAGTGTTATTAGTTAATAAATCAATTTTCTGATTTAAGAAATAAATGCGATCAGCTAAGAATTTAATATAATTTAAGGCAAAATCACTACTATTTCTAATTGTTTCTTTAACTAAATATTCATCAAAGAAAATAATACTCATTTCTTTTTTAACAACAATCTCTGAAATATATTCAGAATCTAAAAAGATATTCGCAACCGAGAAAAAACTACCCTTGTTGATCTTACGCATTAAATAGACACTACTTTTACTTTTAATTAAAGCTGAGCCATCTTTTATATATGCAAGACATTTAAGATACTTATTATCACTATAAATATTTGTATCTTTTTTAAATGTTTTTAGATAACATCTATCATCTCTAATAATGTTTTCAAAAAGATTTTCACTTAAATTTTGAAATAAAATAGTATTCTTTAATGTATTAAATTCCTTTTTCGATAATTCACTAATATTCATAATAACTGTCTCATTTGATACAGATTCGTGTTAATTATCAATCAAATATCTATTATTGTCAAACAATATGACCAAAGAAAAAACCCTCTTAGAGGGTTTGACTTAATAATTTTAAGATTATCTTAATAATTTTCAGCACTTACTTCAAAATATGATTTAGGATGTAAGCATGTTGGGCATAGTTCTGGAGCTTTTGTTCCAACAACGATATGACCACAGTTTCTGCATTCCCAAACCTTAACTTCTGATTTAGCAAATACTTCTTGAGCTTCAACATTATGTAATAAAGCTCTATATCTTTCTTCGTGGTGTTTTTCAACAGCACCAACTAATCTGAATCTGATAGCTAATTCTTTGAAGCCTTCTTCTTCAGCTGTCTTAGCGAATTCTTCATACATATCAGTCCATTCATAGTTTTCGCCTTCAGCAGCAGCTAATAGGTTATCAGCAGTAGTACCAATACCTTCTAATTCTTTGAACCATAATTTAGCATGTTCTTTTTCGTTTTCAGCTGTTTTTAAGAATAAAGAAGCGATTTGTTCATAACCTTCTTTTTTAGCAACTGAAGCAAAATAAGTATATTTGTTTCTTGCTTGAGATTCACCTGCAAAAGCAGCTTGTAAATTCTTTTCTGTTTGTGTTCCAGCGTATTTGTTTGCCATTTTTTCCTCCTTATAAATTTAATCTGACAAATTCATTTTATTATTTAAATCAATAACAGTAAACTTTAATGCCCTAAAGTTCTACCTTCTTAAATGGTTTAACATCTTTAACAGCATCTTTAGGAGTAATTCTTACTTCATCATTATCTAAATCAATAAGAATATACTTACTATTTCCCATACCTAATTCATTCATATAAGATAGTTGTCTAAAGCCATGTCTAGATTCCATTCTTTCCCAAAGATCGTGATTTTGTTCTGAAGTCATAGCATGAATTAAATCAACACAAGCTGTATCTAAAGCGCAAATATCAGTTGAAGCTAATATACCTACATTAGGTGTAACAACAGGAGCCGCAGCAACACCTTCACAATCGCATGAAACAGACATGTTTCTCATAACATTTACATACGTTACATTTTTACCAAAGAAATCAATTGTAGCTTTCGTTGATTCAGAAATCTTTTCCATTAATTCTTCTTCAGCAATATCCCATTGACTCTTATTTGAGTGAATCATTTTCTTGCCAATTCTACCATCAGCACAACCGATACCGATATTCTTATTAGAACCACCAAAACCTCCCATAGTATGACCCTTGAAATGGGTTAAAGCAAATAATGAATCATATTCAACCATACTCTTACCTACAGTCATATGATCAAACCACTTACCACCTTCTACTGGTAAATCAATGGTACCCTTATCGTCCATGATGTCTACTTTACAAAAATCCCAGCCATTTACTTTTAGTGTTTCTAAATGATCTTCAGTAGTATAACGATCGCCTTCATAATAAGTGTTTGTCTCAACAACAGTTGCATCTTTTAAAGATTCACATGTTTCAAATAACTGTTTAACCCAAGCAGATGGAACAATGTTAGGACCATTTTTTTCGCCTGTATGTAACTTAACAGCTACTTTACCAGTAATATGAGCATTTACTTTTTCATATGCTTTTTTAATACCAGCGGCAGATAAATCTCTAGTAAAATATACTATTGATTCATTACCCTTTCTTTCTTCAAAAGGAACATAAACATTACCGTTTTTATTTTCTGACATAGATCTCCTTCCCACTAATCTATAAGCAACTTTCAAAAATAAGTTCAATATCTTTTTCATTTAATGGAACAAAATTCCTTCCTAATCTATCGTTTCTATTGGCGTGTTTAGCCATAGCTTCAAAGTTTTCTTTACCGATATTTAATTCACTTAAAGTCATTGGTATACCAGAATCAATAAAGAATTTTTCTAAAGCATCAATGCCAGTATTCACTAATTCATCTTCATTATCATTTTCTAAACCCCAAACATTTTTAGCAAACTTTACAAAGCGCCATTTGCATGATGGATCTTTCTTAACAATATATCTCATCCATCTAGGAGTTAAAATAGCCAAGCCAACACCATGAGTAATATCATAGTATGCTGATAATTCATGTTCCATCGAATGACATGGCCATCCATTAACTTCCTTACCATATTCAGGAATTCCTGAACAAGCAACAGATGAGCAAGCCATCAAATTAGCGCGCGCACTATAATTATCTGGTTCATTTAAAGCTATTGGTAAATTCTTGATAACTGATTTTAATACTGTCTCAGCTATACCATCTGATAAATCGCTATCCTCTGTTTTAGAAAAATAACCTTCCATGATATGTGACATAATATCAATACTACCTGCAGCTGTTTGATATTTAGAAACAGTAAACGTATAAGTTGGATCACATATGGAAACACTTGGATATGTTAAAGTAGCACCAAGTTTTTCATAGGTATTTAAATTACTGATAACACCAGTATCATCAAATTCACTACCAGTTGCAGCTAAAGTTAAAATATCAACTAAAGGTAGCGCCTTTCTATCGCTTTTATTATTTCTGATCATGTCATATAGATCTTCACCTTCATAATAAACACCACAACATATAGCTTTAGAACAATCAATTGTACTACCACCACCTACAGCTAAGACAACATCAATATTATTTTCCTTACAAATCTTAACACCATCATATACTGATTCAATTCTTGGATTAGGGTCAATTCCACTTAATTCATAAACTTCATAATGGTTATCTTTTAAAATATTCATTACTTCATCATAAAGACCATTTTTCTTAATTGAACCTCCACCATAAGTCAGTAATACTTTTTTACCAAATTGTTTTAAAGATTCATCAAGTTTATCAATTTGTCCTTTTCCAAAATAAACTTTTGTTGGAATATTATGAATATAATTTAACATTTCTATTCCTCCTTGAGTTGTTTCTTATATGAATTAACTGTTACTTCTTTATCTTTGTGTATTATCTTTCTAGTACCAATAAATTCAAAACCATTTTTTTGAATTACTCTATTACTACCGATATTTTCATCTATCGCTTTAATAATAATTTCTTTAAATCCATCTTTAAATAATCTCTTACACAACAGGCCTAAGGCTCTAGTCATATAACCCTTATTCCAATGTTTTCTTGCTAAGTTATAACCAATCTCAGGTACCCCATCAATAAATTTAACTACATCAATCATACCAATCAATTCGTTATTACTTTTTAATACTATACCATAACGATAGATTACACCCTTATGATATTGCTCCATCCAGATATCCATGATCGCTTTAGTATCTTCAACGCTTTTATGCGTATCCCACATTACATATTTACTAACTTCAGGATCGTTTGCCCAATTATTATAGATAGCTTGAGTATCATCTCTATTAATATGTCTTAATAATATTTCATCATCTTCTAGATCAACGTTTCTAACTAATTCGCGATAGATAAATTCATCATATTCTTCTTGCTCAAGAATATTCCAATCACTCATTTCAAATACATCAAAATATGTATCTACTTCATATTCTTTTTTAATAAAAGAAACATAGGCTTTATGAGCATAAGGATAAGCCTGTCTATAAATTGATGCGCCACCACAGATGATATATTCAGTTTCATCAAATTGATGCTCTTTTAAAAAAGCAATTAAATCATTAGTTACTTCTACACCCTCTGGATGATAATTAGGATCTATAGATACAACAGTAATAATTCTATTTTCTAATTTGCCTGGAAGATTATCATAGGTTGTTTGACCCATAACAATATTTTTATTCATTGTATTTCTTCTAAATACTTTAAACTCTTCCTTGATATGCCAAGGCATGACATTTTTATTACCAATACCCTTATTAGGATCAAAGGCTACTGAAAAAGAAATCATACTGAAACTTCTCCTTTAATTGCAGGCCATGGATCATAATCTAGTACCTTAACATCATCAATTGTGAAATCAAAGATATTATCTATTTCGGGATTTAACCATAACTTAGGTAATGGTCTAGGCTCACGTGATAATTGTTCATGAACCTGATCTAGATGATTTAAATAAATGTGTGTATCACCAAAAGTATGAATAAATTCATATGGCTCATAACCACAAACCTGAGCTACCATCGCAAGCAATAAACTATATGATGCAATATTAAATGGAACACCTAAGAATAAATCAGCAGATCTTTGATATAACTGACATGATAGTCTCTTCTTATCAGCACTAACATAAAATTGGAAGAAGGCATGACAAGGAGGCAAAGCCATATTTTCTACCTGCGCAGGATTATAGGCAACAACCAAATGTCTTCTTGAGAATGGGTTATTCTTTAGATTTTCAATTAAATCTTTAATCTGATCTACACCACTGTCATCAAAATTTCTCCATTGATGACCATATACTGGTCCTAAATCACCCCATTTATCCGCAAAGGCTTCATCATCACAAATCTTCTGAATAAATTCTTCCATTGTTTCACCTTTATATTCAGCAGAATTTTTATATTTATCATAAGGCCAATCATTCCAGATCTTAACATTCTTTAAAGCTAAAGGTCGAATATTAGTTTCGCCTTTTAAAAACCAAAATAATTCCTCAAATATACCACGATAAAATACTTTCTTAGTAGTTAATAAAGGAAAGCCTTCTTGTAGATTAAAACGAACCTGATATCCAAATCTTGAAATAGTACCAGTACCCGTTCTATCTTCCCTTTTATCGCCATTTTCTAAAACATCTTTACATAAGTCTAAATATTGCTTCATAGTGATACCTCTTTATAATTATTATACTAGTATTGTAAAGCTCTATCTTCTTGTTTTTCTATCATTATTTCTTTAAAAGCTTCTTTTTCTTTTTTTATTAATTCTTTCTTGTTCACAAATCCCCCTATTATATGTTTGTTAAATAAAAGAAAGAACAATTCCCACCAAAATTCATTAAAACGACGATAGATATTAGACCTACCTAATATTTCACAAACGATATTTTGAAAGCAAAACATCAGCAACCATAATTAGAAAAACAACATAAATAATCATGGGCTTTTCAACCAGAAATTTCACTTACTCGATTTTACCAAACTCTTTTAAATATGTATCAGAGTCTTCTAGATACCATTCTTGATGATAACTAGACCAGTTTATTCCTAAACGATACCATCTTTTGATTTCATTAATTAATCGAATATCTTTTCTTCTTTGGTGTTTTTTACGATAGTAACGAGTAGATTTTAACTTACCTGAAAAACAATCTGTAAATAACTGTTTATTTAAGAAATTTTCTTTAGAACTATAAAATCTAATTCAGAATCTAGTGGATGATGATCTACTATTTGGCCTTCTTCTATTAATAAATATTCGATTATATCTATCTGTGTTGATATATTGTTTCTTACTCTTTTTTTGTAATGCAAGATTACTTGATCTTTCTCAACATCGAATGTTCCGCTCTCTTCTGTTTCTATTCCACCAACGTTGTCATAGTACTCAAAATCCTTATTATCTAATAATTTTAAAGTGTACGCTGTTCCATCATTCTCGTTTGTATATTTATAAGTTCCTGTATACTTACGATATGTATAATCATATGTCGGCAAATCTATAACGTTATCTACATATGTTTCTATTGTTTTTGTATATGTTCCATCGTCAGCAATCCACTCGCTTAAGTTAGCTTTGATTCTATACCATTTGTAATTCTCGTTTAGAACCACCTCGTAAACATCGTACTTTTGACCAGTTGATACATTTCTTATTTTTTCATATTTTGTACTTGGTGTTCCTCTTACTCTTAGTTTGTTTCCGCTTTTTGTGATTTCTATTTTAAATAATGCTTCTGTATTTGAATTACCCTCATAATTCTCTAAGTTCTGGTTCTTACAAATATAAACCTCTAATTTCTGATTTTTGTTCATATATGTATTTGCTTTAGGCGTAGTATATAATACATAGTCATCTTTTAAAGAATTATTTCTAATATGTTTTGTTTCGTATTTAATGCCTTTTTTATCCAAATCAGCTGTCACGTCTTTATAAAAAACGTTCGTATAATCGGGAATTTGATAAGCATTCTCGTCTAAAAACGCGCTTACTTCTTTTATTTTTGCATTCACTTCATCATCTTTTTCTATTTCATCTAGATACAGCAAAATATTTTCATACTTTTCCTTTTCTATTAGCTCTTCAACTAATGCTAATGTTGATATTTTTGCTTTTTCTTTAGAGTCTTCAAAATCATCTAATTCTTTAAATATATTTGTCGCGTTTATATAATCTCCCTTTTCAAGACTCTGGTTAGCTAAATAATATTTTGCTTTTGTAATTAAATTTTTCTCGTTGCTAGGCAATTGGCTGTATAGGATAATTGCCTCAGCGTAATTGCCTTCGTTAAATCTTTTTTCAGCCAATTTGTATCTTGAATCATTCAATATTTTAGTTCCTTCTGCTCCTAGATTGTCTTTTGACAATAGTGTTATGACTTTCTCATATTGCTGAGATTCATAATAACGTTTGACCGTCATCAATCCTATCTTAGGCTTTAAAACATTTATGTATAAATATGATAAAAGAACAACAATCGCTATAATGGCTAGGATTATTTTTATTAATTTATTTGTTTTTTCTTTATGTTGTTTATCTAGTAATTTTTGCTTTTCCTTTAACTCTTCTATCTTTTTGCTACGTTTTTCTCTATAAGCGGTCGTATCCTTGTAGTCACCAAGTTTTGTTGAGAGAACTGTTGTATATCTCAATTTATCTATACTATCAGAAGTATCAATAATTTTTACAAATTCACTATAATCTTCTTCTCTTTCTTTTGCTGCTTGATCAGATTGTTTGCTGATAGATTCTTTTTTTAAATTAACACGCAGTATAAATTTTTCTTTAAGTTCGCTAACAAACGCTTCTTCTTCTTTAGTTATTTCGTCTATTTTTTCGTTTAGTTCATCAATAACCTTATCTACAAAGGTTGTTGATTTATCAGAATAACGTATGATTTTAGATATCAACTTATCGTTATCAAAAATTCTTTCCACTTCATCTTTGTTTTGTTCTGCAGAAGGTACTGATGAATAATAATAAAACTCATCGTTAAGTAAAATATTTTTTATTTCCGATTCATCAAAATATCCTGGTACTTCATATTTTTGAATAATAGGATTTAGTATGTCGTCAAATTTTGCTATTTTAAGGCTTTTAGATATTGTTTGTTTAGGCATTAGATAATGTTGTATCAAATTCTCTTCAAATTTGAGTTTTTCTCTAACCAATAATTTGCCTAAATACGCATTACTATTTTCAGGATCAATATCTAATACTTTGTCGTAATATTTATCGGCCATATCAAAATCACCATCTTCCAGAAAAATAGCTGCCCTTTTTAATAATGAGTCATATTGATTCTTGCTATTAGTTGGCGTATTATTACTTAACTCATTTTCTTTGTTAGTGTCTCCAATAATTTTATTAATTCCTCTTAATAAATCTTGCATGAAGCCAATTTTAGACATATCTAAAGCTTGTAGATGTGAAAAATCTTCTGGAAGATCGTAAGGATCCATGTCTCTATATGCCGGGATTAAAGCTTTTTTCTCTCCTTTTTTAATTAATTGCAAATATCTCGACCATTCGTTTTTTACCCATACGGCATTAAAGTAATCTGGTCTTGTTCCTAACACTATCATTATTTTTGCTGTGTTCAGAGCTGCAAAAATATATGGCTCATAGGCTTCTCCTAATTTATCCTCTAGTGTTATTCTTGCAAAGAATACTTTATATCCCTGCTTAACCAATTCATGATATAAATCATTTGCTATTACAGAGTCTACCGTTCTTCCTTTTTCATCGTTTTCTTTATAGCAAATAAATACATCAAACGGTTTTTCTTTCTTCGAAATTTCTAAAATATTTTTTTGTATTTTATCTATTTCTTTTGCTTCGTTTTCATATATTGTTTTTTGTTCTGGATCGGCATATTTAATTGCTTCTTTATAATTTAAATCAGCTAATATTGATTCAAATTGTGTTCTGTTTATAGTAGGAACTCTTTTCTTTGTCAGTGGATCTTCAACATACTCAATTCCATATTTACACAAAACTAAAGACCAATATGCTTCGGCATCTGTGTTGTCTTCATTTAATATTTGTTCGTATATGTTTTCGGCTTTATCAAAATCATTATTTCTTCTTAGATGATTTGCTCTATCATATAAATTTATCTTTTTATCATTATCTAATCTTGGAAGAGTTTGCTTAGAGCCACAGTACTCACATTCACATACCAGTTGTTTATCTGATATATTTAATTCTCCTCCACACATTTTACATTTTAAAACCGACATATTCTAATCCTTCCTTTGTACTTTTTGTGTAAGAAATTTATTATTTGTAATTATTGTTTTTAATTAAATCTATAATCTCATCCACTTTATTTTTTATCGTTTTTCCATCTTTAATATTTCTAAGCGAATCGATATAATTTTCTAATTGTTTTTGGTACTCAACATTATTTTTTATATCTTTATTTGAATATTTTAAGCTTTCGTATAGTCTATAAATATCTTCGTTTTTAGTAATGTCGTATAGCGATTTAACCTTGTTAGTTGTATTCAACATAAAGTCGGTTTTATTTTTTATGTTTTCGTCTCTTTCTTTGTTTGCGCTTAATGACGCATTCATAGTTAATAAGAATATATAGTGAAGCGATAAGGTAATTACATTTGCAATAGTATAAATCCATGATTCATATACTCCTAAAAATATTAATAGATTATTAATTATAAACACAATCGCCAATCCTATAAGTGAGTATATAAATAAAGGCTGAGAAATATCTTTTGTTTTGTAATTTAAAACATATGATGCAATTATTAATTCCAAAGCAAAAACTATTATTACTGGATAATAAATTGGTTTTAATGAAATGTTTAATTCTGTTTGTATGATATTAAAAATAATTAAAGTTGCAGCAAACATTATTAACCATATTGGTAAATATCTAGCGAATCCTTTTTTCATTTTTATTCACCTACCTTTTCTCCACAATTAAGACAGAATTTTGCATCAGATGGCAGGTCGTTTCCACACTTAGAACACTTATTATTTAAAATTTGTGTTCCACAATTCATACAGAATTTAGCTGATTCTGGTAATTTTGCGCCACAATTAGGACAATACAAAACTCCCTTTTTTATGCTTTGATCTTTTGTTAAATCTGTCATCACGTCTTTCATCTGACCGCTTAAGTTTGAAGCCGCCATCATGCCCATCTGCATTTGGATCATATCTGAGGCTATTGATGATCCACCGCTTGATCCTGATTTTCCTAAACCTTCTGCAAATGCTTTTTGAACATCTGCTTGTATATAATCTTTTTTGGTTACGCCTTGAGCCTTCATCACTTCTGCTTCTGCATATCCGGCTATTTTTGTTTTATCGGCATCTGCTTGTGCTTGAAGTATTTCTCGCTGTAATTCCATT
>Ga0256406_1005641_pt1 | contig 13219 bp, 16 predicted proteins | sample RumenRJG_03DNA_FD_185986 | JGI IMG/M metagenome (GOLD analysis project Ga0256406, IMG submission 185986) | Bovine rumen microbial communities from Lethbridge, Alberta, Canada - RJG_03 | ecosystem: Host-associated > Mammals > Digestive system > Stomach > Rumen | place: Canada: Alberta | collected...
TTTTGCTTGTTTTCTTTTTGCAACACTAAGATAAGTGAAAATTCTGACATGGCAAAATCCTGGGCAACTTTTTGTTGCTCAGGAACTTATAAATAAAGTTAAATTATAGTGTTGCGGAATTAAGGCTTATTCAAAACTTTTAGTAATATGGGACTGTTTGGTTTTTTCAAAAAGAAGGAAGTTAGTGAGGAAACACGCCAAGGTTTCCTCAACAAACTGTTAACAAAATATTTTGAAGGCTCAAAAGCAAAATTAGGTGCCGATGCTACCGATTTGCTTGAATTGACGAAATACGAGATTACTCCAGGAGAAATGGCAACCTTGCTTATCCGTTGTTTAGGTTTTCGTGAGTTAAAAGGAGATTGGAATGCAAAAACAGCCAATGCTTTACGTATGGATTGTTCTGGAAAACTTCCTGATGTGGAACTTAAATGGATTCTTGTTTATTGTGATTTGCATTACGTTGTTAAAGATTCTGCAAAGGAGGCTCTTTTATTATTCGAATTGGCGGGAAGGCAAATGGGAATGCCTTCTCCTCATGGTGACATTTCTACAAACTACAAATTCTAACAATTATGATGCGACTGATCTCAAACGGAGAACCGTATGTCTATACTCACCAGTGTACAGGGGGTGAAAGAAAAGGAGAAACAATGTCAATGGAAGGAATACAGCACTTCTTAGTAGAGGCGCTTTATGAGAGTTTTCGTCATTGTGGCTCCAACATAAAAAAGGTTGAGGATTCTTGGAAATACCATAGTGCAGGAAAGACCGGAATCTTTCAGGGGTTGTTCACATCACAAAAGCAACAACCAGATCTTATATACAGAATGGATGGCGACTCTCATGATACCTGGTTTTACGTTATGCCTGACAAGGAGGATATTTCATTAATCGACATGAAATTCCTGGCAAAATCAGTGGAAAAGCGTGGAATTTTGCCTGTTTTGGTTGTAGGTGATTTGTGGTGTTTCGACACAAACGGCCAAAAGAATGTCTGCGGCGCAGCGTATGCGGCAAAGTTTGAGACAATCTCATTATTAAGAGATAAAAACAATCCATTACCGCAAATTCTTTCTCAAAAGCAACTAATAGAAAAGATTGCCTTGTGTTGGCAAAACTTAGATGCAGAGATTCTAGAACCTTATCTTGACAAAGATTTTCATTATACATCTGATGCTGTCTTTTATGAGATGTCAAGTAGACATGAGTACATAGGTTATTTACGTGCCAAATTTGAAAGGTTGAAGGATGGTTCCAATCCTATAGGAATTCAAATTGGACGAATGGATGGGACTAATGATTTTGCCCTTCTATTACATCAAGGAGCTTATAATCAGTCTTTGCTGATAACCATTTCAGAAAATAATGGGCGTATTACTTCAATGAGGATGAGTGAATACCAAGTATAAAACAGCAAATAACCATGAATAAGATATTAAAATTGGCATATTTTGTATTGGTAGTATTATTATTACTTTGTCTCGCCCCCATGCCATATGGATTCTATCAATTGGTACGATTTGTAGCAATGGCACTATTTGTAGTATTAGCATATATTTATTGGGACAATGACTATAAGCCATTAGCTGTAACATTTGGCGCTTTAGCACTATTATTCCAGCCATTCCTAAAGATAGCCTTAGGTAGGGTGATGTGGAATATTGTTGATGTTTTGGTGGCATTGGGTTTAGTGTTCCTTTTCTTTTATGAGAGAAGAAACGGAAAAGAATTAAAGTAAGAAAAAATAATATAATATGTGGCCGTTTGATTATTTGAAGAAAAAGCGTGAGAGAGCTGAGCAAGAAAGGCTCAAACTTGAAAGGGAACAAGAGCGTGTTGAACATGAGCGTTTACAGAAATTAGAAGATGAGCGAATAGAAAAAGAACGTCAGAAATGGCTAGAAGAAAATCATAGGAAAGCGACTGAACGTAATGCCAGATTAAGTGCTCTTCGTGAGCATCTCAAAGGTGTGACAGCTGAAATTGACGAGGAAAATCGATTGAAGGCCGAGGAACAAGAACGAAAGATCAAAGCTGAAGAAGAAAGACAGAGGAAAGAAAGGGAAAAGCGTATAGAGTTGGAGCGAAAGCGTAAAGAGGAACAGCGTCAACAAGCCGAAAAGGCAAAGCGCTTACAGGAAAAAACTCAATCTGCCTATTCTGGCATCAAGCTTGAAGTTGATTCTATTATTTCAGTGTTTGAAGCTGGAAACATTCCGTTGCTCCAGCAACAATTGTATGAACTGTATTGCAAGTTTAACAAGCCCGGAGGGGGAAGATTGATAACTTCTTTCCCAGAGAAAGACCGTCTCTGCGAAGTCTTCAATCTTTGTCTGCAATATGATTGGATATATGACTCTGATATTAGAGAAGTGTGGTCGGAAAATGCTTTCTATTGCATAGCAGTCTACCGGAAATGCGAGGGTCTTTTCCACAGATTAAAGCACTGGTAGCAGGCCTTATGGAATTATACCCTTTTGCTTTTATGACCTCGACTATCTGCCAATAGCCTTTTTCATTAGTGTCGAACCTGCAGAAACTGCCGTCTTCATTATACCAACCAGTATCCACATTGTTTACGTAATACCAGACCATTGAATGACGACCGACACCTTTCACCCCCTGCCACCTAAAGTCAAATTTGTCGGCATAGTCTATCAGCGGGCTTCCCCATACGAACTGCTCATCCTTATAATAGGCATCGAAATCTAAGACCTTGTTTTCAACGCTCAATGCTTTCGCCATATTCGTAATGTCCTCACCAACTCTGAAGGAATTACCTCCGATTCGTATTTTCAAGTGTTTCGTCAAAAGGAGTCGTTTCAACATGGCAGCAAATTGTTCACTATCACTAAATAGACGGAGGGTGAACTTATCCTCATCGTACAAGGCAAGTTCTTCTCCCTCATTATCATGCTTTTCGATGAAGGAGATGATTGTTTCATCCATGTTATTTTCGTCAATGTTCTGTACGTATTCTCTGTATTCCTCATCATAGTTATAATACAGATTGACACCTTTATCCTCTAATGCTTTTGCTGTCCTTATCATCAAGGCATCGTGAATCATCCAACTATACATATAGTAATTGTTGTGGTCGGATGATTCCTTTTTAAAGAGATATTTAAAACGGTCCATTCTTGAAACACAGCTACACAACCAGCTGAAATGGAATTGATCATCATAATAAGAGAGGGACAGCCTTTCCTTATATTCATACATATTTTCCAGCAACTCATCGTTTTTCAAAGGGAGTCCAAAGTGCTCATGCCAAAAATTCAGCATCGCATTGTTCTTTTCGATAAAGCATTTGTATGGTTCTCTTGTAAAGATGTAGCTATAGCATAAGTTAATAACATAGAGAGGATATCTTTGCTTTGTCTCGTTAATATTATTAGACAAGAGACAATCCTCATCAAAAATGTCCATAGTAACAAGGTACTTCAACTTTTCCAGGTTGAGGTAAAGAACTGCCATTTCCAATTCCTCGCGATATGAGAGGTGTTCTCTGATTATTTTTTGCATATCTCGGCTATCTTTTATTATTTTTTTCAACTAGTTTATCTTTATATTCATAGAGAAGTACAGTGAATTTATTCAGAGAACCTTTGGGTATTTCAATGCGTTCAAGGGATTTACATCCAAAGAACGCTTCCTTGCCTATAGATCTAACGCTGTTAGGAATATATACGGATTCAAGAGACTCGCAGAATTTGAATACCCCGTCACCGAGGCTTCTGACTCTGTTAGGAATACATATTGACTTCAGTGATTGGCACCCTGAGAAAGCATACTTCTCTATCTTCCTAACGCTTTTAGGTATAGAAATATCGGTTAAGGAGATACACCAATAGAATGTAAAATCTCTGATAACAGTTATACCATCGGGAATATTTGCTCTGGTGAGCCCCCTACAGAATGTGAAGGCACTCTCTCCAATCTCCGTTACAGACGAAGGTATATGGATTGTTTCTATTGATATACAGTTATTGAAAGCATACCCACCAATAACCTCTAAGTTTTGAGGTAATTTGACAGAGTGAAGCTTATAACACTGCCAGAATACCTCATTCCCAATAACCCTCAGGCTCTTCGGTAAAGATATATGCCTGAGAGAATGGCATTTGAAGAAAGCCCTGTCGCAAATTACGTCCACTCCATCAGGGACATTAAACTTTTTTCTGTCAACGACACGCCATAGCTTTTGACTATTGTCACTATAGAGCCCACCATCTTCCCCCATATAAATAGTGAGTGATTCTCCGTTTTTCCCCCCTTGTGCCAAGACATCATACATATTAGCATCACTGAGGTTAACCGCCTCCTTGTTAATGACTTTTTCTATTTGCTTTTCCATATTTTACTTTTCAAATTTATCCTTCATAGATGTAAAAAACTCGTTATACCTTTTTATGCTTTCTGTTCCTCTGTTCTCAGCTTCTGCATTTCACTCCCCACCAGCTGATGTGCCCTAAAGAATTTGCTCAGTTCAGCCTTTAAATAGTCCTCAATAGACGGCATCTGTGGCACGAATGCAAACATTGACCGGCTGTGTACATCCATGTTGCTTCCATCTTTATCAATAGTATATACCGTGGTAACTGAGGAATTAAGGTTGGATTTATTAATGGCTTTACGCATTCTTGATACCTCATCAATATCATATAACTCCACATGTTCCCAATAAGTATCCCACACAACGACGTAAAGGCTATCATTTGAAGCATCCGCAAACATATTCTCACCTTGGAACGTGAAGAATATCCTTGTGTCATCTCCTTCTCCCAATTGATATTGACAACCTATCTTTGTCAACACTTCTATAAACAAATCCCTGGTTCTGATATTCTTCTCCATATTTGTCTCTTTCTTTACGTTTTTTTGATTTTGTTCAGAAGCAACTGTCATGTTATTCCTGTCTTTTCTGTCATCCCACCATTTGGTTATCTTGACAAGGAGGAAACATATAAATACAGCAAACAGTATGTTTGAAGCCATTGGCATAAATTATTAGTATATAAATTATTCAATTATATGATACCCATGAACTATGTCTGAGACGCTATTTATCAGAAGACAACTGTTCTATGATTTGAGTAGCCTTCTTCATATATTTCTCTTGTACAGGATGGTCTTCCAGCCCTTTTTCCATTGATTTCTTTAATACACTGTCATTTTCCAACGGGTTCTCAACTTTTTTGAGCTTGATCGTACCTATAATCAAGTCGCCAAGTTCTTGTGCTTCTTCCCAATCCTGGACATAGAAGTTCTCATTGAAGTAAATGACTATGTGAGAATCCTGAAGATAGGTGACAAACTGTTTCTGAATAATGGTGTCATTATCCACGTAATTGGCAAAGTAGAGGATACTCGTTGGATAACCTCCGACCTCTACACTATCTATTTCATGTATAAGTTCCATGTCATCGCCACTTATCGCCCTTGCAGTCTTGGCCATTTCTTTTGCTTCGTCAATGTTCTTCCATTTGAAGGGCATGAAAGTTTTAACAAAGTGGAACCATACGACACTGCCATTAGGGTTGAATATCTCTACCACATTCTGTAAGGAGTCCAATCCTTTCCATCCTGATGAGTCGCACACCCAACCTTTGGGGAGGTTGATGGAAAACAGTTCGTTCTCATAAGCCATGGGGAAAGGGTCGTCTTTTATTGAACGACTTGGTGTTGGCTTACTGCAAGACACCATTCCGGCTATTGTTATCCCAAGTAATACTATTCCTAAAGCTCTCATGATGTTTGCACTTTGAAAACTTGACAATTATTGACCTCTAATCTTTCTTTTATGCCGGTGACAATACGTTTGAGGAATTCATCTTCAACTGTAATGGAGTCAAGGATGCTTTTAGCTGTGTCTATTTCGCCAATTTCTCGGTAGAACTCAGCTTTCATAACACTGTCTGTTATCAGATTGTTTATCAACCACAGGCCGTTTTCATGGAAAAGGGTCTTGTCTTCTTCGCTGATGACTTTCTTTTCATCTGTCCTATAGTAATAGTCATTATACGCGTGATGAAGCATCATGCGCACATTGATTTCCTCTTTCTCGTTCAAGAAACCCTCCTCTGATAATTGTGTGAATGCTTCTTTCATTTCAGGGTAGGTTAGGAGGCCTTTCTCAAATGAATAGCCATCCTTGGCATACTTCACCTCTTGTCTTCCCGTAATGTAGTATTTTCCACAATGGGGACATTTCTGGACATACGAGATTTCTGGCAGCATGGGAGCAATTTGTTTGTTATCTGACCACAACTCAGTTCCAAAGGTATTGCCTGAGATGAGTGACATGATTTGTTTCTCAGTGCCACAGAATGGGCAGATGAGAGTTCGCGGATTACCTGGCATCATAATTGTACTCTTTTTAATTGTTTATAATTGAACTAACTGTGCAATAGTCTTATTGTGTTATCTTAATCACATTTTTTGCATTATCAATCTCGATTTTCCCAAGTCGTGCCAAAACGCTTTGGCCAAGTAGTAGGGGAGCCTTTTGGTTTCTTACAACAGAAGCGCGGATATTATTCAGATCCAAACCGCCAAAATTGACATTCTTGATATTGATAACTGTTCCTACATTGACATCGCCATTCGCATCCATATACCTTTGGTTTCCGATGACATCGTTCTTTGATAGATAGCCGTTTTTCATCATGAAAGTGGCTTCCACCATTGAAAGAGTCACATCGCTTGCCCCTGTGTCAAAGACAAAGTGCAGTGGAAGACCGTTTATGTGGCATTTCACCTTGCAGATACCGTCTTCCTTGGTAAAAGGGATCTCTGTAATAATCAGTTCTTTATTTGTGACATGATTGCTTTGTTCCCTGTAGGTTGATACTTTCGCAGACTTATACTTTGAGACAAGTGCCTTGAATTCTTCTGTATCACGTAGGAAGTCCATGTCAAAATCCCGTTCGACATGAGCAAACCGGTTGTACCCAAGTTCAAACGATTTCTCCAGACAACGTAAAGCGTTTGTCTTATCCTGCATTCGTGAGTAGAGACAAGCAGCATCATAGTAACTTCCGGCATCTGTTGAATCTCTTGCTATGATGCTATCGATAGCTGCTATAGCCTTGTCATAATCACCTATACCTTGGTATGCGTAATGAATACATTCGTATTTTTCTGGAGAGTTCTCTATCTCAATTACTTTTGTAAAATCAGCTTCAGCTAATTCTTTCTTGCCTTGTTTCATATAGACGTCTCCTCTGCTTACGTATGCATAAGAATATTCAGGGTCTAAGACTATAGACATTGAAAGGTCTTCTATTGCTCCTTCCATATCTCCAGCCAGTTCCTTAAACCATCCCCGTCGATAGTAGCCGAAACCATATTCAGGCTGTGCTTCCAGTACATTGTCCCATTCGGCAATTGCAGATTTCACATCACCCATCTCGTAATATATGTTGGCTTTTCGTGCTTTATATGAGAGGTCTGTGCTGTCCAGGTTTAGAGCCTGATTGATACTATTAAGAGCATCCTCATAGTCACCAAGTTCATAATGGCATTCAGAAATCCTTTGGTGTATAACTGGCGAAACGTCTTTACTGTTCGCTGTTTCATAGTACTCTATGGCTTTCGTATATTGTTTGCTCTGTTCGTACATCGTTCCTATGATATACGGCCATGTGGCTTCATTCGGTGACTTTGCCGATTGAACTTTAATTTTGGAAACCAACATTGTAAATGCCGGCTCTTTAAGCGTGTTTGCCAGATAGAGCGCTTTCCTGTCCCAATCAAGGCTTAGTGCCTTCACAATATCATCCGTAGCTTCTGCCCATTTTTCTTTGCCGATGTATGATTCGGCCCTGAAGGAATAGCCAGATGAGTAGTTGCTTGCCAGTTTGGTTACATAATCAAATTGTTTTATTGCATCGTCCCATCTTTTCTGAGCATTTGCATTACGTCCCATACCCATGTAGCCCATTGTCTCACCTGGCTTTAATTCTATCATCTTTTGATAGTCTGCATCGGCAATATCATATCGTTCCTGTTCATAATAGATTTGTGCACGTTTTTCGTATAAGCTGTTCTCATCTGGCTTAATCTTGATAGCCGTGGTTAGGTCAGATATAGCCTTAACTGTATCTTCGAGATTCAGATATACATCTGCTCGTGTAGAGTAAGCAAAGATAACATATTCAGCATCCTTCTTGGGAAGTAACTTGATTGCCATATCAGCAGCAGTCAAAGCTCGTCCATATTCTTCTCCGTGCGCTCTTAACATGGCAATCCATGAATAAGAATACCCGTTCTTAGGATTCTCCTGTATATCTTTGTTGAAGAATTCAAGAGCTTCCTCCGTCTTCTCATTCTGAACCGATTCGACACCTCTCATGTAGTTGTATGATGTCGGGCGGTTGTTCTTCTTATCTTGCGCATTTGCGCTTAGAGCCACCGATAACAGTAGCAAGGCCAATAGTTTCTTCATGTGAGATTCCTTTTTATTTGTGAATACTAAGATTTTGTAGTTGTTGCCTAATACATTTTTAGTCCGAGAACGTCCCAGAAGTCAGAAGGCAAAGCTACATTTTCCAATGGAACGCATTCTTTGAATAGAGGGGCTATCTGACTGACAGAATAACCAGCGACTCCACAACCAACTCTCGTCACCAGAAAACGTAATTCAGGATGTTCAGCTGCAAATGATGTGAATCTTCTGATGGCCTCACTCATTTCTGCAATGCCCTCCATTGTCGGGATAGCGTAACTTTTCCCTTGTAATCCTTCACCTTGTCCCCAAATGGCTCCGAATTTGCGCATTGCATAGGCAGCAGCTCCTCCTCCGTGGTAGCCGCTTGCGTTGCTGCCAAATACGAATATTTCATTTTCTTCAAGATGGTCAATACGATCACTTGATACTCTTGGCCCATAATACTCCTTTGCATATTGACGCTTTCTTTCAAGTATTTCCTCTCTTGACATTTCCCTTTCTTCCTCGTACATCCTGTTCATTTTTTCATAGTAAGCACGTCTGGATGACCGTTCACGTCCCCAAGTACTGCCAGCTCCAAGATTGTTGTGGCTGAATTCGACGACATTTTCAATGGAAAGCAAATCTGTCACTTCTTTCACGTTATGTGCTGAACCCATATATGCAAAAGACCAGCCTTCTGACTTCAGTTGTTCTATCAGCCGACGTAATCCGGCTGCATCCCATTCTCTGGATGCGTTTTCCAAACCGTCCGTTAAAACCGTAACAACAGCTGTTGCGTCTTTGTCATCTTTTATTCGGTCGTGAAGGTGTGTCAATGACTGTCCCATAGCATCGTATAACGGAGTACATCCGTTGGGCATGTAGTCCTTGAAGTTTTTCACTTCGGAGATTGGCTGGTTGTCAATCATTGTGCGTACATCAGGTCTATTTGAGCCTGAGTCAAAAGTGACAAGAGTCAATGTGTGCTCCTGTGTTGTCTCAAATTCTTCCTGGGCACTACGAATTGTACTTATTGTTTCATTGATACCTGAAAGTGTGGCTTCTCGGAGGTGACTCATAGAACCACTCTCATCAACTATAATCAAATTATAGATTTTTGCTTTACCGTTGTTCATATTGGCATCTTTTGTATTTTGCGTATTTTCACTATGTTCTGTTTCTTCCTCTTTGGTAGGCTGGGGGGATTCAGTAGTGGCCTGTGGCGTTTCACTATTCTCCTCTGTGACCGTTTTGTGGTTGCTATCCTTGTTGAACAGCTTCCAGAATTTATTTATCTTCTTCATGTCTTTTGGTCTTTATTTGTTTCCAAACTTGTTCTCGAACTCTGATATAATGCTTTGAAACTCCTCTGGGAGATAGTTCATGGCAGAATTTCTCAAATCAGCAGGAACCCCAAAGTATGCTTCAGCAATGCTTCCTGTTATGCAACCGATAGTATCGCTATCACCTCCTATGGAAATTGCATTTCTTATTGAATCCTCAAAGTCTTCTCCATCGAGAAATGCAACAATGGCTTGTGGAACGCTGTCTTGACATGTTCCTCCCCATGTGTAGGTCGGCCTTATTTGTTCACATGTAAACTGAAGGTCGTATTCAAAGCGTTTTTCTATCTCTGAACGTATCTCGTTTTTGTCGCATCCATGCCTTGCCATCATTATGGCTAATGCAGTGGCCTGTGCACCTTTAATTCCTTCAGGATGGTTATGCGTACATTCCGCGCTCTCCTTTGCTTTGGCAAGAATTTCTTCAATGGTGTCGAACGCCCATCCGACAGGCCCTACTCGCATGGCTGACCCGTTTCCGCAACTATTGTACGGTCTATAATCCTGTTGCCTGATGGAGCGGACGAGCCAAAGTTTGAATCCCCCTCCATATCCACCCATCGGCCATGGGTATTTCTCTCCATACTTACTATAATAATGTGCAACCTCGCCACCATGAAGAAGCCAGTCCGCTGTTGCAAAAGTCAGAATGCTGTCGTCTGTATAACTTCCATTTGGGTTGAAGAACTCAAATTGTTTTGTTTTGATGTTGTTGGGAGTGAACTCATATACACTTCCAACTATATCTCCAATAATGCTGCCAATCATATTTGTCCGTATTTAAGTTGTTAATCAATGTTCCAATAGGCATCTGGGTCGCCATCGAAAGCATCGTCAATTACATCGTCGCTATACCCAGCAACATCCTGTGCATAGGTTCCTGCGTACTTTCCATAATGTGTTCCATATTCCTCTTCGTAGGAATCATCCTGGAGCACTTCATAATCTTCATACTCGTCCATAATGAATTTGTTTTTAAAGGTTATCCTAACATGTTTTAAAGTAATAGCCTGTAAGAAGCGGTTACAGCATTATATCCGAAACCGTTTACATATTCTGTTCCTGCCAGCATCCTTACGTGTTCACCATTGATCTTATAGAACCTTTCTCCTTCGATGATTTTGACGTAAAGTGTTTGCGATACAATGGAGTTGTCACATATCCGCTGTACGGATACGTCTGCAATATTGTGCCATTCGGGGATGGCCTTTTCGTTATTCTCATTCATATCTTCATTATTTAGTTGATACTATATTATTTATTTCTCATTGTGTATTATTGACGCTTTGGAAAATTGGGACCATTAAAACCTCCCAGTTTGGGAGGCTAATGTTGTTCAAGACGATTAGAATTCCAGTCTCATCCCAATTTTTTTGGCTTCCTTATATGCTTCTTCGTCAAAGGTGTATAACTTTGGAGAGCGATATGGATTACCTGTGACTTTCTTTCCCGTTTCTTTGATATATCCGAGCTTCAGCATCTTCTTGGGGAAATTCCTTCTGTCTCGAATTGTATTGTCTTCTTCTGGTGGATTAAGAATAGCAATATATATGTTCTGCAGCTGCGGCATCGTGAATTCCTTGTCAAGTAGATTGAATCCGATGGGTTCAAAATGTATTCTTTCGCGTAGTCTTTCTACTGCATCTTGTATTATCTGGGCATGATCAAATGCAAGCTTCAGTTCAGATAATTCATTAACGGAAAACCACTTGGCTTCAGCAGCATCATCACCGCCTTTGATTACGTACTTATCTCTTTTAACCAGTGCATAATATGCTACAGTTACCACAAACTCGCGTGGGTCTCTTCCTCGTGCCGAATACGTTTTAAGTTGTTCAATGAACTCAGGCTTTATGCCTTTGTCATTATTAAAGAGCTTCATTGATGATTCCTCAAATAGTTCCCGATGAACACACTCATCGGTTGGTTCGTCTTTCTGAATGAAGCCGCCAGGTAATGCCCAATAGCCCTCGAAGGCTGGAACTTCACCTGGTTTTGCTTTGCCTCGTTTGATTAAGAGAACTTGCAAAGAACCATCTTCTTTGTCGAAACCGAAAACTACAGCGTCGGTTGTCAATGCCGGATGCCAGTACTTGGACTCCCATTTGCCGGTTTTTTCATTATATTCCATACTCTTAATGCTTCTTTGTGTATTATTTACGCTGCAAATTTACAAAACATTTTTATTCCTACCAAACATTATTGCGTAAAAATTACACATTAGTCTAAAATTTCAGGAGAATTAACATTTACAATGTATTTTACGGGTATAAAACCTTTGATTAAGACTTCTGCTTGTCTTTGCCAATAGTCGTTGTCTTCAGGTTTTGATACTTCCTTTTGAGTAGCACTGAGATTAACCTTTTTAAGGTCATCGAAATCTGCCCCATATTTCATACCTGGTTGCGTAGCTTCCATGTCGGTATATAGGGTAGCTTCAAAAAGTGCTACGTCAAGATCAATCTTTAGCAATACCAGTTCAGCGCCTTCGGCTTGTCTTTCTTTTATTTTAGGCAATCGGGAACAAAAGCTGGTTCTAACATAATCTTCCAATCCTAATTTTGCATCAATGTCTCGTGTGAGAGCCATATCCTCCCTAACGGGCATGGCAATACTCTCATCAAACGCTCGCTTATATGAGAATAAGCCACCATATTTGATGATTGATTGAATCTTCTGCTTTTCTGTGAAGTGATATAGATACTGAATACCATTCGCTTGCAGATATTTCCTTATTTCGTCTTTGTCTGATTTGTATGCAGGTGAGAAGTTGTCTTTCTGCAAATAGGAGATAGGTTCATTGCTCTCCAATGCAATTTTCTGTTCGTTCTTGAAATATGTTCTTAGGTATAGAACAAATTCTGAAACTTCTTTTTGCGGAAGACTATATTTTCCTTCCTTGTATTTTTTATGTATGGCCATCGCAAGCTCATCGTTCATACGGAAACCGTCTTCAGATGCCTTCTCTGGTGTGCAATGTTGGAATATTCCTTTTAGGTGGAACACTCTATCCGCTTCTCTTTTAAAAATAGAGTTCCTGCCAACTATTTTGTGAATGTATGCCATAAAGTGAGCAGAAGTGTAATCTGCATAGCTCATCTTATTTGCATCCGCATTTTCGATATTTGAAACAAGCAGTTCTCCATAGTGTTCCATGAGGTACCCTCTTAACTTATATGCCCGAAGCTTATGTTGGACATTGATGGGCAAACTCGTGTCGTCATATTTTTCATCTTTATGTGTTTCTTTATCTGTCCAATAAATCATTCTGGATAGGAGCAGATAGAGTGTTTCCAGAAAAACATTTTGGAGTTTCTGGCCCAAGGGGGATTGTCCGTGGCAGGCGGATGCCGCTGCCTAACCAAAGAACTTGATATGATAGCGTGCTAAAACTATTTTTTTTGCTTACCTTTGCGGTCATGGAACAAGAAAAGATAGA
>Ga0256406_1005642_pt1 | contig 13219 bp, 11 predicted proteins | sample RumenRJG_03DNA_FD_185986 | JGI IMG/M metagenome (GOLD analysis project Ga0256406, IMG submission 185986) | Bovine rumen microbial communities from Lethbridge, Alberta, Canada - RJG_03 | ecosystem: Host-associated > Mammals > Digestive system > Stomach > Rumen | place: Canada: Alberta | collected...
TATCTTTTCTTGTTCCATGACCGCAAAGGTAAGCAAAAAAAATAGTTTTAGCACGCTATCATATCAAGTTCTTTGGTTAGGCAGCGGCATCCGTCCGCCACGGACAATCCCCCTTGGGCCGATATTATCCAATTTTGTAAGAATACGATTATCAGACTTTGGTTGTATGATTACCAAGTCTGGATAACAATCTGGGTATCAGAAAACGATCCGCAATGGCAACCTGAGCATATGGAAAACCACTCCTTATGTTTGAAGAACAAGGCCAACAAGAGATAAAGCAGCCTCGATGTTCTACATTTATTCTATGCGGTGACATTGATTCCATAGCGCCAAAGTCTGCTCATTATATCTGTATGCGCGCCCACGGCGCAGATGACGCCGCCTGCCACCTTCACTATCTTCACCTCACCGTTCTTGATGTCCAGAGCCTCTGGCAGCATCACACTCAGACGAGTGTCCATACAAGTGACTATCAGCGTCTTACCCGAGGGTTTGCCGTCCGTAATATGTTTCTCGTAACCTTGGCGGCAACGAAACGGCGGTTGTTCTCCAATATCTCGTCTATCATAATCGAAACGACATTAAGTTATTGTCGGTAAGTATGATTGTTCCTTGCTTTGCGCGCAAACATCATTTTCTCCGCAAATTAGAAATCATTGTTGACAATCTCCTTCCCGAAGGGTGCCAGCGCCAGTCGCATCAGCCTAAAGTGCATCTTGCCCCAGGGAAGTCCGACAATAGTGATGCTGAGCAATAGTCCAAAACCGAGATGAGTCAGTGCTATCCAGAAGCCACCTACAAAGAACCACAATATGTTCATGAACAAACTGAGGCATCCACCATCCTGCGGTTGGTCCACAACATGTGAGCCAAATGGCCATAAGGCTAGAATCCCCAACCGCATTGTTGCAATGCCGAAAGGTATGCCGACGATGGTAATCATCAGCAAGAGCGATGAGACGAAATACTCCACGGCGATGCCGAATCCACCGAAGATGAGCCAGATGATGTTTCCCAATATCTTCATGTCTGTGCCTTTTAGTTCTAATGATGAATACTTCTGCTTGCAAAGATAATGAAAATCATTAAAGAGAAGCGTTAGTCAAGGGAAATCTTTGCTGAAAAAACCTATTCCTGCCAGCTCTGTTTAAGCTTCTGAGGATGGCACTAGAGGCGAAAAGCCTTCTGAGGATTGCCACTTCTGCCCCTCAAACTCACATGTCTTCACCATATGGCGGACATGTCTCCACCATATGCCGGACATATCTCCACCATATGGCGGACTTATGCGCACCTTATGCCGGACATTCCGCAGGCCATGGTTTTGACCATCTGACTGCCGCACGCCTTAATCGTTGGAACCAGAGATGTCACGCAGGCATCCATGTGCAGTTAGCAGCTGTCCAGTTCCACACACACATTTTCCTCAGAGCCAAATGGGGTCACAGGATATTCCTTGTGGGTTAGTTAATCGCTATCCAAGCACAGTGCATCCGCGGAACATGAAGCAAGAACGATTATTGCTGTCAAGTCTGACATAAAGTTCGTTTGCTTAGGTCCACTGACTGTGCTGATGAGCCGGTGGCGGAAGGTTTATCTTCGGGGGATGACAAATGGTCCAATGCAGGGGCGGTGTTGAGGGGTCGACAGTATGGTTCATGTGGGGTGAAAGTGGCGTCATTGAGGGGTAATGGCTGGGGTGACCATATGGTAATCTTATAGAAAAAGATCGTTCACTAAGCAGCGAATGATAAAAAGCTACTTAGCGAACAATCGTTTGCCAGGCTGCAAAATCAAGTGATAAGTCTGCAATATGAGCCGGAAAATGCTTCCATAATACGGCATAGGTTGAACCGCCTGCCATGTAAACTTGTATCATCTCGGCACAATCCAACAAAACTTGATTTCTGTCACGAACAGCTTTAAAAGACTTTAACTTTAGAATGTCGTACATGCCCCTTAGCTGCGCAGGCAAAAAAGACTGAGTAGTTACGGATTTCGCCCATTAGTAATAATAAATGTTAATCAACTAAAAGAAATTATCCCGATATTCCGAACCTTTAAAATAAATTACTACTTTTGCAGGCGTTTTAATGCGGCTACGTTTCCACTCGTGAAACGCTAATCATTTCGAACAATTATTCATACCCAAATGTATAGTAAAGACGATTTATCATCTATGACTATCCTTAAACTTAAGGATATAGCCAATGAAGAAGGTGCGACCATAGCACCCGATGCAAGCCAGGAAGACATAATCTACGCCATTCTTGACAAGCAAGCCGAAACAGAAAGCAGTAAGAACCCTTTAGGGGGCAAGCGCAAGAGAGTGCGTATTGTTAAGAAAGATATTGACCGAGTATACTCTGTAAATGGCAAAGAGGGCGAGAACTTCGATGTCAAGAAAAGCAAGCAGACCTCTGAACAGCCAACACTTTTCAAGGACGAGGTTCCGGAGCAGACGCGGACAGTTACGGAAGCTCCGACAGAAGAACCCAATAAGAACATGACCCCAGAGGAAGAACTCGCAGCAATGCCGAAGCATAGAGGCCGCAAGACAAAACGCGAGCTCGAGTTGATTGCACTCATTGAGGCCAAGAAAAAAGAGCAGGCTCAAGACGATGCTCCGACAGAATCACAGACCGACGAAGCAGCTCTGCCACAGGAGGAGACGACCGATGAGAATCCGGAGCAGCAGGAAGATGAAGAACTTAGCAAGGACGAGCCCACTCAGGGAGGAGCCGACGGCATGGACTCGCTTTTAGCCCGGCTCCAGGCAAAGGTGAATGCACACAACGAGAATGAAGAGGAGAAGCGCGAAGCCATAGAGAATGGCTTCTGGGAAGGCGACCCCGGCGATGGCACCGACTTCATACCCGTCGTCGACATTCCTATAGAGGACCAGGGCGCCCTACCCAACTACGACATGTTCGACAATCCCACGATGCCCGTCGCCGGCACCGTACCCTCCTATCAGCCCACGCAACCCGTAGCAGATGAGGAAGTTTATGACTTCGACAATATCGTGACCGCCAATGGCGTGCTGGAGATTATGCCCGACGGCTACGGATTCCTGCGCTCAAGCGATTACAACTATCTTTCTTCTCCCGATGACGTGTACGTGGCCACTAACCTCATCAAGCGCTACGGGCTGAAGACCGGTGATGTCATTCAGTGCCGCGTCCGTCCACCTCACGATGGCGAGAAATACTTCCCCCTCACGGGAATCGACAAAATCAACGGCAGAGTGCCGGAAGAGATTCGTGACAGAATACCCTTCGAGCACCTCACTCCCCTCTTCCCCGACGAGAAGTTCACGCTCTGTGGCGACCCTGCCACAACCAATCTCTCCACCCGTGTGGTCGACCTCTTCTCACCCATTGGAAAAGGACAGCGCGCCTTGATTGTGGCCCAGCCGAAAACGGGTAAGACCATCCTGATGAAGGACATCGCCAATGCCATAGCCGCCAACCACCCGGAGGCCTACCTGATGATGTTGCTCATTGACGAGCGTCCTGAGGAAGTCACCGACATGGCCCGCACGGTTAACGCCGAGGTCATTGCCTCCACCTTCGATGAGCCCGCCGAACGCCACGTCAAGATTGCGGGTATCGTGCTCGAAAAGGCAAAGCGCATGGTGGAATGCGGCCACGATGTCGTGATATTCCTCGACTCCATCACTCGTCTGGCCCGCGCTTACAACACCGTTTCGCCGGCCAGCGGCAAAGTGCTTACGGGTGGTGTCGACGCAAACGCCCTGCAAAAGCCCAAACGTTTCTTCGGTGCTGCCCGCAACATCGAGGGCGGAGGCTCGCTCACGATTATTGCCACAGCTCTCATCGACACCGGCTCCAAGATGGACGAGGTGATCTTCGAAGAGTTCAAGGGAACAGGTAACATGGAGCTCCAGCTCGACCGTTCGCTGAGCAACAAACGTATCTTCCCGGCTGTCAACCTTGTGGCATCGAGCACCCGCCGCGACGACCTGCTTCAGGACAAGACAACCCTCGACCGCATGTGGATTCTCCGCAAATACATTGCCGACATGAACCCCGTGGAAGCCATGAACACCATCCACGACCGTATGGTTCAGACCCGTGACAACGAAGAATTCCTCATGTCAATGAACTCGTGATGAAACCCTCGCTCTTATGGATTCATTCATTGAGATAAAAGGCGCACGTGTCAATAACCTGAAGAATATCGATGTAAAGATACCGCGCAACAAACTCATTGTGATTGCCGGAGTCTCGGGCTCCGGCAAATCTTCCCTGGCTTTCGACACTTTGTATGCCGAAGGCCAGCGGCGTTATGTAGAGTCGCTCTCAGCCTATGCCCGACAGTTCCTGGGCAGGATGAACAAACCCGAATGCGACTTTATTAAAGGACTTCCGCCGGCCATAGCCATCGAACAGAAGGTCATAGCCCGCAATCCCAGGTCGACGGTGGGCACCTCCACAGAAATCTACGAATATCTCCGCCTCCTCTTCGCACGTATCGGCCGCACCTACTCCCCTATCAGTGGTTGCGAAGTAAAGAAGCACAGCACCGACGACATAGTGGCCTGTGCCAGCCAATATGGCATCGGCACCAAGTTCATGATTCTTGCCCCCCTCTTCACCTCCGAGGGCCGCAGCGTGCTCACGCAGTTGGAGACCGACTTCAAGGAAGGCTACTCCAGAATGCTCTATAAGGGAGAAGTGATGCGCATCGAGGACTTTTTGGAAGCCGAGCACGAGGACCTCAGAAAGGAAGACATCTATCTCGTCATCGACCGCATGAGCGTATCGAAAGAGAAGAGCGAAATATCCCGTCTCATTGACTCGGCCGAGACCGCCTTCTACGAAGGCCACGGCGCCTGCCGTCTGACCTTCCTGCCGTCGAACATCAGCTACGATTTCTCCATTCGCTTTGAGGCCGACGGCATGACCTTCGAAGAGCCGAATGACAACATGTTCTCCTTCAACTCACCCATAGGGGCCTGTCCCACATGCGAAGGATTTGGCAGCATCATCGGCATTGATGAGCGCCTTGTCATTCCCAACACCACACTGAGTGTCTATGACGGCTGTGTACAATGCTGGCACGGCGACAAAATGGGCATGTGGAAGGATGAATTCTGCCGGCGTGCCGCTGCTGACCATTTTCCCATCTTCAAGCCTTACTACCAGCTTTCACGCAAGGAGAAAGACATGCTCTGGCATGGTCTGCCCTCAGAATCCAGGCTCGACATGCATGACAAGGTGTGCATCGACGCCTTCTTTCAGATGGTGAAGGAGAACCAGTACAAAATCCAGTACCGTGTGCTGATGAGCCGCTATCGCGGACGCACCGTCTGTCCCGACTGTCATGGGACCCGTCTGAAGAAAGAGGCCACTTGGGTAAAGGTGGGCGGCATGAGCATCACCGATCTTGTGGAGATGCCCATCATCAACCTGAAAGATTGGTTCGACCACCTGCAGCTCGACGAGCATGACGCCAGCGTAGCAAGACGGCTACTCACCGAGATTAAGAACCGGCTGCAGTTCCTCCTTGATGTCGGACTGGGCTATCTGACCCTGAACCGGCAGTCGAACACGCTCTCGGGCGGAGAGTCGCAGCGCATCAATCTCACCACTTCGCTCGGAAGTTCGCTGGTGGGCTCGCTCTATATCCTTGATGAGCCCAGCATCGGTCTTCACAGCCGCGACACGCAGCGCCTCATACACGTTCTCAAAGAGCTCGTTGCCTTGGGCAACACCGTTGTGGTGGTAGAGCACGACGAAGAGATGATGCGGGCTGCCGACTATCTCATCGACATCGGGCCCGACGCGGGACGTCTGGGCGGCGAACTGGTATTCGAAGGCAATGTGGCCCTCATCACAGGCAACGACAAGGCAAAGGTCAAAGCCCTATTGGAAAAGTATCCCAAGAGCTACACCATCAAGTATCTAACCGCTACCGAGACGATTCCTACTCCCAAGAGCCGCCGGCAGTGGAACCAGCGTATAGAGCTCAAGGGGGCTCGCATGAACAACCTGCAGGGCGTTGACGTGACGTTCCCGCTCAACGTTCTGACGGTGGTTACAGGTGTGAGCGGAAGCGGAAAATCATCACTCATAAAGGGTACTCTGTATCCAGCACTCAAGCGCAATCTCGACGAAGTGGCCGACATGCCGGGAGAATATTCCTCTCTCAGTGGCGATATTGCTTCAGTGCACCACGTAGAGTTCGTCGACCAGAACCCCATCGGCAAGAGCACCCGCTCCAATCCGGCTACCTATGTCAAGGCTTATGATGCCATTCGCCAACTCTATGCCGACCAGCCTTTGGCCCGTCAGATGGGCTTCACACCGCAATATTTCTCATTCAATACCGAAGGAGGACGATGTGAGGAATGCAAGGGTGCCGGTGTCATCACGGTGGAAATGCAGTTCATGGCCGACCTGGTGCTGGAGTGCGATGCCTGTCACGGGAAACGCTTCAAGAAGGACATTCTGGAGGTGAAGTTCCACGAGAAAAACATCAGCGACGTGCTCGACATGACGGTGAGCGAGGCCATTACCTTCTTTGGGAAATACGACCAAAAGGAGATTGTGAAGCGCCTCGCACCACTCGAAGAGGTGGGACTGGGCTACATCAAACTGGGCCAGAACTCGTCGACTCTCTCTGGAGGCGAGAACCAGCGTGTGAAACTGGCTTACTTCATCGGTCAGGAAAGACAGGAGCCCACACTCTTCATCTTCGACGAGCCTACCACAGGTCTCCATTTTCACGACATCAAGCGTCTGCTGCATGCTTTTGATGCCCTTCTGAGCAGAGGTCATTCCATCATCGTCATCGAACATAATCTCGACATCATCAAGTGTGCCGACTATGTCATCGACTTAGGTCCTGATGGGGGTGACCGTGGAGGCAATGTTGTCTGCACTGGTACTCCCGAGCAGGTAGCAGCCTGCAAGGAGAGCATCACAGGGCGTTTCCTAGCGGACAAGCTATGAGACAAGGCGGGCTCTCCATATTGCTTCCCACCTACAACGACGTGTGCGTCAGTACGGTCCGCAAGCTTTCGACAGCCATGGAGAGCCTGCCTTTCGACCACGAAGTAATCGTGGCCGATGACGCATCCTCCGACCTCCGGGTCAAAGAGGCTAACCGAAGTATTACCCATCTCCCCGCTTGCACTTATATCGAGAGAAAGGAGAACACGGGGCGTGCCGCCATCCGCAATTTTCTTGCCCGGCAGGCTCATTATGCCTGGCTGCTCTTCATCGACGCCGACATGGAGATTGCCGATACTTCGAATTTCATCTTGAGTTATATGGAGTCCAAAGGGGATATCGTCTACGGGGGCTACCACATCGCCCCGGGCAAAGACGTGCTACCCGGCAATCTGAGGCTTCGCTATGAGCTGAGTCGTGAAGGCACTCACTCTGCTGCCATGCGGCGCAGATATCCCAACGCCGACTTCCACACATCAAACTTTCTCATCAGGCGCGACATCATGCTCTCCCACCCTCTTGACGAACGTTTCCGTCAGTATGGTTTTGAGGATGTCGCTTATGGCAAATCACTTCTACTGGCAGGCTACACCATCAACCACGAGGACATACCCACCGAATTCACAAGGTTCGAGAGCAATCGTGAATTCGTTGAAAAGACTGAGACTTCATTGCAAACTCTTCATGCTTTCAAAGACGACTTGAAGGGTGTATCCAGACTCTATGCCACAGCTGAGAGAATTTCACGGCTGCACGCCGACTTTCTATTCCGCAGTCTCTATAATCTGTTGGGCCGCAGCTGGCGTCGCCGACTTATCGCCGACCATCCGTCCTTGCGCCTCTTCAGCCTCTACAAACTGTGCTACTTCATCCATCTCCGCCGGGCTCATTAGCTCACTGAGCCCTGCGGTTTTGGAAGCTTGGACAACGATCATGTCCACTAAAGATTACGGAAGATCGAGGTTCAGGAACCGTCGTCTCACCCAATCCTCTCGGTCATCAGCAGCCCACTCCGTTCATTTCAGATCAAAAATGCCCGTAGGCACCCTACGCTTGAGCACTTCGAATCCGAAGTCGACTCCCGATTTCATGCCATAGCGTGCCAACACCTCCTCAATGGTCTTATGGGCCAGCACCGGATGATTGTTCTCCGCACTCAGATGGCAAGCCCACACATAGCGCTAGTTCTCTGACGCATTCTCACCTATCGCCTCACCGCATCCCCGATTACTCAGATGACCCGTGGAGCTGGCAATCCGCTGTTTCAGATACTGGGGATAGGGGCCGGCAGCCAGCATCTGCTCATCGTGATTGGCCTCAATCACAAGATAGTTGGCTTCCTTAATGAATTGCTTCATCTCATCGGTCACATGGCCTACATCTGTCATCAAACAGAATGTCACTCCATCGCATACTATCTTATAGCCCACGTTGTCCAGACTGTCATGGGGCACACTGAAAGGAGTGACCACGAAATCACCGATTGAAAAAGTGACATTCTTCTCAATCACCCTGACGCGCTCAGCAGGCACTTTCTGCTTCACACAGTAGTTGATATCAATACCATTGTGCACTTTCCTGGTAGCATAGACAGGCAGCCCGAAAGTCTTGCTCAAGCTGCCCACCGACTTCACATGGTCGGCATGGTCGTGAGTGACAAGCACATGATGGATGTCATGCATGTTGAGCCCATATTGCGTAAAATGCTTCTTCAGCGTCCTTAGTCCAACGCCCACATCTATCATCAGACCGTCGTTGTCGGTGAACAAATAATAGCAGTTACCGCTGCTGCCACTCCCGAAGGATATAAATCTTAGCATAAAATCAGTTCTTTAAAACAAAAGTAGACAAAAACATTGACTGTACCAAAGAAAAGCCTTAACTTTGTAGAAATTTAAGTAATAAGCGATGAAAAGTGCAGCTTATCTTCTTCTCCTCCTCACCCTTACGGCTTGCGGCAGCACTCACAAGGGCCAGGAGAAACAGCTTCGGCAAGATGCCGATTCGTTCGCCACGGCCTATTTCAACTGGCGTTTCGAAGAGGCTCTGCAGTGGTGCACCGATTCCTCCTCACTATGGCTGGAGTACGCCGCCAGTCAGGTGCATGATGCGGATGTCGAACTGCTTCGGTCCAAGGAAGAAGGGGCCACTCACGAATTGGGCACCATCGACTATCAAGACGACTCCACAGCACAGATTGCGGTCAGCGTCCGCAATTTCCTGCTCATGGATACCATCGGCAAGGCAGCTCGACCGGTAGAGACGGCCGACTACAAACTGCCCATGAAGTTTGAGCGCGGACAATGGCGCGTGAGCCTCAAGGAGTTGCCCCGGGAACAAAAGACTTATAACTAACAAATAACTAACTAATTCGAGAACACTATGAAAAGATTCAGAATGAGCCTGCTCTTAATGCTGGCACTCACCATGACGGCCGTAATGCCGGCAAGTGCAAAAAAGAAACCTGCTGTGAATCAGACAGAACGTTGGAGCGAGGCTAAGGCCAACGCCTGGTATGCCGGACTGCCCTGGATGTCGGGCTGCAACTATATTCCGGCCAGCGCCATCAACCAAATAGAGATGTGGAGCAAGGAGACCTATGACCCCAAGCAGATTGACAAGGAGCTTGGCTGGGCCCAGGAACTCGGCTTCAACACCATGCGCGTATTCCTAAGCAGCGTAGTCTACGAGCACGACCCGGCAGGCTTCAAGAAGCGCATTGACAACTTCCTCGGCATCTGCTCCAAGCACGGCATCCGACCTCTGTTCGTCTTCTTCGACGACTGCTGGAATGCCGAGTCGCACTATGGCAAGCAGCCCGACCCCAAGCCCGGCATTCATAACTCGGGCTGGGTGCGCGACCCGTCGATGAGTCTGCGCCAGGACACTGTGACCCTCTACCGCAATCTGAGCAAATACGTGAAGGACATCCTCTCCACCTTCCGCAACGACAAGCGCATCCTGCTTTGGGATCTCTACAATGAGCCGGGCAACAACCACCTCGTCACCTCAAGCCTGCCCCTGCTCCGGAAAGTCTTTGAGTGGGCTCGCGAAGTGAATCCCTCACAGCCTCTGACCTCAGGTGTATGGAACTTGGGCAAGGAATACGCACCGCTCAATGCCTTCCAGCTCGAGCACTCCGACGTCATCTCCTACCACAACTACCAGCCCACGCCCAGTCATGAGAGCGACATCAAGTACTTCGGTGCACTCAATCGTCCACTCGTCTGTACAGAGTACATGGCGCGCCGCAACGGCAGTATGTTCTTCAACATCATGCCCCTGCTAAAGGAGCATAAGGTGGTAGCCATCAACTGGGGCTTCGTCTCCGGTAAGACCAACACCATCTTCGCCTGGGACACGCCAATACCGAGTGGCAAGGAGCCCGAACTTTGGTTCCATGACATCTATCGTCAGGACAAGACACCCTTCGACCAGCATGAGGTGGACCTCATCAAGAAGCTGAACGGAAAATAAACATCCATCCCTCCCCTACCCCCAGGAGGGAAATTTAATCGAAATATATTGAACCATGAAAAGAAAGATAACCTCCATCTTGTTGTTATTCCTGCTCTTGCTTGCAACAATGCCTGCTGGGGCCGGAAAGCACATGGGTACCCGCTGGTCGGAGGACCGTGCTAACGCCTGGTACGCATCATTGCCCTGGATGTCGGGATGCAACTACATTCCTGCCACTGCTATCAATCAGATAGAGATGTGGAGCAAGGAGACCTATGCCCCTAATCAAATTGACAAGGAGCTTGGCTGGGCCCAGGAACTGGGCTTCACCACCATGCGCGTATTCTTGAGCAGCGTGGTCTACGAGCACGACCCGGCAGGAATGAAGAAGCGCATCAATAATTTCCTAGACATCTGCTCACGTCACGGTATCCGCCCTCTAATAGTCTTCCTTGATGAGTGCTGGGCACAGGAGTCGCACTATGGTAAACAACCCGCCCCCAAACCCGGCATTCACAACTCGGGCTGGGTGCGAGACCCCTCCCGCAGCCTGCGCAAGGACACCGTCACACTCTATCGCAACCTTAGCAAATACGTGAAGGACATCATCTCTTCCCATCGCAACGATAAACGTGTGCTGGCCTGGGACCTTTACAACGAACCTTCACCGGAGAGTCTGTGGCTGCTCAAGAAGGTTTTCGAGTGGGCAAGGGAGGTCGATCCCTCGCAGCCGCTGACCTCAGGGCTGTCGAACTACTCAAAGCCTTTTTCTGCCATCGATGCTTTCCAGTTGGCTAACTCCGATGTGATATCCTATCACAACTATCAGGACCCGCACGACCAGATGGAGGACATCAGACACTTGCAGGCTTTCAACCGTCCGCTGATGTGCACAGAATATATGGCACGGCCCAGAAACAGCAAGTTCTCAAACATCATGCCTCTGCTGAAGCAGAACAAAATCGTGGCTATCAACTGGGGCTTCGTGTCAGGCAAGACCAATACTATCTTTGCCTACAACACCCCTATTCCCGATGGAAAGGAGCCGGCAGTGTGGTTCCACGACATTATCCGACAGGACAAGACGCCATTCGACCAAAGTGAGATAGACCTCATCAAGAAGCTGAACGGAAAATAAGCGCATCTGACAGTGAGGTCCGCGCTTGCACTCCAGACTACTTTTCGTTGAGAGACCCGTATCGCCTCTCACAATAACCGGGGAGAAGGCCACCACACAGCATTAATGGCAAAGAAAATGTTCTTTTTTCTTTGCCATTAACAATTTTTACACTACCTTTGCAGTGATTCCTAATGAGATTAACGATATAGGTAAAGATGGAAACCAAATGTATCTGCGGTATAAGGAGAATATACAAGGCTATCAACAGCTTCGAGAAAATGCTGGAAGCCGACTTGAACCTCAATCTCAACGAGGCCATGCTGCTCTGCTCCTTATCGGATGAAGTCACACTGACTGCCGGCGAGATTGCCGACTCCATGCAGCTCACACGCTCCAATGCATCAAAAGTCATCGCTCACTTGGAACAACGCCATCTTATACGGCGCCGGGTGTGCAAAACGGACAATCGTAGCATGTGCTTCCACCTCACCAAGGCCGGCGAAGAGTTGCTTCAGCACCTGCACTGCGAGTCGAGACAGTTGCCTGCCGAGCTCAAGGCGCTGCAGGAATCCATCCCCTCGGAATCCTAAACTCCCGATGCTTGCAATAATTCTCCGCTTGCCCTGAGCTCGGATATTTTCCTAACCCTCTCAAAATACCAGTCTTTAACTTAAAGGAAATCTTCTTCCGACTTAAACGAAGGCCGCATTCAAGTTAGAGGAGGCCATCCTTCAACTTAGAGTATGGCATCCCTAAACATATCACAATGAAATGATGAGCTTATAGCCGATGCCACGCACATTGACGATGCGCAGATGCTCATCATGCTCCAAGCGATGGCGCAACTTGGTGATAAACACTTGCAGGCTGCGCCCATTGAATAGCGTATCGTTGCCCCACAAGGCTAAGAGGATGGCGCGCGACTCTACCACATCATTGGCGTGTTCCGCCAACATCCGCAGCAACTCGGCCTCGCGGTGCGACAGTTCTTCCACATGTTCCTGCCACGCCAACTGTTGTGTGACGGGATTGAGACGATAGGTCCCGATTTCCATCCAGCGGTCACTTTCTTCCGGCTCCGACGATGAGGAATGACGGTAAAGTTGGTGCCGTTCAGCCAGGCGGCAGACGCGTGCCATGAGTTCTTGCAGACTGAACGGCTTCTTCAGATAGTCGTCACCACCCATCTTGAAACCATTGACCACGTCGTTGACCGATGAGCGGGCGGTGAGAAAGAGCACCGGTGTCAATTTGTCGTGCTCACGGATACGCCTCACCATCTCGAAGCCGTCCATGCGCGGCATCATCACGTCAGCGATCAACACGTCGGGCTTGTCGGCAAAAAACGCACGCAGTCCTTCCTCGCCGTCAGCAGATTATAGAAAGTAGCCACGTCCGGTAGGGCAGCGGTGTCCACCACCTGATGCAAACCTCTACGCATCTCTTTGATGATGGAAGCGAAGGGATGGGATCTGGCAGTGTCGAGAGATAGTATTTTCTCCTTTTCGTTCTTAGCACTGTCAGATTTCACGACCTTGTATTTCTCTATCGTGGTCTTCTTGACAACGTTTCCTTTCCGTTCGATATGTATCGCTCTCCACAACGGTTTCTTGTGTTTATCCTGATCACCAATGGCATACTCTGCCGTCATCTGCTT
>Ga0256406_1005646_pt1 | contig 13211 bp, 15 predicted proteins | sample RumenRJG_03DNA_FD_185986 | JGI IMG/M metagenome (GOLD analysis project Ga0256406, IMG submission 185986) | Bovine rumen microbial communities from Lethbridge, Alberta, Canada - RJG_03 | ecosystem: Host-associated > Mammals > Digestive system > Stomach > Rumen | place: Canada: Alberta | collected...
TTCCGTGCGGACGAATGCCGTGACGTCCCAGCCACGCCCTTTTGCTTCCGTGATGACCTTGCGGGCGACGCGACCGTTTGCTGCGACAACTGCGATGTTCTTTTTCATGATAGGTGCTCCTTTTCTTTGCATGAAATGGTTTGTTTGATGTATCAATATTGATTACATGTATAAGATAACACGGCTTTGTTGTATTGTCAATAGATACATCAAAAATTCTGCAAAAAATATGGCGGCCGCATATTCCTGCGACCGCCCATGTTTCAGCCTGCCTGCTGCGCTTCTTTTGCGATGAACGCTTCCGTGTCTGCGACGACATCCGCAAGCGTCATCGTCGCCATCTTCTGCTCCATCGCGTCTTGGATCTCCACGAGCCTTCCGTCCATCACATGATGGATGTTGCGTCCGACCGGACAGGCGGCGTTCGGATTCTCATGGAAATGGAATAGCTGCCCGCTCTCTACGCTGTCCACGGCGCGGTAGACATCGAGGAGCGTGATCTCCGAAAGTTTTCGCGCGAGCGCCACGCCGCCGTTGCCTCCGCGTTGCACGGTGATGAGGCCGGCAGCTTTCAGCTGGCGGAAAATATTGCGCACAGCAACAGGATTCACGCCGACACTGCCCGCAATCGTCTCGCTGTTGAGTGGCATCTGCCCGTCCAAAACCGCGACGCACGCCAGGACATGGACGGCAATCGTAAAACGGCTCGAAATCTGCATGATCGCACCTCGCTTTTATTTTGATGTAGCTCTTGTATCTACTTCTAAAGCATAGCACGGATTATGTTCTTCGTCAATCAATGGCACAAACCTTTCCGTCAATCGTGATGGCATCACAAAATATCAAAAATTTTATTTGACTTATTGATTTTTTGAAACGTGTTCGATCGCCTGATGAATGTCTTTGACGAACTGTTCATGCAGAGCTTCCACATGCCCGACTTCAAGGTCGATGTCAAAGACAACGGCGAGAGCTACGACCTCACGGCAGAGCTGCCGGGGCTGAAGAAGGAAGACATTTCCCTGACGTATGAGAACAACTATTTGACGATCGCCACGAAGAACGAGCAGTCGAAGGATGAGAAGGACAAGAAAGGCAACTACGTCCGCCACGAGCGCGGCACGAGCAGCATGAGCCGTTCGTTCTTCATCGACAACATCGACGAGGCGAAGGCGACCGCCGATTACAAGGACGGCATTCTCTCCGTCCATCTGCCGAAATCCGAAAAGGCAGAAGAAACGAGCCACACGATCGCGATCCATGGCGCTGCCTAATCGCGACGGCTCAAATACGGTCTGTGCATCTCGCACGGAACCAGACAGACCAAGCAAACGGGGGCCAGCATCCATTGGGGTGCTGGCCCCCGCTTATTGTCATACGATGGCGTTCTAGCCAATCGTCACGCCCGGCAGGATGTTCCACGCGCGTCCCGCTCCAAGCCGCACTCAGTCCAACTTGGACGTGCAGTGCGGGCAGCGAGTTGCGTCCTCAGGAATCTCCGTCTTGCAATACGGGCAGAGGTGCGGTGCTTTTGGTTCCGGAGGCGCTGGCATGAAGCGGTTGACCTGCTTGATGAGCATGAAGATGGCAAACGAGACGATGAGGAAGTCAATGACCGCGTTCAGGAAAGAGCCATACGCGATGACTGGCAGTCCCGCAGCCTTTGCCTCGGCAAGCGTCGCAGCCGGTGTGCTCGATAGGTTGATGAACAGATTGGAAAAATCAATCTTGCCGATGAGCAGACCCAGCGGCGGCATGAGGATGTCGCTGACGAAAGACGAGACAATCTTTCCGAACGCTGCGCCGATGATGATGCCGACAGCCATGTCAAGCACATTCCCGCGCATGATGAATTTCTTGAATTCTTCCAACATGATGTTCCCTCCTATTTTCTATCCAGCCTTATTCGACGCCTGGGAACGACTCGACGTACTGGATCTTGATGTCCGGGAAGCTCTCGACAAATTGCACGGTGAAATCTTCGCCGTAGTCGACAAACTGCCACTCGCCAACGTCATCTGGGAACGAGCTCACGACTTTGACGCGCAGGTCGGGAAAGGAATTCACGACCTGCACTTTGACGTCCGCAAACGATTCGACGATGCGGACTCTTCCTGCCAGGCGAATGCCCTTGTAATAGCCGTCCTCATTGATCTTCGAAGCAGCGCCTGCCGTGGCAGAAAAAGCGACGAACAGCACAAGAGTCAGAATGAGTGCCAGAGATTTTCGAACAACAAACATACGTCATTCCCCCTTCTGCATCATATCTCGCGTCTGTTTATGACCAACGCACCTTTGATTTTTCTCGCAGAGCTCGACGGTTCTCTCGTCCAGCTTCCCTCCAAAGAACTTGTCCAAAACGCGCTGAAAGACCGTGCAGGAAGGCTCTGCCAGAGCGAAAAGCGTCATGGACGAACGCAGCTTCAGGTTGTCAGGAAAGCCCATCACATCCTCCGCATCGTTCGACGGCAAGCCGAGCAGCGCCTCGCTGATTTCGAGCAAGTGCTTTCGAAGGGTCGGCTCTATAAGATATTCTCGCGCCTCGTCCAGGTCACGGATGCCATAGTATTCCGACGTCGAGCTCCGGCCGAGCCCCTTGAGCTGCGGGAAGATATACCAGATCCAATGCGACTGCTTGCGCCCGGCACGGCTCTCTGCCAGCGCAACATCGTAGTCGCCTTCTTGTGCTTTCAAGAAACGTTCCACGGACATACGCTTTCTCCCTTCCAACTCACGCATGATGCAGCACATCTGAAAACGAAGAACAGATGGACAAGAGTTCATCCTTCCGCAGAAGCGCCTCCTGCCATTCCTGCGGAATTGCGTCGAGCCCATACGCCAGCCCTGCGAGACCGCCAGCAATGGCACCGACGGTATCGGTGTCTTCGCCGAGATTGACGGCTTTGAGGACGCATTCTGCATAGTTTTTCGTCGTCAGCAGGCAGTAGAGCACAGCTTCGAGCGTATCGACGACGTAGCCGCTGCTGCGGATATCATCAAGCGGGAGCGTACGGAACGATGCAACATCCCAAATGCGATGATATGTCTCCACTTCCTCGCGGAAACGGTCATTTGCAAGATACCGGTCATGCGCCTCCGCCAGCCCGCCCTTGATGGCATCTTCAAGTCCCATGCCATCGAGCAGGCGCACGGCAATGAGCACGTAGATGCCGCAGGCCATCTGGCTGCGCGGATGCGCATGCGTGAGGGACGAGACATCGTGGACTTTCCTGAGCGCCTCGTCCGGCAGCGGACTTCCGTATTTCGCATACAGGTACGGCACCATCGGCGCGATGCGCATGAGCGAGCCGTTGCCGTTGTCGCTTTCTCCTCGCCCGCCGCATTCCACGGGCGCAAAGCCCTGCTTGAAATTGTAGATGGCAAGACCGCAGGTGCGCCCCATGTCGAACACTTCGCCCGTCGGCGTAAAGGCCGCTTCGTCCATCCACTTTCGAAAATTCTCCATGACGTCCGCAAGGTCGAGATGCCCGAGGCGTCCAATGCTCTCGGCGAGCGCGATCGTCATGCTCGTATCATCCGACCAAGCGCCAGCTGGTACGGGATGCGTTCCGAACCCGCGCATCCCGTAGATAGGATCTGCCAAAAGTTCCTCGCGGCCACGAAACTCGACCGGTACGCCGAGCGCGTCCCCGATGGCGTGACCGAAGAACAAAGCTTTTATCTGCTTTTCTTCCACTTCAAACTTCTACCCCCATATTCAATAAAAGAATCCGTCTTGCCGCCTTTGACATGCCTGCGCGATGAGTACGTCCTCGATGCCGCAGCAGAGCTTCATTGTTGGCCTTATCATAGCGTACGCATGAGAACCTTGCAAACGGAAAATTGCGATTTTTGATTTGGATGCTGCTCCCGCCTTGTTGTGGCAGCGTTTCGTCGAGATGGATGATGTTTTTCTTGACATTTGCCATAAATTGATGTACATTTGATTTATGACATATGTCGTTTATTGTTTGTGAAAGGACACTTCCATGGCAAGACCCGCAAAGCCCCGGCGCATCTGCATGATGCCGCCCTGCACCTCGTTCATGCCCGCTAATGCCGCGGGCACCTCCACGCACGCTTCCGTCGTGCTGACGCTCGACGAATACGAATGCCTGCGCCTCATCGACTACGAAGGCGCGGATCAGGCGGCCTGCGCTGCCTTGATGGATGTCGCGCGCACGACGGTGCAGGCGGTCTATGCGAGCGCCCGGCAGAAGCTTGCGCGCGCCCTCGTCTGCGGCCTGCCGCTCGAAATTGCTGGCGGCAGTTACGAAACGTGTGACGCGCCGCGTCCCGACTGCTGCTGCGCTGCGCGCCTGCGCCACGGATGTCCTCGGATTCTCACGCAGAAAAGGAGCGAACACACCATGAAACTCGCTGTCACGTACAGCCCGGACGGGCAGATTTTCCAGCATTTCGGCAAGACGCAGGCCTTCAAGGTCTATGACATCGAAAAAGGCGTCATCACCGCCTCGGAGGTCAAAGACACGGAAGGCCAGGGCCACGGCGCTCTCGCAGGCCTCCTCAAAGGCTGGGGCGTCGATACGCTGCTCTGCGGCGGCATGGGCATGGGCGCGAAGAACGCGCTCACTGATGCCGGCATCGACATCTACGCCGGCTGCACCGGCGCTGCCGATGACGCTGTGAACGCCCTGCTCGCCGGCACGCTCGCAAAGAATGACGCTGCGACCTGCGACCACCATCACGGAGAACATGCCTGCCACGCGTAATATTTTCATAGAGCAAGAGGGCCTCGTGCATCGTAGCGGCACGAGGCCCTCTTGCTGCTTGCGACGCTTGTCCTTTACAAAGTTACAGAAGTGTGGTATACTGATACTGCCGCAAGGTGATTTGGATAAATAGTACTCGTCAAAATGGAAGCTGTCTGCCAGTCGGCAGATGGCTAAGACATCCCGGAGCGCGGATGCGTCATGGGCTGTCTTAGGGAGGGATTATTTATGGCAATCAAGACTGTGGAAATGGATCGGCGTGACAGCGCGAGCTATCGCAAGCTCCTGCGGCGCGGCGGCTTCCTCTCGGCAAGCTACCTCTCCGGCAGCGGCCTCGATGTCGTGGCACTCAAGAAGCTCGCCCAGCAGGGCAAGCTCGATGCCGTCCGCTGCGCGATTGGCAAATCCATCCGGTGGTACTATCGGGAACAGCAGGCTGAGCTCGCTCACCTGCGCGGCGAAGTGTGAGGCGTGGAAGTCCGCACTTCAGAAGGGAAGAAACATTCTTGGAGCCAGACGTCGGACGTCCGGTTCTATTTTTTTGCGCGAAAAAGCGGATGCGATGTCGCACCCGCAGAAGCTGATGTTTTATTTTTGGTTTTGTCATGCAGGGGACTCCCCCAGTCAGCTTCGCTGACAGCCCCCTCTGGGAAGGGGCCTGAACTTACGATTATTGCAGCTGCGCCTTCCAGTACTCAAGATCTGGGGCGTTCAGCGGGAGGTCGATGGTCTGGCCGTCTTCGTAATAGAAGCGGATGCGGACTTCGTCGGCGTTGCGCACGGCTTTGAGGCTGGCTTTCGGGAGTTCGCAGAAGAGCTTGTTCTCGTTCTTGAAGCGGTTTGATGGATCGGTCTCGCCGGGCGGCGGGAGCTGCTTGACGGTCGCGACCATCTCCCAGGCCGTGCCATCGGTGTAGAGGACGGCCTGCGGCAGGAGCTTTTCCGTGCCGTAGCGGCTGTCCCAGATCGTCAGCACGGCACCTTCGAGCGCACCGGATTCGGTGTGCGAGCTCTGGAAGTCGATGCGGCAGTAGGCCGAGAGGCTCTCGGCCGTGCGGTGGTCGTAGCTGTATGTGTAGGAAAAACCGAAAATGCCGGCGAGCATGAGGAGCAGCCCGACGGCAAGGACGATGCGTTTGAACATGAAGTGAAAAAACCTCCCGAGATGTTGATGCTCGAGCTGGAAAAGATGTTGGATCAGAAGAACCGCTGGATGAGGTCGGAAGCAAGGTTTTTGCCGCCGCAGCGGGAGTCGCTGCCCGATGAGGCGAGCGTCGCAGCGTAGCGCGGGTCGCCGTAATACGAGACCTTGATGTGCTTGCTGACTTTCGCGTCGGCGTCGATGCCGAGGTCGTGGAGTTTCTTGCGCACGGCGGCCGTCATGCCGGAGTAGCCTTTGAGGATGGTCTTGAGCTCCTGTGCTCGGCGGCGCGGCAGATCCTGAAAGGCGTTGCCCTCTACGATATCGCGCAGGATTTCGGCCCGGCGGCTGCCCTGCCGGCAGTCCTCGCCGACACGGCGCAGCACGTCGAGCACGACCTCGCGGATCTCGCCAGGGTAGAGGTCGTGTTCCTTTCCGCGCGCGAGCACGGCGTCTCCGGTCGAGGCGCCTGCGCTCGAAAAATTCTCGACGCGCGCGCGGAGCGTCTCGTTTTCTTCTTCGAGCATGGCTTTTTCGAGCTCGAGTTCTTCAATGCGCTTTTCGTAGGCCGTCATGGCCTCCTGGATCGTGCGGGGCTTTTCGCTGGCTGGCTTTCCCATGGCGTTCGCTCCTTTCTCATGGTGTCCGGCAGGTTCATCCTGCTCAGTCTTCCTGCAGATACTGCGAGGGATCGACGCTGAGTTCGTGGATGAAGTGCCGGAGCTCGTTGTCGGCGACGACCATCTGGATGAGCTTTGCACCGCGCGGCTCGGCCGCGAGGTCGATGGTCTCGGATTTCGGCAGCAGGCGGCCTTCGAGGTTCGCGAACAGCACGATGGTCGGCGCTTCGGTCTTGCCGAACTCGCATTTCTTGACGATGGCGTAACCGTAATCGGTCTTGAGGATTGTGCCGACGGGGTAGATGGCGACGTTGTTGAAGAAGAGGTCGAGAAGATCTGGGTCGAACTGGCCGATGTTGACGTTCTTCATGATGTTGTAGGCGACGTTCGGCGTGTAGGCTTTCTTGTACGGCCGCTCGCTCGTCAGGGCGTCGTAGACGTCGGCGATGGCAACGATCTTGGCAAAGCGGTGGATCTGATCGCCCGTGAGGCCGCGCGGGTAGCCCCGTCCGTCGATGTGCTCGTGGTGCTCGCGCGCGATGGCCGCGAGGATGCTCGTCGAGGGGAGCTCGTGATCCATCTCGTGGATGTGCTCGGCGCCCTTTTCGGGGTGGCTCTTGATTTCGGCGAACTCGGCGTCGGTGAGGCGCGTATTCTTCGTGAGGATGCGCGTCGAGACGTCGATCTTGCCGAGGTCGTGCAAGAGAGCGCCGAGCGTCAGCAGGTTCATGTCCTTGCGCGTGTAGCGGCAGAGCATGCCGAGCATGGCAGAGAGGATGGCGACATTGACGCTGTGGGCAAACGTGTACGTGTCGTGCAAGCGGATGTCTGTGAGCTGCACGAGGTTCTCCTTGCGCTGGATGATGTCGCGGATGATGTTGTCCGAGACGGTCTCCATGGCCTGGGCGTCGAGGCGGCCTTCTTTTTCGACGTCCTGGAAGGCCTCGTAGACATGCTGGATGGCGTCGATGCGCGTCGTCTCCTGCACGACGTCCTCGGGCGGCTGGAGCTGGAAGCTCGGGTCGGCGCTCGTGACGTTGACGGTCGGGATGCCGATCTTTTTGAGCTGGTGGATGTATTCCGGCGTGATGGCGCTGCCCTTGACGAGGTAGCTGCCGCCATGATGATTGTAGATGCTTTGGGCGACGATCATGCCCTTTTTTAGATTCTTGACTGGCAATCTGAGCATAAATCCCATTCCTTCGCTGACGACGATGATGATGAAAAATCCCGTTTTGCGGACACATTCCTATCCTCTAATATAGCATAAACGGCAAAATAAAGCTACCATCTCAGCGCTTCTTCGTGATATACTGAAACCGACAGTTCCTTCTTCTTTGGAGGTGTGACGTTTATGACAACCTTGCAGGACACGCCGCGCGCGTCGCGGCTCCACATCGGGCTCTTCGGGCGGCGCAACAGCGGCAAGTCGAGCCTCATGAACGCGCTTGTCGGCCAGAGTCTCGCTGTCGTTTCAGAGAAGCCGGGCACGACGACGGATCCCGTCTACAAGTCGATGGAAATTTCTGGCATTGGGCCTGTCGTCTTCATCGATACGGCGGGCTTTGACGATGATGAGCAGGAGGCAGGGCTCGGCGCGGCGCGCGTGCACCAGACGGAGCGTGCGGCGGCTGAGACGGACATCGCGCTCGTGCTCTTTTCTCCAGAGGTGGCCGAGGATGGCGACGAGGAAGAACTCGCATGGGTGCGGCGCTTCCAGCAGGCGGGGAAACCCGTGCTCGCCGTTGTCGCGCAGGCCGATGCCGCAAAAGACGAAGGCCATGCACGGAAAGACGCGATTGCCAAGGCGACGGGCTGCATCACGCTCGCCGTCAGCGCGGAAAAGCATCACGGCCTCGAAGCCGTGCGCCGCGAAATCGCGCGGCTGCTGCCCGAGGACTACCAGCTGCGCTCCATCACGGGCGACCTCGTGGGGACGGACACGCAGGATCTCGTGCTGCTCGTGATGCCGCAGGACATCCAGGCGCCAAAAGGCCGACTGATCCTGCCGCAGGTGCAGACGCTCCGCGAGCTCCTCGACAAGCACGCGCTCGTCATGAGCTGCACGACGGACTGCATCGATGCGGCGCTTGCGGCCATGACGAAGCCGCCGAAGCTCATCATCACGGATTCGCAGGCGTTCCGCACGGTCTTTGAAAAGAAGCCGGCCGAATCGCTGCTCACGTCGTTTTCCGCTCTCTTTGCTGCGCTCAAGGGCGACATCGACTACTTCCTCGCGGGCGCGCACCATCTCGTGGACCTCGCAGCAAAGGCGAAGGCGGGCGAGAAGATGGAGATGAACGTCCTGATTGCCGAGGCCTGCACCCATAGGCCCCTCGATGGCGACATCGGCCGCATCAAGATCCCGCGGCTGCTCCAAAAGAATCTCGGCGACGGCGTGAAGACGACGGTCGTCAGCGGCAAGGACTTTCCTGAAGACCTCACGCCCTATGACCTCGTCATCCACTGCGGCAGCTGCATGTTCAACCGCAGCTACGTCCTCTTCCGCGCGAACGAGGCGAAGGAAGCGGGCGTCCCCATGACGAATTACGGGCTCGCCATTGCGGCGCTGCTCGGCATCCTCGATGATATTTCCCTGCCAGAAAATCCTTTTTCCGAGAGGTGAAACCATCATGCAACTTTTGAAAATGAAATTCTTCGTGCCCGCGTTCGCCGCGCTGCTGCTGGCTGTACCTGCCGCGCTGCCGGCCTCCGCGCCATGGACGCCGCAGACGGCCTTTGCTGCTGAGGCGCAGGCGGCCGCGCAGACGGCACCGGAGGAGACCGGCTGGTACTGGCTGTCGTCGGATGACAAGTACAGCAACTATTTCGACCCCTCGTCCGTCGTCGCGACGGGCAGTGTCGAGACGGCGCATGGCAAGGTCGCGACCGAGATCGAGGCCTATATCAAGACGAGCTACAGCTACGGCGGCGCGCAGGAGACGATCCAGAGCTACGGCGTCAAGGACGTCATCCCGAATCCTGCCCAGCTTTCCTACAGCGTTGCGCTCCTCAAAGTGAACCCGCAGAACCGCACGGTTCAGTACGCGAAGGAAGATTTCTATGACCCGCAGGGCAAAGTCGTCTGGTCGCATGCCGACGGCAAGGAAAAGGAAATCAATTCGCAGTCGTTTGACGAGCAGTTCTATACTGTCATCGTGGACAACGTCTTTCACGAGGGCGAGACGGATCGCGCCAAGGCGGAAGACCGCTGGCTCGACCTCTACAAGAGCGAGGTCGACGGCCTCACGACGACGGCCATCGCCGATACGACGACGATGCGCAAGAAGGGCGACAACCTGATTTTCTGGGAGTGGGATACGCTCAAGGATGCGGCTGGCAACACGCTCGAGATCAAGTTCCTCAAAAAGGCTGTGAATCTGCCGCAGGGCACGGAGCGCGTGATCCAGGCGAAATACTGGAGCGGCCAGACAGGCTGGCAGGATCTCGAAGATGACCTCGGCGGCGCGTACCGCATGATCTCCACGGGCAGCCCGCAGGCGCAGGGGCTCGACGTCCTGCGCACCTATGCCCAGACCCATGTGAAATGGGTGAACCGCTACAGTATCAACTAGCTTTGGAGCCAGCCCCATCTTTTGACATGCCATACGCCCTATACTATAATGGTAACCATGTAACAATATCGATATTTGGAGAGTGACAAACCCATGCTGGATATGAAATTCGTGCGCGACCATCTCGACGAGGTCCGCCAGATGCTGAAGAACCGTTGCAATCCGCTGAACCTTGACGACTTCGCGGCTCTTGACAAGCGCCGCCGCGAGCTCCTGCAGGAGACGGAAAACCTCAAGAGCCAGCGCAACGCGGTTTCGAAAGAGATCAGCCAGATGAAGAAGAACAAGGAAGACGCAACGGAGCGCATCGCCGAGATGCGCGCGGTCGGCGAGAAGATCTCCGGCCTCGACAAAGAACTCAAAGACGTCGAGGCGAAACTCCGCGACATCCTGCTGCACATCCCGAACATGCCGCGCGAAGACGTGCCGATCGGCAAGGACGATACGGAGAACCCCGAAGTCCGCAAATGGGGCGAGCCGCGCAAGTTCGACTTCGAGCCGAAAGCCCACTGGGATCTCGGCACGGAGCTTGACATCCTCGATGCCGACCGCGCCGCGAAGGTCACGGGCGCGCGCTTTACGTTCTACAAGGGCCTCGGTGCCCGTCTCGAGCGCGCCTGCATCGCGTTCATGATGGATCTCCATGCGAACAAGCACGGCTACACGGAGATGCTCGCGCCGTACATCGCGAACAAGGACAGCATGATCGGCACGGGCCAGCTGCCGAAGTTTGCCGAGGACATGTTCAAGCTCGAAGGCCTCGACTACTACCTCGTGCCGACGGCCGAAGTCCCGATGACGAACTACCATCGCGACGAAATTCTCGACGGCTCGAAGCTGCCGGAATACTACAGCTGCTACACGGCCTGCTTCCGCGCCGAGGCTGGCAGCGCCGGCCGTGACACGCGCGGCCTCATCCGCCAGCATCAGTTCAACAAGGTCGAAATGATCAAGTTCGTGACGCCGGAGACGAGCTGGCACGAGCTCGATACGATGGTCGAGGCGGCCGAAGACGTCCTGAAGACGCTCGAGCTCCCGTACCATGTCGTCAAGCTCTGCACGGGCGACATGAGCTTCACGTCCGCGACGACGTATGACCTCGAAGTCTGGTTCCCCGCGCAGAACAAGTATCGCGAGATCAGCTCGTGCTCGAACTGCACGGACTACCAGGCACGCCGCGCGAATATCAAGTTCCGCCGCGACAGCAAGAGCAAGCCCGAGTTCGTCCACACGCTGAACGGCTCCGGCCTCGCCGTCGGCCGCACGGTCGCCGCCATTCTCGAGAACTACCAGCAGGCAGACGGCTCCGTCGTCATCCCGAAGGCGCTCGTACCGTACATGGGTGGCGTCGAAGTCATCAAGAAGCCAGAATAAGCATTCCGCGCAGGTAGGCTCGTGGTCGGACGCGTGCAGGGGATGCCTGCCGAAACCCACGGACGATTCCTTAACGGGTTTCTTGCAGGCATCCCCTGCACGCTCGAAGTCCGGCTCGTTGCCCGCGAAGTAACTTTAGGGATAGCCCCCCTCTCAGAGGGGGGAGGGCCACGTAGTGGCAGGGGGAGTCCCCTGTACGACCAATCAAAACATACGTCATATCTTCCGCGGGTGCGAACAAGAACATGTATCGCACCCGCTTTTCCTGTACTTCCATCCGTTCCCTGTACTACACACTCGGGACTTACTGCGCTATAATAGACACAAATAGGACGGAACGGGAATTTCGACGAGGAGGTGGACGTCATGCCGAGAAAATTGCGGCAGGGTTTGGGCGTCCATCTGCGTCTTGGTCGGCTCGACCGCTGGCTTTTGACCGCCGTGCCGACGTCGATTGTCCTCTTGTGCTTTGCCATGCTCATGATGGTCTCGTGCTACCAGCGCGACGGCGCGGCTATCTGGCTCGAGCGCATGATCCTCGCATTGTCGCTCGTCGCGATTCTGCTTGTCTTTGCGTTCGCGCACATCCTCAAGAGCTGGCGCCGCTCCGATGCGTTCCTCTACACCGACCCGCTCTGTCCGTGCGGCAGCCGCACGGCGATGCAGGAGCTCCTGCGCCGCCTCGAAGTGCGCCGCGACATCGACATCACGATTCTCTATGCCGACCTCAACCATTTCAAGTACGTCAACGACACGTTCGGCCACGAGGCGGGCGACCGTTTGCTCATCACGTTCTCGCACATCCTGAGCCGCGTCTTTGACGGGCAGCACGCCATGACGGCGCGCGTCGGCGGCGACGAGTTCGTCGTCATCTTCCAGGATGTCACGCAGCGGGAAATCGCGGACGCATGGGAGCAGGTCGAGCTCGACTTGCTCGAAGAGAGCCGCCGTCTGCCATTCCATTATTGGATGGTTTCGGCACATGGATGCGCGACACGTCCTTCGGGCAGCGACCAGCCGCTCGACGATGTCGTGCGCTCGGCCGATCACGCGATGTATCTGTGCAAAGAACGGCAGAAACGAGCAGAAGAACTGTGAACCTCTGCATGAAAACAGAAAAACGTGCAGCATATCGGAAATCTAATTTGTAATTATTATCCGTTGATGCTATAATGAAAGCGTCAGCGCGAGGGAGAGGAATCCCGAGCGCCACTAGGATTTTATGTGTTGTATTGAAGAAGGAGAGATTTTTCATGGAACTCAAGGGATCCCAGACGGAAAAGAATTTATGGGCTGCGTTTGCCGGCGAGTCGCAGGCGCGCAATAAGTATACGTATTACGCTTCGAAAGCGAAGAAAGATGGCTTCGTCCAGATTTCGAACATTTTCCAGGAGACGGCTGACAACGAGAAAGAGCATGCCAAGATCTGGTTCAAGCTCGTGCAGGGCATCGGCGATACGGCTGACAACCTGAAGGACGCTGCAGCTGGCGAGCATGACGAGTGGACGAGCATGTATCCTGGTTTTGCCAAGACGGCACGCGAGGAAGGCTTTGACAAGATCGCGCAGCTCTTCGAGGGCGTCGCTGCCATCGAGAAAGAGCATGAAGAGCGCTACAAGCTCTTGCTTGCGAACGTTCAGGAGGACAAAGTCTTCAAGAAGGGCGAAAAAGTCATCTGGCAGTGCCTGAACTGCGGCTATGTCTGCGAAGCCGACAAGGCTCCGGAAGTCTGCCCAGTCTGCGCACATCCGCAGTCGTACTTCCAGAA
>Ga0256406_1005647_pt1 | contig 13210 bp, 12 predicted proteins | sample RumenRJG_03DNA_FD_185986 | JGI IMG/M metagenome (GOLD analysis project Ga0256406, IMG submission 185986) | Bovine rumen microbial communities from Lethbridge, Alberta, Canada - RJG_03 | ecosystem: Host-associated > Mammals > Digestive system > Stomach > Rumen | place: Canada: Alberta | collected...
CGAACTTCCTTATCCTCTTCATGTCAATCATACTCAAGCTGCCGACCCAGAAGATCATTACGACGAACTCGAGCGATGTGCTTACCTGCATGAATCTGTCCGAAATCAAGAGGATAAGCCATGACGGTCCGGGACAGAAAAGCAGCTTCATCAACGAGATAAATTTTTCCTCAGATGAGATAAGGCGCCTTTCGTACCATGTGCGAATGACCAGACCTTCAAGCTTTTTTGCCAGAGTCTGGCTGCTGGTGGAAGGGGAGACGGAAATCTGGCTTATTCTCAAGCTCTCGGAAATACTCGGGTTTTCACTGATCGGGGAGGGCATCCGGCTCATCGACTTTGCCCAGTGCGGCATTACGCCTCTGGTCAAGGCCGCTGATCAGCTCCGGCTCGGCTGGTTCGTCCTCGCAGACGGCGATGAGGCCGGCAGGCATTACCAGGCCAAAGTGATTGATTTAATCGGCGACCAGGGCAGGGCTGATGAGCATATAACGGTGCTTCCTTCGCTTGATATAGAGCATTTCCTTTATGAAAACGGCTTCGAGCAGGTTTTCAGACGGGAGTCCGGCATCGGAACATCACAGAATTACACGGAAAATAAGATAATTGAGCTTGCCATACATCATAAAAGCAAGCCCGGGCTTGCGCTGTCTGTAGTTGAGTTCGCGGAAAGAAACGAAGGGAAAACCATTCCCCAGCTGTTCCAGAATATCTTTTCCAGACTGGTTGGCATGGCAAAAAACAGGGGGTAGTTTCTCATATGGGTTCTCCGGCTGTTTTTCTCGATCGCGACGGCGTTATAAATGTGGACGTCGGCTACCTTTACCGTCCTGAGGAATTCAGGTTTATCGAAGGTTCTGCCGAGGCCCTGCGGATCATGAAGCAGAAGGGCTGGAAACTGGTCGTGGTCACCAATCAGTCAGGAATAGCCAGGGGGTTCTACACCGAGCAGCAGTACCTGGTTCTTGACAGATATATGAGGGATCAGCTCTCCGGCATGGGAGCCGCTCTTGACGGCTCCTACTATTGCCCGCACCATCCGGAATTCGGCCCGGACAAATACAGGAAAGTCTGCAGCTGCCGGAAACCGAAGCCCGGCATGCTTCTGAAAGCTGCGGAGGATCTGGACATTGACCTTGGAAGATCCTATATGGTCGGTGACCGGTACTCGGATCTGCTCGCAGGGAGAAACGCCGGTGTCGCGAAGACTGTTCTCGTCAGGACCGGTGAGCCTGTGACTGGGGAGGCTGCCGCAGCGTCTGATTATGTTCTGAATAACCTTCTAGAGCTCGCGGATTTCCTGCCTGAAGTGAAACAGAACAGAAATTAATTGACTATCCAATGAAAAACTAATAGAATAGCGTCCGTTGAATGACAAATCGCGGGAGTAGTTCAGTTGGTAGAACGCGACCTTCCCAAGGTCGATGTCGCGGGTTCGAGTCCCGTTTCCCGCTCCAGTCAGTCATTCGTCAGTACATCATATTTTTTCAATTCGGAATATTCCTGCATTGTAAGAAAGATTTTTTTCAGAGCCGCATAATTTCAGTCCTGACAGGAAAAACGTGACGCAGGGAATTTTCCCAGAATGCTGGTTTGAAGAATGAAGGCCGGATAAATATCATCCCTGTCACAGATTTTTACGTTTTATGTCATATTAAAATTTTCTAATAGACTAAAACTTCATTCATCTTTATAATATTGTGTGTTTTTCGTAACTTATGGTATGAGTGACAGCTCATAATCGTTTTATTGAGGTTAAAGATGCAGGCTACTGTTACAACTTCCAATGGTCTTGAGAGGGTAGTTAATTTTACCGTCCCCGCTCAGGATTTTGAGAAGGCTCTGGATGAAAAGATTAACTATTTAGCCAAGAACCGCCGTGTTGCCGGTTTCAGGCCGGGAAAGATCCCCAGATCAGTTGCTAGAAAGTATTTCGGTGCCGAAGCTAATAACGCAGCTTTCAACGATATTGTTGACAACAGCCTGAGAGAGTTCTTCTCCAACAACAATGTTAACCCTGCCGGAAGACCCTCCATCAAGGTTACCCAGTGGCCAGCCAACGACAAAGAGGCTATCTTCGAGGCTTCTTTTGAGGTAATGCCTGAGATCAATCTTGCTGACTTCAAGTCGGTAAATATCGAGAAGCCTGTATGCACCGTCAATGACTCCGATGTAGACGAGCTTATTGAGAAGCTGCGCCACATGCGCGCCACCTGGAATGAGACTGATGCTGCGATTGAGAACGGCAACAAGGTCAAGGCTGAGGTACAGATGTTCGTTGAGGACAAGCCTGTAGGAGCAAAGCCCGAGCCGGTTGAGCTCATCATCGGCAACGCAAACATCATTCCTGAGCTGAATGCTGCTTTTGTCGGCCACAAGAAGGGCGACAAGTTCGACGTCAATGTCAAGGTTCCTGAGTCCTATCCCAACAAGGAGTTTGTAGGCAAGGATGCAGTTTACAAGCTCGAGGTCAAGGAAGTTATGACCGAGATCCTCCCTGAAGTCAATGCTGATTTCATCAAGGCTCTGGACGTTAAGAGCGGCGAAGTAGAGGATTTCAGGAACACTCTCCGCACCAACATGGAAAATCAGCTCAAGCCCATGCTCAAGAGCCGCGTAAGAAGCGTTGTATACGAGGCACTTCTTAAGGCCAACAACATCGAGATGCCGAAGAGCCTTGTTCAGGCTACTGCACAGCAGAACCTTGACAACGATGTTGCAAACTACAAGAAGAGAATGAAGCACGAGCCCAAGCTTCCTGCTGACATCATCAATACCTACAAGGCCAGAGCAGAGAATGATTTAAGGCTTTCCTTAATTGTTGAGAACCTTATCTCCAAGAACAATATCGCAGTCAATACTCCCGAGGTAAAGTCCCTGATTGAAGATGATGCCCGCCTGTACGACACTCCGGATGAGTTCGTGAAGTATCAGCTCGGAGATGCCAATGCACTCGCCAGATACCGCGAGATCGCTCTCGAGAACAAGGTTGTTGATTTTGTTCTCAGCCAGGCTAATGTTACCGAGAAGAGTCTGAAGTTCAGTGATGTAGTAAATTCACGTCAGTAATTCTTTTCACCAAGTACGGCAGGGCGGGAGCAGTGTATCCCGTACCTGCTTTTTTTTAATAATTTCAGGTTGAATTTATGGAAAAGAAGTTACGTAATTTATATATTCCCATGGTTGTCGAGCAGACCTCCCAGGGCGAAAGATCATTCGATATCTACTCAAGACTGCTCAAAGAGCGCGTGATCTTCCTGACAGGCGAAGTCGAAGACCATATGGCGGATCTTATTGCCGCACAGCTTCTTTTTTTGGAGTCAGAAGATCCTTCCAAAGATATATACCTGTATATAAATTCCCCCGGCGGATCAGTCACAGCCGGCATGGCAATTTACGATACCATGCAGTTCATCAAGCCTGACGTATCAACCCTGTGCCTCGGCATGGCAGCTTCCATGGGAGCATTCCTGCTTGCCGGAGGCGCAAAGGGCAAGCGCTTTGCTCTGCCGAACTCAAACATCATGATCCACCAGCCTCTCGGAGGTTTCCAGGGACAGGCTTCCGATATCCTGATTCATGCCCGTGAGATTGAGCGCACGAAGGCTACAATGAACAGGATCCTGTCCGAGAATACCGGAAAGCCCCTTGAGGAGATCGTCAAGGATACCGATCGTGACAACTTCATGACTGCAGATGAGGCAAAGAGCTACGGTCTGATTGATGATGTCATTACTAAGAGAGTTAAGTAAGGGAAGATCATATGACTGATAAAATCGATCAGGATTCAGCTCCCTGCTGCTCATTCTGCGGGGCAAAAAAAGGAGAGTGCGGGGTGCTTCTCAAGGGCCCCGGCAATCTTTTTATCTGCGAGTCATGCGTCAAGAGCTGCTATGACTACGTCACGCAGGAACACGAGAAACAGAAGAAATCCGTTGGATTTTCTCAGAGCAGGCTGCCTACACCGGTTGAAATCAGGAAGCATCTTGATGAATATGTCATCGGACAGGATTATGCAAAGAAGGTTCTGTCGGTTGCCGTATACAATCACTACAAGAAAATAAGATCCAACAACATCAGTGAAGATGTTGAGCTCGAAAAGTCCAACATCATATTGATTGGACCCACCGGATCGGGAAAGACACTGTTTGCGAGAACGCTCTCAAGGTTCCTTAACGTTCCCTTCGCAATTGCTGACGCTACAACGCTCACGGAGGCAGGCTATGTCGGTGAGGACGTGGAAAATGTCATCCAGCGTCTCCTGCAGAATTGCGACTATGATCCCGAAAAGGCAAAGAGCGGAATTGTCTATATCGATGAAATAGACAAGATTGCGAGGAAAAGCGAAAACCCCTCAATCACCAGGGACGTTTCAGGTGAGGGGGTTCAGCAGGCCCTGCTGAAAATCATCGAGGGAACAGTCGCCTCCATTCCCCCTGCTGGCGGCCGCAAGCATCCGAACCAGGAATGCATCCAGGTAGACACATCGCATATCCTGTTCATATGCGGCGGTGCTTTCTCAGGACTCGACAAGATCATAAAGAAGCGCACTGCGGCAAATGTCGGAATCGGCTTTAATGCAGACGTGAAGGACGAAAATTCTGATGAGGAGCTTTCCGAGCTTTACAGCAAAGTTGAATCTGAGGATCTCGTCAAGTTCGGACTCATTCCTGAGTTCGTCGGAAGACTGCCGATAATCGCATCTCTCAATGAGCTGGATGAAAATGCCTTGGTCAAGGTCCTGACTGAGCCGAAGAATTCTCTCGTGAAGCAGTTTGTCGAGCTTTTCAAAATGGAAGGCGTCAAGCTTACCTTTACAGAGGACAGCCTTGTCTCCATTGCCAAACAGGCAATCAAGAAGAAAACCGGAGCAAGAGGCCTTCGCTCAATAGTGGAGTCGATCCTGCTTGATACTATGTACGAGCTGCCTTCCCAGTCAGACGTGTCAGAGGTAATAGTAAACGGCGAGGTCGTAGACAAGGGAATCAAGCCGATTATTGTACGAGGCACAGCAGCCTAGCAGGATACTGGCAAACAAGCAGCCCGGCCGGAGCCGGGCTGCTTGAGTCTGCGGATTGCTGAAGTGCGCAATTTGCGCATGCGTATAATATAATTGCCAAGTTTGTAAGTTATTTGAATTCCAGGTATGGCTAAAACCGGCTGTTAAAGCATAGTAAAATAACTTAAGTTTTGTCAGCCCTGAACGAGGTCTTCACGGACGGATCTCTGATAAAAAGGGTTTGTGTTTGGGAGATTTATCATCATGCTGATGATGGAACGAATGAGTGCATTCGCACATGGTACAACAGCAAAGATCCTTTTTGTCGTAATAATGATTTCCTTCTCCGTATGGGGCGTCGGTGCTTATGTTCAGGGCCATGCTGATCTTGATCCTGCGGAAGTCAATGGGGTAACCATACCGGGCAATTATTTCCAGAATAAATTTGAAATCAGGAAACGTGAGCTGAGACAGCAGCTCGGCTCCAATTATTCCAAGCTTGCATCAAACGAGCAGTTTATGCAGAGCCAGAAGGAAGCTGTCCTTGATTCAATGATTAATGACGAACTGATTACCCAGCAGGTCAAGAAGCTCGGAATCTTCGTCGGATTCAACCAGGTCAAGAATCAGATCATGCAGTTTGACGAGTTCAAGGAAAACGGCAAGTTCAGCCAGAAGAAGTTCGAAGAAGTCCTTCTGCGCACCAGCTACCAGAACCCTGATCAGTTCGGCGAGGCTCTGAGGAGCGATCTCCAGATTCAGACCTATACCAACGCATTCAGCAATGATGCTTTTGCTCTGCCTTATGAGGTAAAGCAGATTTCCGATATTCTCGGACAGAAAAGAGAAGTTACTGTCAGACAGATTCCCCTGTCCGTCGTTGAGGAATCAATCAGTGTCTCTGATAAGGAAGTTTCCGACTACTACAATGCCCATACCAGTGACTACATGAATCCAGAGTCAGTCAAGGTAAGCTATGTAGAGGTTACCGCAAAGGATCTGGCCGAGAAAAAGGAGGTCCCTGAGGAAGAAATCCAGAAGTACTACAAGGACAACCAGGCAAAGTTCACCAAGAAGCCTACTTATCATGTTGCTCACATCATGAAGGCTGTAAGCAGCGACAGCGACGATCAGAAAGCAAAGGCAGCTATCGACGATATCTACTCACAGCTTCAGAAAGGCGCAATTTTTGAGGAGCTGGCCAAGAATAACTCGGACGATAAGGTATCTGCCACCAAGGGCGGTGATCTTGGTGTTGTAGAGGAAGGAACCGAGCAGCCTGAATTTGAAGATGCTGTAAAGCTGTTAAGCAAGGACAATATCTACTCCAAGCCTATCAAGACCAAATACGGTTACCACATCATCAAGTTCATTGACAAAACTAAAGGTTCTGTCAAGCCTATTGCGGAAGTTCATGACGAGATAAAGCGTACTCTTCAGAACAACGGCGTAGAGGAGGCTTATGCAAAGCTCAAGAGCGATGTGGTCGACAAGTCCTTCTCGAATCCTGAGTCTCTTGACTCCCTGGAGGATCTCGGGCTTAAGGTCAAGACTTCAGAGTTCTTTGACAAAAATACCAGCGTTGCTCCTTTCAGCAACCAGAAGCTTTTGAATCTCGCATTCAGCAAGGAGTTCAGGGATGCAAACCAGAATTCCGAACTGATTGAGATCACTGATCATTCTTCTGTAATCATCCATCCACTTGAGTACAAGGCCTCTTCAGCAAAGCCGCTGAGCGAGGTAAAGGATTCGGTTGTTGAGTCTGTCAAGAAGGACAAGGCCAAGACCGAGCTGATGAATATTGCTGATAACTATCTGAAAAACGCTTCAGATGAGAAAGCTGTCTCTGAGCTGACCGCCAAATACAAGATTGAGACCAAGGAGCCTGAGCTTCTGGACCGCTACTCGAAAGAGTACGGAAGTGATGTTTCAGCTGAAATCTTCAAGATGGCCAAGCCTGCCGGAGACAAGAAGAGCACAATCAAGGTATACGATCAGTCGGGCAATCTCCTGATAGTCACTCTGAACAAGGTTGAGCAGGCAGACAAGGCAGGCACTTCTGAAAACGGTCTTATTCAGAATACGCTTACTCAGGTTAATTCCGGAAAGGATCAGCGCGCTCTGATCAGCCAGCTGCATGCTGATGCAAAGATTAAGATCAACAAGGCAGCTCTGAAGAGCGCCCAGGATTAAGCTGATTCAAATTCTGGTTTAATGAACTGCCAGCTTCAATTCTCATTGAAGCTGGCATTTTTGTCTTCAGGAACTTTGTCAGACAATTCGAAATGACAGGGCGGCGTTCATACCTGCTAAAAAGGACAGTGTCATTCAGTCAGATTTTTATGAAAAATTCAGATTTTGTGTAAGACATGGATCTAATTTTTCATAACGCGTATCTATACCGCCTCCAAATGTCTGGTTTATAATCTTTCAGTTAGAAAAGCAGCTATTTTTCTTAGGGGTAAAGCATTGATTTCAGTTTTTCTGGTTGATGACATGTCCTTGGTAAGGACCGGTATTAAGCTGATCCTCGGGACTACGCCAAACATCAAGGTCATAGGAGAAGCTGATTCCGGAGAGGAAGCTGTCGACTGGTGCAGGAAAAAACAGTGTGACGTGATCCTCATGGATATGGTCATGCCTGGGATTGGTGGCCTTGAGGCAACGAAGAAAATTCTCAGATACAACCCCGACGCCAAGATTATCGTTCTGACAATCCAGACTGAAGAGCCTTACCCGACCAAAATCATGCAGGCCGGAGCATCTGGGTTCCTGACCAAAGGCGCTGAGCCGGAGGAAATGATCAGGGCGATCAAGGATGTTGCCTCAGGAAAGCGCTTTATCTCTCCGTCCGTTGCCCAGCAGATAGCTTTGAGCAACGTTTCTTCAATTGATACAGAGAGTCCGTTCAAGTCGCTTTCAGAAAGAGAGCTGCAGATCACCGAAATGATAGCCAAGGGACTGAAAGCGGGCGATATAGCAGAAAGACTGAATCTGAGCCCGAAAACAGTAAACAGTTACCGGTACAGGATTTTTGACAAGCTGAATCTGAAGGGCGACGTTGAGCTTACACGTTTAGCTATCAGATGTGGAATTGTTGAAGATTGAATGAGATTTTTGACTACAAGTCCTTCTTAAAATTAGTGCCTTCCAAACCTGGCGTTTACAGGATGTATGACTCGTCAGGCACAGTGATTTATGTCGGCAAGGCCAAGTCTTTAGTTAACCGTCTTTCAAGCTATTTCCAGAAAAACCTTAATTCTGTCAAAACGGCAAAGCTGGTAAGCCATATACATCACATAGAGTTTACGGTCACTTTCTCAGAAGCTGACGCTCTTATTCTCGAAAACAGCTTAATAAAAAAATTCAAGCCTCATTACAATATTCTGTTAAAGGATGACAAATCATATCCTTATATAATTCTGTCAAAAGACAGATACCCCAGGGTAGCGAAAGTCAGAGGCAAAAGAAGCCAGAACTACGAATATTTCGGGCCTTTTCCTGATTCAAGCTCGGTCAAGGCCAGCCTGAAGCTTATCCAGAACATTTTTCCAATAAGGCAGTGCTCGGATATTAATTTTCAATCACGCAAGAGACCGTGCCTGATGTATCAGATCGGAAAATGTCTTGCTCCATGTGTTCCGGGATACGTGACAGACAAGGAATATACAGAGCAGGTAAATCTCCTCAGGCTTTTTCTTCAGGGCAAGGACCAGACACTTCTCGAAAGCATCAGAAATAAAATGATTGCCTGCAGCGAGGAGCAGAAGTACGAAGAGGCAGCTGTTCTCCGCGATCAGATGAACGCGCTGAGGACTGTCCAGGAGCAACAGGTTATATCGGGCAATTCGGTCGATAAAATCGATATTATCGGCACCTCACTAATTGAGAACCAAGGCTGTATTTATGTGCTGTTCATCAGACGCGGAATAATAAACGGTACAAAAAGTTTTTTCCCTCAGGTTTTATGCCAGGAAACAGTTGAGGAGCTGCTTCTGAGTTTTATCCAGAGATATTATTTTGACAAATCAGCAGATCTCCTGCCGGATGAGATCATCATCGATAAAGAGCTTGATAATACCCAGCAGATCCAGGACGCGCTTTTCAAAACATCCGGGAAACATATCAGAGTCGCCTGGGACGTAAGAAGCGAGAGACTGAACTTTCAAAAGCTGGCAACATCAAATTCCTTGGAAGCGCTGAAACTTAACCTTGCAGAAAAATCTACCCAGCATGAGCGTATTGATGATCTTGAAAAACTTTTCCATCTGGATGAAGGAAAAGTCAGAAGGATGGAGTGCTACGATATCTCGCACATGATGGGAGAGTTTACTGTTGCCTCGGCTGTGGTCTTCGGAAGAGAAGGACCGATCCCGTCTGACTACCGCATATACAACATCAAGGGAATAAAGGGCGGCGATGATTTCGCTGCCATGCATCAGGTACTGACAAGGCGTTTCAGCAATATAACAGATTTATCGACGCTTCCTGACATAGTGTTCGTTGACGGAGGAAGCGGCCAGCTAACACAGGCTGAGGATGTAATCGGCAAATTCATTGAGGGAAAAAAGTACGGCAGCTGGCAGCCCCTGGTTATCGGAGTGGCAAAGGGCGAGGGAAGAAAACACGGTCTTGAAACGCTTATAAAGGCGTGGACCAGGGAAGAATACCATCTTCCGGAAGAATCTCCGGCTTTCCTCATGATTCAGCATATCAGGGATGAATCACACCGGTTTGCAATCACAAGACACAGAAACAAGAGGTCAAAGGGAAAGATCACAAGTGTACTGCTGAATGTCAAAGGCATCGGATCAGTTAAAAGGAAAAATCTCCTGGATTATTTCGGCGGATTCTCAGCGCTGAAGAGCGCATCTGTCGAGGAAATAAAGAAAGTCAGGGGAATCAATTCCGCCTTGGCTGAGAAAATTTACGAAACAATCCATTCCTGATCAGATACACCTTACCGGCTTAGGCAGTCCGGCGATTTTAGTTGCTATTTTGGCCGGACTGTCAGGAAACAGTTTCTGCAGGTACCTGCTGTTGCCGACATTCTCTCCGACCTCTTTCTTCAGCGCAGTGACCAAAGCACGGATTGACGGAGAAGTGTGGTACTTCTCATAAAAAGTTCTTAAAAAATTTATGACAAACCATCTTTCAGGCGTCAGGGCAATGTCAAGCTCTGCAGCAATGGCCTCTGCTATGACCGGAGTCCATTCCTCATAATTCTGTAAATATCCCTCACTGGTCCTTTTGATATCAGACAGAACGCTCGACATAAACCTCCTTCGGACTCATCACGCAAACAAGCCAATAAAATCACTGCTGTTTCAGTAAATAATCCTTCAGCCAGATTGACCATTTCCTTGCAATAGGCCTGATTTTTTTCTGATAATTCAGGTTGTATTCCGCAGTCCTTGAATGATAATTGGCGATTCTCTGCCAGTAGGTTCCCTTATCCTCGATCAAATGTCTTTTGATTTTATATGCAGCTACATAATAAGGAAAGCATCCGTCGGACTTCAGCATATCTTCTGTTATTCCATACTTTTTCAAATCAAGAAGATATGTTGAATTAATCTGCATTTTGCCTATATCGTAAGAGCCGTTTTTATTGTAATTAACTGAATTGACTTTGCCATTTTCTACTTTTGCCACCGCAATTAAAATGCTTGCGGGCACATCGTATTTCAGTGAGGCATCAATTGAACAGATAACTTCAGTCTGTTCGGCCGGAGGCAAGTCGCTTATCAGCATTGAAAACAATAAAACAAATAGTTGTTCCCGGAGGGAAATCAGAGATTAATCTATTATAGAAAGAACCGGGCTATATGTAAATTTGAATGAAGGTTTCTCTGTATCAGCTAAGATTCTTCTGAAAAGATATTGCAAATCCAGAATTATCTTGTATAATGTCCGCATTCGTTCTGCGGATGGGTGGTAGAGCGGTTGAATACACCGGTCTTGAAAACCGGCCAAGAGCAATCTTGCGTGAGTTCGAATCTCACCCCATCCGCCATCTTAAGTTAACTTCCGATTTCCTTTTAAATCATAAAGTTTCCCCCAAAAGGGCAATCCCAGATAAAGGTATCTATTCTCACTGCCTGAACATCCTTTTGCTTGCCAGCAGTGATGAATTACTCAAAAGGCCCCTCGCTCAAAATCAATAAGTGCCAAATAATTTCTGGGAGAATTATTCCTGCTGACAGTCGACTAAAAATTTAACTTAAATCCAAAAATAGAATAAAAATTGTCTAATTCAGCAGATTAATAATTGTATAATCAGCCAAATTTATTTGATAGCAACTGTTGTTGAAACTTATGAACAAATATAACGACTTCAAGGCTGAAGTTTTCTTCGGTCCTGCAATAATAGGCGGAATAATCGGGATGTTTGTCTGCAGCTTCATAACAGTTATTTTTCTGTCAATTCTGTGCAATATCGCTCCGTCGTTTATCGGTCTTCCTGAACTAAGCTATGACTTTCTGCAGCAATCCGCAGTGCTGAGCATGATTGTCGGATTGTTCCTTGGCGCAACAATCGTTGAACGGATCGCAGAAGCTCATTCCTACAGATGAATCAGCTGGGCAAATCCAGAAAATCCAAAAGTTCAGTAACTCCCGGTACAGGCAGTAGCCTTTCCTTATTCAGTCTAATTAGGTTCGTATAATATACATTATGTTAAATTACGAATATAAGCGCATGGATAGTCTAACCAGTACTTTACCCGTTCCATCGATCACATTCCTCTGCTGATTTACCATAGGCCGCGAACTAAAACTCCATCAGCTTATCTGTCAGCCTCAGACAAAAAATTTCCGATTCAATGCCAGCATCTGAAACCGGCTCTTTGCACCGCAGGTGTCCTCAGGATTATTTATTTATCCAAGGCGTCCGCCTTGCATAAAAAACACAGGCCAGGCAATTATTTTTTCAGCAGCAGGCAAATTTTTTTGCAGTTCATTTCATGGCAATTCAGCCCTGATGTGCGAATGTTTGGATTACGGTGGACAAGCAGCAGGACATCCAGCAGCTTTCGGAAAGGCAACGTGTCTGTCAGACATTAAATCCTGAATACATGCTGGCCGCAGAAGAACCCATTGCGCCAGTGATGCTGAAAGCAAAAATTCCCCTCTCTAGTTTTGATGCAATTGCGCATGAACTGCTTAATACCAAGCACGTTTATTTGGAGGACCCCGGAAAGACTAGACGAACTGGATCTGCACCAGTAGCCGAAGAAATTAAGAATTAAGGGAAATCAAAAGATAGAAATTAAAAATCAGGAAGTGGCGGTGAGAGAGAGATTCGAACTCTCGTTACCTTTCGGTAAACACACTTTCCAGGCGTGCTCCTTAAGCCACTCGGACATCTCACCAACGCGGTACATTTTAACCTTTTATTTTAAGATTTCAACCCCTTTTTAACATTTTTTCGTAATACTGGGAAAAATCGTTGCTGCAGCTGGGAAACATCCACCTTACGAACGCAGTCAGACTTTGCTAGAGACGAGCGTTCTCTCTTATTTAAGGCGACTTCAATGCACTGCCCTTTTCCTCGTTTTTCTCAGCCGTCCTATGCAAAAGCGCCAGAACGCTCAGAACTTAAAACCACCGGTTCCAATCTGTCAGTACGATTTTCGCAATATCGGCAAGAAACACGTTCCTCCCTTGGTAAACAACAGCTGTTCTTATTATCGAGCACCGACGGTCCGCTGAGGCCGGCCGATCCTCGCCCTGCCCGCTCTGAGAAAATCACCTGCGCAGCAGCCTGGTTTACAGATTTACAGTGCCTTATTTCAGAAACAGCAAAAATGATCGTATCAGGAGCAGCAGTAAACCAGACACTTGCCAGCTCCAGACAAATGCCTGATCAGTTTCACCTAGTTTCAGCCTTACTGATAAAAAAATGAAAAACAGCTGGAAAAAAGTTGGCAGCAGCGGACAAGATTCTGAGCCATGACGGCATTTCCTCATCAGTTACTGCAGAAATGTTCGAATCCGCTGCTAAAACCCCGCAAAATTCCGTCTGTAATTAATTCATAATTAATTGATATATCAATATTTCTTATTTGGTTTTAAAAAAATAGCAAAAAACCCTTGCACTCTTTTAACAAAGGCGTATAATGTGCCTCGTTGATTGACTGACTTGGGTCGTTAGCTCAGCCGGTAGAGCAGCGGACTTTTAATCCGTTGGTCGAGGGTTCGAATCCCTCA
>Ga0256406_1005648_pt1 | contig 13209 bp, 7 predicted proteins | sample RumenRJG_03DNA_FD_185986 | JGI IMG/M metagenome (GOLD analysis project Ga0256406, IMG submission 185986) | Bovine rumen microbial communities from Lethbridge, Alberta, Canada - RJG_03 | ecosystem: Host-associated > Mammals > Digestive system > Stomach > Rumen | place: Canada: Alberta | collected...
TTTGAAACGTGAATTACGAGATGCCAAGGATGCCATCAATGTCTTAAAAAAAGCTATCAGCATTCTAGACAAATAATCCCTGCCATTTACCATAGCGTCAAACAGGAAGCCGAAAAAGCCCATCAGGGGAAACGCCATTTTTGTAGTGCTGGCAGAACTGGGCGTTTCTACATCAGGTTACATTTGGACCACTGAAGGATTTGTGTATCTGGCCAGTATCATGGATTTGTTTTCTCGAAAAATCATTGCCTGGAATTTATCCCGGAAGTTGGATGCATCTAGCATTGTTAGGATGATTCAAATGGCAAAGCAAACCAGGAATCCAGGCCGTCTGGTAGTAATTCACACGGACCGCGGTTGTCAATATCTTTCGCAATCCTATATCAAGGAAACCGCACAGATGCGCCGCAGCTATTCGAAGAAAGGCTATCCATGGGATAATGCCTGCATAGAATCATTCCATGCCTTGATTAAGCGAGAATGGCTGAATCGATTTAAGATTGAAAATTATCAACAAGCCTATATGCTGATATTTGAATACATTAACATGTTTTATAATACCGTTCGAATTCACAGTCACTGTAACTATATGTCACCCAATGACTATGAAAAATTATATGCAAACTACAAGAAAAAGGCAGCTTTGATTGCTGGATAACTGATTGATAGAAACCTCAATTTAATTTGTACTTAAACTTGACATAGGACCACTGCCGAATATAGCAAACTTCAAAGATGCTGAAACCTTGGATCAATACCTGCCTTGGGCAACAAAGACCCATGAAAAGTGCAAAGAATAAGTAGAATCAAAGCCTCAGACTTATGAAGAAAGGATAGCATAAGTCTGGGGCTTTTTCTATACATTGATTTATTTTCCACTTACTAATATCTTGATAGTGCTACTGCCCCATAGTCCAATAACAGCAGAGAATCTCTTGGTCTTTTCTGGTTAGTGATTCATTTATCGATGATTTTTTTATTTACCATATCTAAATACTTTTTTGTTTCTTGTTGAGCTGATTTTTTTACCATACCCTGTATGTCGTAAGCTTTTTGTAAGTTTATCTTTGCTTGATTTAATTCATTTAATTTAAAATATGTTTTCCCAAGCCACTGATAAGCTTCGGCTGTATAGGCGTGTTGTTCTCCAAGACTGTTTATTCGTATATTTAGACAGGATTTGAACGAAATTAAAGCATTTTTGTAGTTCTTTTGAGAAAAATCTAATCTACCCATGCTTTCATATGACCAAGCTGTTGCAGGATGGTTTGGACCTAGAATATCAGTTCGAATTTGTAACCCTTGTTTCATGAAGTCCATAGCTTTTTTATAATTTTTAATATTTGTACCATCATTTTCTTCTACTATGGCTGCATAATCGTTTCCCAGCATTGTTAAGGAATCAGCTAAAACCGAATCTTTTTTGCCTTTATATACTTGATACCTTAGTTCTAAACCTTTGGTATGATATTCTATAGCCTTATCGATTTTTTTTTGTCGCTGAAATACAGTGCCAATATTATGATAAGAGTAGGCTATCTGTTTTAAATTGGGAATAGATTGAGTTTCTCGGATTACTTTAGCTTTCTCATAATATTCTAAGGCATCATCAAGTTTATCTAAATTAATATATACAATACCAATATTATTTTTTATATCTGCTTCTAGTTCAGGATTCTTGATATTATTGACGTCCATACGATTTTCTGCTTGTCGGAAAGAATCTAATGCAGCTGTATATTTTGAATCTTTTCGATAAACATTAGCTAAGTGATTATAACAATCAATTAATTTGCAGTAATCTTTGTTGGGCATGTCTTCCCAGAGATTAATAGCTTTTTTGTAATTCGCAATGGCTTTATTGTAATCTGCAATTTTAACATATATATCTGCACAGATGTCATAAATAGAAGGCAGTTTTTTTTGTAAATTTTCTGTTTTGGAATTAGTGCATATTTGAATGATTTTATTATATTGTTCTAATGCACTTTCATATTTGTGCGCTGCAAAAAGTATATCTGCTTGATTTTTTAATAATTTAATTGTGTTTTCGTCATATTCATTGATGAAATTTTTTCCAGCATTAATCAAAATATCGTACAAATCTTGATAGTCTTGTTCAGTAACTTCTTGAGGGGCAGATGTACAGATATCAATAACTGATTGGATATATCTTTGGCAATCGCTCAAGCTAGGCTTTTCTGTTGTAAGGACTGCTGTGCGAATTACTGGATGAAGATGAATACGATCATTTATGGGGCTGGGATTTATTTTGTCTTTATCACGAATAGCCCAGCTTTGATAGATTAATTTATTAAGTAAATCCATATTGGATAATTTTAGAAGGTAATTTTTGAAAATGCGTAATCTAATCCCGCCTATTGAAGATAAAGATAAATATACCAACAATTTTTTAGCTTCTTCACTGATGTTGCTTGTATCAAATAGATATGAAACATAGGTATAGAGCTTTTCTTGTTTTTGATTATCATCTTTTTCAATGCTAATTTCACTAACTGAGTTATCGTCTCTTTGTGATAATGACTTTAACATATCAGTAGGTGTCATGACATTGGAAGCCATTGTTTTTGCGATTAATTCAATTAGCATAGTGTGGCCATCGATTTCTTTGAAAAGAAGGTTTAATTCTTTATTAGCGGAAGCATTATTCAATTCTTCGTCAGAAGGAGTGTTTGTTCGATTATAATGACGGATAAACAAGGTTAGTTGTTCATCGGGTTTAAGTGGGGAGATTTCGATATTAAATTTCCCACCTAGAATATTAGTTTCGCGAGAAGTAATTAAAATATGCAGTTTCATTTTTTTTAAGCGCAAAAGAATTTTTTCACTTTCGCTATCTAGTTGTGCGTCCATATTATCAATGATCAGTAAAGAGTCTGATTGAAATTTCTCTAGGGCTGCTAATCGAAGGTTGACTTTATTTTCATCGGTTTCCTGATATTCTTTCAGATTATTGAAAGGAATTTTTAACAAGGTTCTCTTTAAATCAGAATCGAAAAATATACGCTGGCTTTGTGAATAGACGCCATTATCACTATATATATAAGCATATTGTAAGGCACTTTGGGATTTACCTAGTCCTCCTATACCACAAATGACAGCGATATGATCTTTTGACAGTTTATCGTGTGTTTCTTTTATTAATTCATTTCTGCCGATGAAATTATCAATGACTGGATTGTCGAATGTTGCAAAAGTTACCGTATCGTCTATAGTGGGGTTTGTGGTATGAGATGGAAATAAGAGTTCCTGCAACTTTGTTCCTGGAATTTTTTGTTCTCTAGATTCTTCTGCGATTTGTAATACGGAAAGTATAAAATGTCTGCCTAATTCATATTCAGATATACCAATACACGATTGTTGTTTTTTTATTTCTGCATATTCTTTTTCTAATGCAGATGTTAAAGCCCCATATTTCTTTAAAAATTCATATAATAAGTTTATAAAATCATATGTTATATAAACTTGTTTTGTGTTTTTAGATGAATTGGGCAATTTTTCTACAAATATATTTTCAAAAAATAAATCTTTATTATAAACGCTAGATAATTGCGCTTTACCATTTACTACTTTACTAATAATGGCGGGATCAATCCTAAGCAAATTTGCAATACTTTTTTGAGTAAGTCCTTTTTTATAATATTTAGTCAGAAATTGAATGAGCATAGAATAAGTTATAGGCATTGTAGTTTATTTCCTTTCTTTGGTAAATATTAGTCGTTGCACTTTTAAATTGATTTCAATGTACAACGATTTCAATTTCTTGTCAACTTTTGTCAATTGTGTAAGAGGAGTGTTTCAATAATTGATAAGTCATTATGACGTTTGATTTGTCAATAATGTATCACTGGTAGAAAATGCATGATGTAGTTATCATATAGGTGTAAGGAGAAATCCTTACATTAATAATTTAATGCTTTGTACGAAAGGGGATTTTATTATGGTAACTGAATTAGTGGTAAGCGCCTTATCTAAACCAGCAACTGATATTGCAGTTGCTACAGTTGGAACTACTATCACGACTGTAGGAAAAGCATTTATTGCAAAAGAAGCAACGAAGCAAGTTCTTTTTAGAACAGCAGGGGCTTTTGGAATTGCTGGAATTATTGGAGCAGTTGCTATAGTTGCTCTTTACAAAGGAGTTAGCATGAAAATGAATGCTAATTCAAAGGGCATATCCGTCGAAACCGGGGCACAGAAGTAACACACGCAAGAGTTTCTTATTAATTAAGTTTTAAAGTTAGATACATCATGGTATGGACATAAAATGTCTATACCATGATGTATCCTATATAAGAGGTGAGCTTCATGGATAATCTCTTTTGTGCTTTAGGCGGAGGTGACCACATTGGTGCCAGTTGTTATTATCTCCAAGTCGATGGTCATTCGTTCCTGTTGGATTGCGGCGTACGCAGCACGGGTCCGTCCCGGTTGCCGCAGCTTTCCCAGCTGACGAGTGAGTTCCTCGATGGTATTTGGCAGCTGAATCAGGTGATTTTGTCCCATGCCCATATGGATCACATCGGGGCCCTGCCTTATCTGGATGCCGGGCGGGACTTGTCAATCCTATGCAACCCCGTTACGCAGGCGTTGACAGAATTACAGCTGCGGGATTTTGATTCTCTCCCGCAACGGTTTTCGTCGAGTCGGCAGCGCCAGGCTTATGAAGCCAAGAAGGAAAGAGTCCTCAGTATGATTCATCCCATCGGGTTTGGGAAGACCTATGAGACAGATGAATATAAGATTACTCTCTTTCCAGCCGGCCATATGCCGGGGGCAGCCATGACGTATATCGAAACGGCTGGCCATCGTATTTTATATACGGGAGATTTTTCCGGACAGAAAGAACTCCTTTGTGGAGGATACTACTGGCCGAAAGGGTTGCCCGTGGATGTACTCATTATGGAAGGAACTCATGCTTATGCCAGGGATGCCTGGCAGCAGGGGTATTGGAATATTGAACGATGTTTGATCCATCAGTTGCAGCTGGGGCGTACGGTTACCTTGGAAGCGACGAATGTCACTAAGGGCATTGAACTGGCCCGATACCTTTCTGCGGCGCTGATGAAGAGTCCCTGCTGGTTCAGTGGTATTTACCTGGATGTCAGTATGGCGCCGATAGCTGAGGCTTTTGAGAATGCCGGTTATCAAGTCTATACCTCGGATATCCGGCCTTTGTTGAAGCCAGACGATATAGGGGAACAGGCCATTGTCATTAAAAAAGGCCATCAAGGCCGGTCTTATGGTGCCGTCATAAATGGCGATGCCTTTACCTTGCATGCCGATTGCCAGACGTTGACGCATTTCATCAATGACGTACAGGCGGAAACGACCATCCTCGTCCATGCTGAGCCGTCAGGGATGGCCAACGTCTCGAAAGGATTAGACATCGGCGACAAGGCTTGTATCCAGGCCGTTGATGGAGAAACTTATTTATTTGCTTAATTATGGGAGGCAGCTTATGTATTACGAAGCGATTATTTTAAATTTAGTAGAAAAGTACCAGCATTTACATGATGGGGAAATCATGACCGCCAATCGTATGGATGTGTCTGTCTTGGAGAGCGTCTTGCGCAAACCGAAAGCATCACCGAAAAGTCATGCCGAATTCCTTCATATGGATTACGAACGGGTGTTGCAGATTTTGCGCTATTTCGGTATCAACAGCCAGGACTTGCGGGATTTGATGAGCCAGCAGCTTACAACTTTCTGTGACTTACTTGACAAGCGGTTGAATCAGCAGCAGGGCGTTGAACAGGATAAACAGTGGAAACGGGATGTCCAAAAGATTTTAGATACGCTGAGACAGGAACGCTTTCAGATGACGCGGGGATTTTATTTGATGGCGCTGTTGAAGTTCTGTTCGGATATCCGATACCGCGATTTATTCCCGACACGGCAGGTTTGGATTCAGAATTTATCAGCCGTCGAAGCGAAGAACTTCTTCCGCGATGTCGATTATGAAATCAATCGCCAGGAAAAAGCTTTTGATATCTCTGATTTGAACGCCATGATCAACGATTCGGTCCAAGAAACCGATATCAAAGACGATGAAGAAGAAACGCTGGAAGATAAAATACAGAATCTGGAATTCCAGCTGCAGACGACGCGGTCGACTTTGAAGTTTGTTCAGCGGTCTTTTGATGACATGGTGGCCAATATCAATGCCCGCAGTGCTGAAGCCAAGGAAGAAGCAGTCAACGAATTCTTCATCCAGCTCAATTCCGAACGCTATGGCCGTTTATTGGACAGCGCTTTTTTTGTCGAAACAAAGATGGAACTCTTGCGCAAAGAAAAATATCATTTTCCCATGCAGGTCATGACCTTGCCGATTTTACTGCGGAACTTCACGAACTTCATCAAAGCCAATGGCTTCCGGCCAATCGATGTCGTTGGACGGACTTTTGAAGCCAGCGCCGATGATTTGCTCTATATCGTATATGAAGGCGAACCGTTCCTGGGAGATGAAAAAAAGAGGGTCCAAGTGACCAGCCCGGGATGGATGAAGGGCGAAACGGTTATTTCGAAACCGGTTGTCAAAGAAGTATTGGAATAGGAGGTATGCTTTATGATGGATAATAACTACTTTTTGGGGATTGACTTGGGAACGACGAATTCCGTTCTCTCTTATATTAATGTAAAAGATGATGGCGAAATCCGCGCCAATATCGTCGACGTACCGCGCATTTCCGATACGGGCAGCCAGACCAGCGACAAGATGCTGCCGTCTGTCGTCTATTATAAAAAAGACCGCGATGGTGTATTTCAGCCGATTGTCGGCGATTTCGCCAAGGCTCAGTACGGCAAGCGCCAGGGTTTCATCATCAAATCCGTCAAGTCTTCGATGGGTAAGGATAGTGTCCCGGACATGAATGTCGATCTGCCGGATCAGAAACCGGAAGATGTATCGTCCCGTATCCTCAACCAGCTGGTCCAGGGGGCTAAGAAAAAGTTGATGCTCGATAGAATTCCCGATGATGTGGTCATTACCGTGCCGGCTTCTTTCGATGGCGACCAGTGCAAGGCCACCCTGGATGCGGCCGAAAAAGCGGGGATTCATGCTTATGGAAGCAATGGCAAACCGAAGAATATCCTTCTTTATGAACCGAAGGCAGTCTTATATGATATTGTCAATTCCCAGATGAATGGGGAAATTCCCAGCTCTATCTTGGATGTATCGATGCCGAAGACCGTATTGGTTTATGACATCGGCGGCGGCACGCTGGATGTGTCGCTCCATGAAATCAGCCAGGGCGAAAAGGGAGAACTCCTGAATATTAAGGACTTGGCTATTTCCCGCTATTCGCAAATCGGCGGGGACAATTTCGATGCCCTCATTGCCACTCACTTATGTGATGAGTTCCTGGAAAGTACCCAGGGCATGTTCAATGTTACCGAACAGGTCAGAAAGGAAATCATGGCTACTTGCTTGAAAAAAGCAGAGGGATTAAAAATTTATATGAATACGGCCTACGGCATCAAAGCCGACCGGGGAGAGGTATTACCGGATGACTATGAAGGCTCTATCAGTGAAATCAATCTCTATAACGGCTTCCCCTTTGAACGCTACGTCACTAAAGCCGAACTGCTTGACTTCATCAGGCCTCTCATGGGTGAAGGCCTGACTATGGATTCTGCCAAGAAGCTGCAGAGTCTGAACGCCAGTCAGGTCGACAATATCATTTACCCTATCCTCGATGTTATGGCTAAAGCCCAGGCTAAATGCGGTCACGACGTACCCATTGATTACGTTGTCCTGAACGGCGGCATGAGTAAGTTCTTCCCTATCGTCGAACGGTTGGAACGTTTCTTTGGCCACAAATTGATTACCTTGAATGATCCTGATATGTCCGTGGCTAAAGGTGCGGCTATTTATCATTACTATCTCCACAAGTACAATATTACTTCTCATTTTGATGAAATCGGCGACGCCGATACCATTCGGACAACCTCGGACACTGTCATTGAAGAAACACCGGCCGGGAGCCATGAAAGCCGAAAAGCCGGTCAGCTCATTGCTTCGTCGCCAATACGGGAACGCGCCAGCGTCAGTATGGGCCATATCCAGAATGATACCCTGAACCTGGAAGTCCGCGGCGGGAATGTCTATCCCATCGTTCCTGCCGGGACGCCGCTGCCATTCAAGAGCGACCCTTTGCATGTCTTGATGTTGCCAAAAGATTGTGATGTCATCCGCCTGCCCCTCTATTATGGCAGCGGTCATACGACGAATTGGCCAAATCGGAAAATTGCAGAACGCCGCCTGCGTTTTCAGCAGACTTATCCGGCCGATACGCCCATTTCCATTCAGGTCGCTGTCGATGAATTCGGTATTATTTCTATCCGGACTTGGATTACCGATGCAGAAACCGAACTGGGAACGGTCACCATGGTCCGTGGGCAGGATGAACGGGATATCCGCAATGTAGGACGGAAAAAAGCGGTTTTGCCGACGGGGACACAGGGGATGCGCTTGAACTTCCGGGCAGAATGTAATGAATTAGCCCGCTTGGTCTATCAGCGGAATGGAGTGCGCCGGCAGAAAAATGGGAAAGCCGATTCGGAAATCAGCCGTCATATCCGTAATATCGGCAACCGCATGGCTTTGGCGACGAACCCGGAAGATGCCGGTGCAGATATCAATGAAGCGCTGAGCCGTTACAACAATATGCAGACCTATCCAGCTATCCTCATGGGCGTCGGTGCTAAACTGTATAAAGCCTGGCCCAAGGGCGAACAGATGGAATTTCATCGGTATTGCCGGAATATCGTGCAGTCCATCGTCAAAAATGCCCGGTATTGCCGAATCTTAGATTTCCATATGCAGGCTATCAATGCGCTGGCGGCTATCGGTGCTGAAGAGGATGTTCCTTTGATGGTCGAATTATTAAAGGGCGGGAATAAGAGTGCTTCGCCTTGTGCTGCTGTAGCCTTGGCTAAGATGAAAGCCGATGCGACACCGATTATCCGCGCTTTCCTGGCTACCGATGAAACAGATATCCAAAAGCTCGACAGCTATGCCTGGGCAATTGGCAAGCTCTGCTCGCGGGAAGTCGGTACGTACCATAACCAGTATTTGATGGAAGATTGTGCAAAACGCTGCTTCCGCTATTTGAACAGTCCAAGACTGCGCAACTACAATATCAAATCGACGTTATTGTATACTATCGGGGAATTATGCGACAGTCGTGACGTCATTGCACAGCCCTTATCGATTTCTTGCAATCGCCTGGCCAAACAGAGTTTGCTGGATTTTGAAGATGAAATCAGCTATACCGATGCAGAAGCTATTTGCAGCCGGAAATTGGATCTGGCCAAAGCCATGATTGATGGACTTGCCTTGGCCGAAGATGACGATGCCCAGCTCCTGGCTTTGCGTCAGCGTTTTGATGATTGATAGGGAGGCCAGCTCAAGGATTTTGGGCTGGCTTCTTGGGGGCTATGCAAAAAATATGGAAAAGAAGGATATGCAGAATAGAGGTAAAAAATTATTTGTGGAAAGGATTGACTATTATGATGGATAATAACTACTTTTTGGGGATTGATTTGGGAACGACGAACTCTGTTCTCTCCTACATCAATGTAAAAGAGGAGAGCAAAATCCGTGCCAATATTGTCGAAGTACCGCGGATTTCCGATACGGGCAGCCAGACCTGCGACAAGAGGCTGCCGTCTGTCGTCTATTATAAGAAAGACCGAGATGGTTCTTTCCAGCCGATTGTTGGTGATTTTGCTAAAGCTCAGTATGGCAAACGTTATGGGTTCATCATCAAGTCCGTCAAATCCTCAATGGGGCAGGACAGTGTGCCGGACATGAATGTCAATCTGCCGGATCAGAGGCCGGAAGACGTGTTGGCTCGTATCCTTAACCAGCTGGTTCAGGGAGCTAAGAAAAAATTGATGCTCGATAGAATTCCCGATGATGTGGTCATTACCGTACCGGCTTCTTTCGATGGCGACCAATGCAAGGCCACTCTGGATGCGGCCGAAAAAGCGGGCATCTGTGCTTATGATTCCTGTGGCAAGCCGAAGCATATCCTGCTTTATGAACCGAAAGCCGTCTTATATGACATTGTCAATTCCCAGATGAATGGGGAGATTCCAAGCTCCGTTTTGGATGTATCGACACCGAAGACGGTGCTGGTTTACGACATCGGCGGCGGCACGCTGGACGTGTCGCTTCATGAAATCAGCCAGGACGAAGAAGACGAATTATTGAATATTAAAGACCTGGCCATTTCCCGCTATTCGCAAATCGGCGGGGACAATTTTGATGCTCTCATTGCGGCGCACTTATGTGATGAATTCCTGGAAAGTACCAAAGGAATGTTCAACGTCACGGGCCAGGTCAGAAAAGAAATTATGGCCACTTGCTTGAAGAAGGCAGAAACTTTAAAAATCGAAATGAACACGGCCTATGGTATCAAAGTCGACCGGGGAGCGGTATTGCCAGATGATTATGAAGGCGCTATCAGTGAAATCAATCTCTATAACGGGTATCCCTTTGAATGTTATCTCACCAAGGCCGAGCTGCTCGATATCATTCGTCCCCTCATGGGCGAAAGCCTGACTATGGATTCTGCCAAGAACTTGCCGAGTCTGAATGCCAGCCAGGTCGATAATATCATTTATCCCATTCTCGATGTCATGGCAAAGGCCCAGGCTAAATGCGGTCACGATGTGCCCATTGATTACGTCGTCCTGAACGGCGGTATGAGTAAGTTCTTTCCTATCGTCGAACGATTGGAACGTTTCTTTGGCCACAAATTGATTACCTTGAATGATCCCGATATGTCCGTGGCTAAAGGCGCCGCTATTTACCATTACTATCTCCATAAATATAGTCGCGATACAGGCCATAAAACAGATCAGCTGATTGAGTCTTCGCCGATACAGAATCGCGTCGGCGTAAAAATGAGCCACATCCAGAATGACACGCTGAACTTGGAAGTCTGCGGCGGGGATGTCTATCCCATCGTTCCTGCCGGGACGCCGCTGCCGTTCAAAAGCGAACCTTTACATGTCTTAATGCTGCCTCAAAACTGTAATGTCATCCGCCTGCCCCTTTATTACGGCAGCGGCCGTACGACGAGTTGGCCGAACCGGAAAATTGCAGAACGCTGCCTTCGTTTTAAAAAGACCTATCCGGCAGATACGCCCATTTCCATTCAGGTCTCTGTCGATGAATTCGGGATTATTTCTATCCGGACTTGGATTACCGATGCCCAAACCAAACTGGGAACTGTTACCATGGTCCGGGGACAGAAAGAACAGCCTAAAAAGAAAGCAAGACGAAAAAAAGCGGTTTTGCCGAAAAGGCCGCAGGGAATACACTTGAACTTCCAGGAAGAATGTGATGAACTGGCCCGGCTGATTTCTCAGCGGAATGAAATGTACAGTCAGAAAAATGGTAGCGTTGATCCTGTCATCAAGCGTCAAATCCGCAGCATCCGGCGTAATATGGAACTTGCGGCCAATCCGGAAGAGGCCGGCACCGCTTTTAATGAAGCTTTACAGACATACATCAATCTTCCAACGTATGCGGCCGCTCTTATCGGCATCGCTGCCAAACTTTATACGTTCTGGCCGAAAGAAGCACAAGCTATATTCCACCATTTTTGTCGGCACATTATACAGACTATTATAGACAATAGGCTGTATGACCACATTTTGGATTACTATATCCAGGCTGTCCATGCCTTAGTTGCGATTCAAGATAAAGCGGATATCCCTTTAATGACGGAATTATTACAGGCCGATGCCCGGGGGTTATCGACAGAGGCAGCCGTTACTATGGCTCACTTACAGGCAGATGCTACACCGATTATTCAGGCGTTTTTACACCTTGATGAAACGGATATTAAAAAGATAAATAAATATGCCTGGGCTATTGGCAAACTCTGTTCCCGTGAAATGGATACCTATGAGGACATGGATTTGATGGAAGCCTGTGCCAAACGGTGTTGCCAGTATTTGAATAGTCCGAAATTGCATAATTACAATATTAAGTCTACCTTGCTGTACACTATTAGTGAGTTGTGTGACCATCGGAAGGGCATTGCACATCCCTTGCCGGCAGAATGTAACCGCCTGGCTCGGAAAAGCTTACTGGATTTTGAAGAGGAAATCCGACATGTCGATGTAGACATCAACTGTATCTGCCAACTGAATTTAGCGAAAGCCATGATTGATGGACTTACCGTAGTCGGTGTAGATGACGCCCAGCTTCTGGCTTTGCGTCAGTATTTTGATGATTGATGATTAGATTACTCAATTTATAATATCTAGAAGTTTACAACTTTTTGAACCAATGAATAGCGCGTAACCATACTTTGAAGTATAATAAATCTACTCAAGCACATCCTATTAAAAGGGCTATGCGATAAACTAATTACACCTCGAACGTTGCGACAATGGGTAGTCTGTTTCTTTTCTCAATATTTTTCTAGAGGAACATGACAAGTGCAAATTCTCTTAACTTGGTTGGCCATGAACCAGTGGCCTTGTAGGCGTTTACCTATCTTCGTTTCCAATTAATATGAACAAAAAAACTTTGGTCGCGCATTTTGCAAAGTACCAAAACGTCTGTCCACAAGTGCCGTGAAGCCATATAAACTAACAAATACAGCATAAAATATTTTGGGAGTGAAAAATATTTTGTGTAAACCGGCTTCATCAATTTCCTAGGCGGCATAAGATGTGTAAAGTGCTGTAAAACAAGCTAGGGATGGCTCCTCTTTTTGTTTCCCGTGATTCTTGTTATAATGAAATAAAAGAAAGCAGGTGATACTATGAAGTGGCAGATGCCGATCGGTGTCGATAATTTTTTTGATATACGGAGCAAGCATTATTATTTTGTCGATAAGACGGACTTTATCCGCCAGCTCATCGACGGGCACAGTGCGGTGACGCTGTTTACGCGGCCGCGGAGGTTCGGCAAGACCTTGACGCTGAGTATGCTGGAGTATTTCTTTTCCATTGAAAAAGAAGTACAGAGCCGCCACCTCTTCGACGGCCTGGCTATCGACCGGGCCGGGGCGGATTACATGGCCCATCGCGGACAGTATCCGGTATTGTTCTTGTCCTTGAAGGATTTGAAGGACCTCACGTGGCCGCAGATGTTGCAATCCCTGAGTTCCTGGATCAGCTACTGGTTCATTGACCATGATTATTTAGCTGATAGTCCGT
>Ga0256406_1005649_pt1 | contig 13208 bp, 13 predicted proteins | sample RumenRJG_03DNA_FD_185986 | JGI IMG/M metagenome (GOLD analysis project Ga0256406, IMG submission 185986) | Bovine rumen microbial communities from Lethbridge, Alberta, Canada - RJG_03 | ecosystem: Host-associated > Mammals > Digestive system > Stomach > Rumen | place: Canada: Alberta | collected...
TACCGCCAGCCGATTGCTCGACTGGCGGCGCGAAACTTTTTAATTATTCACTGTCCTCTTGACGGGTAGCACACCAGAAGAAAGGGGGCTTCTCTTTTTCTCCAGGCATAATCGTCTCCAGCATCGGCTTTAATACCAGAACCATGTTCTTTAGACCCGGATTAAAAATGATTCCTTCGATCACATCTTTGTTGAAGAAGTTGTTCAGGATATCCTTTGTCGAAGCGATGTTCCAGTCATCTCCTGCGCGAGCCTGTTTCGCACTACGCTTACTGGTATAACAAACCAGATAACGTTTCCCGTCCATTTCGACATAGCTTTGCTTTGCCATGCCAGGAAATTTCCTGTCATAGAAACACGAGATCAATATCCCTCGGTTTTCTTCATATCCTCGCTTTAATGTCCTCGCAAACCGAAGATCTCGATCCACAGATAACGGCTGCGCTGCAAGCGCATCAAGTCTTTTCCAGAATTCACTGTCAGTCATTTTCATCACCTGCCAGGAATGTCATGATCTCATCGTAGGTCTTACTGCTCTTAATGAAAGCATCCATAAGTTCTTTTCTGCGGAGCTCCTCTCTCTTCTGCATGAGTTTATTGAGCTCTTCAAGTTCTTTGTCGTACTTATCCTTTGCTTTAGAAACGGCTGCCTTCTGCAGTTCTATCTTTTCGTCTATAGTTATTCTTTTCCTTGCCATCACTGTGCCTCCCGTATCCCTGATCTCAGCAGATCCTCATTGATCCCGATCGCCTGTTCCTTGACGTTTGTTGCCGTCATGCCGAACGCTTTCAGTATCTCTTTCTGCGTGGCAGTGACCGCATAGGCAAGCCGGTATTCTCTGTCTGACTGTCTCACCATCTCGATCTTCTCAAGCTCCCGGATCGCAGCAGGCACATTCATGTAATTGTATTTCTTACCGCTTAGGGTCTTCTGCCTCCTTATGCATGTGTAGAAACGGTTCCTCAGGATCAGTGCCACGAACTCCACGAATATCTTTGCCTGTGTGGACTCATTGTTATGCGTCCTGAAGCTCCTGTTACCAAGATACGATTTATCTCCCCTGAACAGCTTCTCCGATGCATCTCTGCTCTTGTACAGGTCGAGCGCCTCGGCCGCCGTCATCTCCTCCGATGTTATGATCACGAAGTATCCGCACAGCTTTATCTCTTCGTTGATCACATCAGTCAGCTCTCTGCCGTACATGAACTTCTCATCTTCCTGTCCTTCATGGTAGTAGATGAGGTCGAAGTATTTCCTGAATCCTTCAGGCGGCCTGTTGCCTGTGCCCTCATATTTCCTGAGGCACTCGCCGAGATTATCTATCCTTGCCTCGAAGGCTTCCCGTTCGCTGCTCTTTTTGCGACCGTTGTAATATATATGGAAGTATCTTTTCTTTTTATCTGACGGATACAGCTGCTTCTTTACTGTGATCCCGCTCACCTTGTAATCGCGGATGCTGCATGCCCGATCCTCCTCGAAGGTGCCCTTGACTGAAAGTACCAGATCTTTGACCAGATCCTTCATGCCTCTCATCATGATCACGAAGTCGTATCCGCACTTATCCATGTAGTGGATGTTCTCTTTGCTGAAGTAGCCGCGATCGAGTATGAATCCGGCATGCCTGTAGCCGTAGCCATTCGCTTTCTCCAGCATCGTCTGGAGCTGCGCGATGTCCACTATGCTACCCGGATAATCCTCATAGAAGAGTGGAATTGCGTTGTTTGTGTCATAGGCTATGGAATAGTTTATGACCGGAGCTTTTATCTCATCCTTGAAGTATCCGTTCTCTACGAGATCTATCTCTCCTGCCTGGCACTTCTTGTTGGTCGAGTCATACGAGATGTATATCTTCTCCCGGTGATCATGGTTCGCATTCCACTCATTCTGGAAGGCTATGCTCTGATCGATCGTCAGACTGTTCAGGAAGTCCGAGACCTTCGAATCACTGTAGATACGCATATTGGTCGTGAACAGCGGATGGTTGAATGCGTATTCCGGATAGTACTGGCCGGCATTGTTCTCGGTTATGATCGTATAGATCGCAAGATCCAGGAACAATCCGCTGTCTTTTCCTATGATCCACGACAGCATCTCCTCCAGCCTGTATTCTGCAGCGATCCTTCGCAGCACCAGATATGTTCCGATCCTCAGGCAGCTGCTTCTGTATACTTCCACATCTTTCTCATCCGGCATCTCGACTTCCGGAAAGTATTTCAGGAAGTTGGTGTTCGGATACATCATATCCGGATCATCCGGTCCGCACTTGCCGATCGTTGTATTGATCGGGACCGTATGCTTTTTCTCCGGGTCATACTTCCGATCATAGGCGTAGTAGACATACGTTGTGCCTTTGATCGACTTGCGCGTGATGCCGCTTTTGTCCGGGATATTCACTTTGTAGTCCAGGTACATGGCAGGCTCCTTTCGAGCTTTTGTTTAGAGAGTTAATTAACTCTCTAATAATCTACCATGCGCGTCCGGATTTGACAAGAAAAACGCGTATCTTTCCGCCATTTTTCAATAATTCCGAGTGCAACCCTTCGTCCGGATCAGGAACGAGAGTTAATTTGCTCGGAAGTTAACGCAGAGTCTCCGCTGTCATCTGTTCAATTAATCCTGTGATTGTCCGGCGTTTCCGGTCCTGAACCAAAGGCCGGGCCGGATCACCGCTCAGCGCGGCTGCCGCTCGCCCGTAACGAGATAGCTCGCCACATTCCGCTCGCTGACATGAGACGCGATGATCGTGCCCGGAGACTGCCTCGTGTAGACACCGGCAAACCGCCCGTTGTAATCATAGAGCCCGCTCATATTGATGTAATCATGGAATTTGCCGTCTCCGAACATGAAGTCCACGTTCTCTGTAGCGAACTGCGGCGCGTATTCCTGGCAGACGTAGCCGTTGTTATAGTATTCCCGGCAGATTTTCTCCCATTCCTCCTGCGTGTGGCCCTTGCCGTCCGCAACGCCGTTCGAACCGAAGGAATCGTTCGGCTTCAGGATGAAGCGGTCTTTGTCCGCGATCACGTTCTCGAGCCGGATTCCGTCCGAATGGTCCGGTGTCCGGAAATCGCAGGTGAGCGGGACATGTTTTTTTACAAAATGCCGTTCCTCATTGGTCAGAAACTCCTGAGTCTCCGGCCGGTGGATGACATTGAAAAAGGTCTTGGTGTGTACCACCTGTGTCCGGAACGATCCGCAGAAAAATACATTTCCGTCCAGATACGCCCGGATCAGCGGCTGCACGTCGTCGTAAGCATCCATCAGATCCGCCGTGACCGCGCGCCGGTAGACCGCGTCGATCTCGTAGCCCTCCGGCGACAGCAACTTCCCGTTCTCGTAGCGGAGCGACCGCGCATCCAGCACCTGCACCCGTATTCCCGCTTTCTGAAAACGCCGCGCGAATTCATAGAATTCCGGCACGATGCCGCGATCCAGAATATCGACGATCGCGACGCACGGATCATCCTTCGCCCGGTAATAGGTCTGGTATATACCGAGAAAAGTATTGACCCAGGAATCAAACAGCTCGTAACTGCGGAGGTCGTACTTCCGCAGGATTGCCTGATGCGCCGGGTTCTTGATGTTCAGCTGATCCAGCAGATAATCTTCATTCATCGCGCTGGTGCCGTCGGTATTGATCTCGCAGAATTTGAAATTCCCGTTATCCTCGTTATAAAAAATATCAAACCGTGCGATCGGAAGCATCGCGTCGTAGCCCGGATCCGCCAGAATCAGCTCTTCCAGGCGCGGATCGAAGCCGAACAGCTTCCGGTACTCCGGGTCGTCCAGATAGTGCCGGATTGCCTTGCAACAGATACCGTGCATGCGCTGCACGATAACCTTGAACAGCACCTCGTCCATCTGCGTATAGACTTTCTGAATCGCGAGCGGCATGTCGAGCAGCCGTCCGCCGAATTCCAGCGGCGAATGCAGAAGATCATTTTTCATCTCCTCTGCGGCAGCCCGATTCTCTTCATAATGATCGCGGATCTGCTCCGCATACTCCGCATTGATCTGATCTCGAATATTCATAATTAATCACCCCATATTACTCTGTCTTTTCTCTGTCTGTTACTCTATCGCTTCATCATGACCTCGTAGTCGCCATCGAGGTATTTAAACCCGTACCGCTGACAGACCTCATCGTAAGGCCGCGAAACATGTACATAGACCTGGCTCTCCCGCGTCACCACGCTCCGGAGATAAGTGTCCAGCTCCTTCAGAATCTGCACCTCCAGATGCTGCTCCCGGTATGCCTCATCGACCATGACATCGCACACGACAAAGCAGAGCGCATCATCTCCGCAGACGCGCCCGAACGCTACCAGTACGTCCCCGTCGTATATTCCAACGGTAAAAAGACTGTTCTTCAGCGCAGTGACTGCCGAAATCCGGCTCAGAATTCTCGTTCCGCTCCGCTTGCTTAGACTGATGATATCATCCGGCATACTCCGGTTAAAACGATATTCCATGCTTCCCCTTTCCCCGTCCGGTCTGTGTTCTGTCTTTACAAGTATTATACAATATTCCGATTTTAATTGGTGATGCAATGTTGTTTTTGCACCAGACATCGGATATAATAGTTTTCACCTGATTTTACAAAATGGACTGGAGATTTTTCAATGAAAGGTACATTTAAACTGTTCCTCAAAGGGCTCTCTTTCTATGTGATCGCGGTATGCTGCTACCTGCTGGGATCCCGCGGCGGCTTCTCGACCCGGGACTTCGGCTTTCTCGGGCTCACGCTGGTCTACGGCGGTCTGACGCTGAGCTACGGATTCGGCTCGAAAATGCTCGTCCAGACTGCGGTCACTCAGGCCCACGAAGAAGCCGACGAAGAACTCGCGAAGAAGAGAAAGAAATACCCGGGCGCGGTGGATCACTCAACGCAGCTGCCGGGTGCCCCGTCCTGGGACAAGCCGCTCCGTATTCTTTACTATGTGCTGATGTTCGGCGTCTTGTATTTCGCTGCCGGTATGAGCTATCAGGAAGACGCGAAGCCGGACCGTCTGTTCTATATCGGGCTGATCGTCATCTTTCTTTCGATCATGGTCCGGAGCCAGTCACTCCGGGCGCAGCCGTTCCTGGATCCGATGGAATCACTGGATCCGGAATATATCCTGCCGATGCAGGCAAAAGGTGTCTACGGCGCGGTTCGCCATCCGGCGCAGGCCGCAGCGCTTCTTCTGGCCCTTGGCTCGATGTGCGCAGCGTACTCCGTCCCGGTTCTGATCACCGGCGCAGCCGTCATCATTGTGACGCTGATCCGCACGGAGAAAGAAGACCGGTTCCTTCACAACACCATTCCGGGCTACGCCCGCTACGAGAAAGAAGTACAAAAAAAGGCGCTTCCGCACCTTTTCTGATTCCGTATCCACTCACTGACAAATGAGCAAAACGACCGGCGCCGGCATCTGACTTGCGCCGGTCGTCTTTATACGGTCATTCGGCAGCCTGCTAACCCTGCAGCACCGACAGTGCCGCGCCGATCATCGCCGCGATTCCATACGGAATGGCTTCTTCCCGAACCGCGCAGCAAGCATTGTGCAATGTATAGATATCATTACCGACGTGTCCGGCCTTCAGGATGAACAGCACCGAAGGCACTCCCGTCAGCGTCGAATAGAAGCTGAAATCCTCACTGAATCCCATCGGCTCCCTAAGCATCTCCAGATGATCTTTTCCGACAATATCCGCGAGCTTCGGCTGCAGCGATTCCACCATGTCCCAGTCATTGAAGCATGGATCGTAACCGATCTTCGGCTCGAAATCAATATGGCATCCGCTGATCTCCTCGGCGGCATTCACGACCTTCTTCACATGCTGAAACATCGCGTCCCGGTCTTCCTGCGTATACGCACGGGCATTTCCGCCCATCCGCACCTGATCGGAGATGATGTTCGGCGCAACGCCGCCCTCAATCTGATTCATCATCAGGATGGTCGCACCCAGCGGCGCAATTACACGCGACTGAACCTGCTGAAGCATGACGATCATCTGCGCCGCCGTCAGAATCGGATCCGGCGCCTTGTGCGGCATCGAACCGTGACCGCCGGTCCCCTTGATCGTGAACCAGTATTCATCGGCGGATGTGGTCATCGCTCCGCCTTTCAGTCCGACCACGCCGATCTTGTCATTGTCCGTCGGGAATACATGCATGCCGAAAATCGCATCGACGCCATCCATCACGCCCCACTTGACCAGATCTCTGGCGCCGCCCGGGAACTGCTCCTCGCTGTGCTCAAAAATCAGCTTCACGCTGCCCGCGAACTGATCCCGCATTCCGCAGAGGATCTTCGCATTGCCCAGCATCATCGACAGATGAAAGTCGTGGCCGCAGGCGTGCATCACGCCATCCACTTCACTGGAAAAAGGCAGCCCCGTGCTCTCCTGCACTGGCAGCGCATCGATGTCGCAGCGAAGCGCTACGCATTTACCCGGGCCCTTTGTTCCCTGAATTGTCGCAACCACCGAGGTCTCGGTCGGCGACTCGATCTTGTCCACGCCATATTCCTCCAGCTTCTTCCGGATCAGCGCTGACGTCTCAAATTCCTTTCCGCCCAGCTCCGGATGCCGGTGAATCGTCCGCCGGATCCCGACGATCTCATCATAAATGGCATTTGCCTTTTCCAGTAATTCGCTCATAATCTTCCTCCAGTCCTTTTTTATTATTAACGCATATATTGTAACCCGATTTCTCGTCAATGTGAACAAGAAATTGTATATCAGACCAAGATTGGGGAAATTCGAGTCTGTAGTAAGAACCAATAGTGTTATTTCAATTCCTGTTGATGCTTATTTTTGCGGTTGGATTCAGTTTTCTTATTTCGGATCTGCATTGATCCAATGTTTCTTCTGTCATGTATCCTGTGTTGTTCAGGCGGATCATATCCGCGGAAACGATCTGATTTTTATAGAAATCGCCAAAGTTCCGCAGACAGGTTCTGAATTTTTTCCATCCACCACCGTTATTACGGGTCCAAGAGTCATACGATCTTTTACACTGCTTTTATCCAGAGAGTCCAGAACCGCAGAAAGCCTCACCGGCACCGAGGGTTCAATATATATTTTGTCAGGTGATGTCCATTGGATCACCTCATCCACAGTGCGCCCGAAATCTCCTGATCCCTTGCAGCATATGCATCCCCCGGAAAGTCCTTCGATATACAAATTATTTTCAACGTTGATTGTAAAATGAAGTTGGATACCTGAATAACTAAGAGATCCATGGCAGGATTTTTGGTAGAATATTAATTACCACAAAAATTTCTACAGGAGAATCACCGCCATGGACTAAACTAATGCTATTACAACTTCCCATGTAAAGGGTAAACATCTTTCCTACGAGGATCGAGTTCTTATTCAGATTCGTCTAAAAGACAACTGCTCCATCCGAGCGATTGCCCGTGAAATCGGCTGTTCGCCGAGCATTGTCTCTAAACTTGAGAAGATGGCTGATACGCTTGTCTACTATGCTTATCCTTATACGTCCTGTGATAAAGAAACTGTAGAGCGGCATAACGGCCTGATCAGAAGGTTCATACCGAAAGGAAAACGAATCGATGACTTTACCGGCCAGCAGATTTCCGATGTGGAGACTTGGTGTAATAGCCTGCCGAGAAAACTTCTGGGTTACAGAACTCCAAATGAAATTTTCGAGGGGGAAATTGACAAAATCTACCAGATGACTGCTTAGTGGACAGTGTCCAACTTATTATTACCATTTAGGAGCGAAAATGTTTTTAACATCTATTGCCATTTTCTCACCTTATTGGTATTACTTAAAGCTGATTAACTACATCCAGTATCTTCTGACTAGTTATTATACCACCGCATAAGTCATTTGAGCAGTAAAGTCCTGATTTGTGTGATTGATTATACATTAAGCTCATAACGGAGAACCGCCGGCATCGATATCGCTGATCCTGACGCAGATGGTCTTTTTTACATTAAAACAGGCACCGCATCAACTGCGGTGCCTTCGTCATTCCTATGTATCCTCTACACCAGCTGCCAGTCGACCGGCTCTTCCCCGTTCGCCTCAAGGAACTCATTCGCCTTCGAGAAATATTTTCCCCCGAAAAAGCCCCGGTACGCGGACAGCGGACTTGGATGCACGCCGGACAGAATCAGATGCTGCCGGCCCGTGATCAGCGGGATCTTCGACTTCGCATTGCTGCCCCAGAGGATAAAGACAATCGGCTTCTCCCGCTCATTCAGCAGCTTGATCACCCGATCCGTCAGCTGCTCCCAACCTTTGCCGCGGTGGGAATTCGCCTGATGCGCCCGCACGGTCAGCGCGGTATTCAGCAGCATCACGCCGGACTTTGCCCACGGGATCAGACAGCCGTTATCCTTAGGCGGCGGATCGATCCCGAGATCGTCCTTCAGCTCCTTGAAAATGTTCTGCAGCGACGGCGGTTGCTCGACACCCGGCAGCACTGAAAATGCCAGCCCGTGCGCCTGTCCCGGTTCATGATACGGATCCTGCCCGAGGATCAGAACCTTCACATCCTGATACGGCGTCAGCTTGAACGCGTTGAAAATATCATACATATCCGGGTAGACTGTGTGCGCCGAATACTCCTTCTTCAGAAACTGGCGGAGATTCAGGTAATACCCCTTTTTAAACTCGTCCGCAAGTATTTCGTCCCAGTCATTTCCGATATGTACCATCCAAACGTTCCTTTCTGCTGCGGATCCACCGCTCTGCCGCCCATACCGTAAGAAGCGCAATCACTGTTCCGCTGAGCGCCCCGGCTATCACATCCAGCGGATAATGCACGCCGACATAAAGCCGCGACAGCGCGATCAGAAAAGCCAATACCAGCGCCGGCACACCATACCGATGAGGCAGCTCCCGGAACATCACGACAGCCGTCACAAAAGACGCCGCCGAATGGCCGGAGGGAAAAGAATAGTCCGACGGCTTCCCGATCAGCCGCTGCACTCCTTCAAAGACTTCATACGGCCTCGTCCTCGCCACCAGATTCTTCAGCAGCAGGTTGTTGATTCCGAAAGAGACCGCCAGTGTGATCGCCGCGATACAGCCGGCCTTCCGCGTCTTCCGGAAGCACAGCATCAGAAGGATCAGCGCGATCCAGATCATTCCGCCGTTGCCGAGCCGTGTGATAAAAGTCACGACCGGCGTCCAGCCCGGATGGACGAACAGGTGCTGAAACCGGATCAGCATTTCACCATCCGCGAGCCTCAGCGCCTCCAGCATCGCTCTATACCTCCTCGCCGTCCCGAAGGAAGACCTTCGGAAGCCGCTTGTCAAAATTGCACAGCACTTCGTAGTTGATCGTTCCTAGCTTTCCGGCCAGCTCTTCCGCCGTAATTCTCTCATCGCCGGACGCGCCCATGATGACCACTTCATCGTTTTTACTGACATCCGGCACATCCGTTACGTCAATCATGCACTGATCCATGCAGATATTGCCGACGACCGGCACCCTCTTTCCGTGCACCAGCACTTCGACGTTCCCGCTCAGAGCTCTCGAATAACCGTCCGCGTATCCGATTCCGATCGTCGCGATGCGGCTCTCCCGCTCTGTCGTGAATTTACGTCCATAGCTGATGCTCTTACCGGCCGGCAGCGTCTTCAGGTGGACGATATTCGCCTTGACCGACATCACCGGCTTAAGCGCCAGATGCGACTGATCCACTTCGTCGGACGGATAACATCCGTACAGAATGATCCCCGGCCTTGCCGCATCGAAGAGAGCGCTGTTGTATTCCATGATCGCCGCACTGTTTGCGATGGTCCGCGTCGACAGAGCGATTCCTTCCGCCGAAAGCTTTTCATAAAAATCATTGAACAGCCGCAGCTGCTGCTTCGTATAGCTCCGATCCGCTTCATCCGACGTGGAAAAATGCGAGATCATGCCGCGGATTTCAATTCCCGGCAGCTCATCAATCGCGCGGATCTCCTCCGCCGCCGCATCCTGCTCGTCCGCAGAGCCGATCTGATAGCCGATCCGGCCCATGCCGGTATCCACAGCGATCATGACCGGAACCGTCGTCTCCTTCTCCGCAGCCAGATCTGAAATCATCTTCATGTTGTCGTAATCGGTTGCGACCGGCGTCATGTGGTAGTGGATCAGCTCGCGGGCATACTCGCCCGGCACAACGCCAAGAATCAGAATTGAATCCTCGATTCCATTGTGCCGAAGCTCAATGCCTTCCTCCACGGTTGCCACAGCAAAATGCGATACCCCGTTCGCTCGAAGCACTTTCGCGCATTCCACGCTTCCGTGTCCGTAGGCATTCGCCTTGACGACGCCGATCAGCTCGGTCTGAGGGCCGACTTTCTCTTTGATGCTGTTGATGTTGAATTCCAGCGCGTCCAGATCGATTTCAACCCACGCCGGACGCAGTGCGTTCTTGTACAAAATATATTCCTTCTTTCCCTGTCTTTTATTCTAAGACCAGCTAGCGGAGGATCAGTTCCTCTCTGGCCGGTCCGTTAGACACCATGGTGATCTTCACGCCGATCAGTTCCTCGATCCGCTCGATGTAATCACGGCACGCTTGTGGCAGATCTTCATATTTCGTGATTCCGCGGATATCGCACTTCCATCCCGGCATCGTCTCATATACCGGTTTCGCCTTCTCCAGCTGGATCGTGTTCGGAAAATCAGTCGTGACCTTGCCGTCGATATCATAACCGACGCAGATCTTCAGCTCATCGAGGTATCCGAGCACATCGATGACGGTCAGCGCCACTTCCGTCGCGCCCTGCATCATGCAGCCGTACCGGGTCGCCACCGCGTCGAAATTGCCGACTCTTCTCGGACGGCCGGTGGTTGCGCCGAACTCTCCGCCATCACCGCCACGCATTCTGAGCTTGTTGGCCTCATCGCCGAACAGCTCCGAGACAAAAGCACCTGCGCCGACTGCGGAAGAATACGCCTTGACCACCGCGATCACCCGGCGGATCTCATACGGCGGAACGCCCGCGCCGACTGCGCCGAAACCGGCCAGCGTCGAAGAAGACGTCACCATCGGATAAATTCCGTGATCGGTGTCCTTCAGCGCGCCCAGCTGACCTTCCAGAAGAATGTTTTTTCCTTCCTTCAGGCCTTCATGCAGCATCGCTGAAGTGTGCGTGACGAACGGCCGGAGCAGCTCCGCGTCTTCCTTAATCTCCTTATATACCTCTTCCGGATCAAGAAGCGGCTTATGATACAGATTCTCGAGCAGTGTGTTCTTCAGCTTGCAGACGTTCTCAATCCGCGGCATCAGCACATCTCTGTCCGCATAAAGCTCGCCGACCTGGAATCCGATCTTTGCGTACTTGTCTGAATAGCATGGCGCCATGCCTGCCTTTGTCGAACCGAAGGACTTTCCGCCGAGCCGCTCTTCTTCATACGCGTCCAGCAGCATGTGATAGGACATCACAACCTGCGCACGGTCTGAAACCACGAGACGGCCGTGTTCAACACCGGCATCCTCCAGCGACTTCAGCTCGTCTGTCAGAATCTTCGCGTTCACCGCTACGCCGTTTCCGATCACGCTGACGGTATCCTTGTGAAAAATTCCGGATGGGAGCAGGTGAAGTGCAAACTTACCCCATTCATTCTTAATGGTATGTCCGGCATTGCTGCCGCCCTGATAACGAACAACGTAGTCCGCTTCCTCTGCCAGGCGATCGGTGATCTTTCCTTTGCCTTCATCGCCCCAGTTTGCTCCAACTACTGCTGTAATCATATTGTCCTCCTTAGGTTAGTAATCTCTGTCCGATATGCGCTCCGATTGCGCATTAATTTCCGTGAGGTCTGCATACAGAGCATATTTTATAATAATCGGTGCAATATTGCAAGGAGCAGAGGCGGAATCCCTTGAATTCAGGCTCTTGAAATGGTAGAATAGCTATTGTGAAATGCTCCGTTATCTGTTTTTTCAGAGGCGGCGGTAATAACAGTGAAGATTGGAGATACATACGCATGAAGGAATATACACCTGTTAAGGAAGGTAAAGTCCGCGAATTATACGATACCGGTGACAGCCTGATCATGGTCGCGACGGATCGGATTTCTGCTTTTGACCACATTCTGAACAATCAGATCGTCGACAAGGGCGTGGTTCTGACTCAGATGTCGAAATTCTGGTTCGACTACACGAAGGATATCGTGCCGAACCACATGATTTCGGTTGACGTGAATGATATGCCGGAGTTCTTCCGCAGTGAGAAGTTCGAGGGCCGGAGTATGATGTGCAAGAAGCTTCAGATGATCCCGCTGGAATGCATTGTCCGCGGCTACATCACCGGAAGCGGCTGGGCTAGCTACCAGAAGACGGGCGAAGTCTGCGGCATCCGGCTTCCGGAAGGTCTGAAGGAATCCGAGAAGCTGCCGGAACCGATCTTTACGCCGAGCACGAAGGCGGAGATCGGCGACCACGACGAGAACATCTCCTATGAGCAGAGCATCGACGTTCTGGAGAAGGCGTATCCGGGACACGGTGAGGAATACGCTTCGAAGGTCCGCGACCTGACAATCGCTGTTTACAAGAAGTGTGCGGATTACGCGCAGGAGCACGGCATCATCATCGCAGATACGAAGTTCGAGTTCGGACTTGATGAGAACGGTGAAGTCGTCCTCGCTGACGAGGTTCTGACTCCAGACAGCTCCCGTTTCTGGCCGCTGGAAGGATATGAAGTCGGCAAGTCTCAACCGTCTTACGACAAGCAGTTCGTCCGCGACTGGCTCAAGGCGAACCCGGACAGCGATTACACGCTGCCGCAGGACGTCATCGACAAGACGATCGCGAAGTACAAGGAAGCGTACACGCTGCTGACCGGCAAGACGCTGTAGGATTCAGATCCTGACTTCCGGATCACAGTTCATCAGAAATTTAATGCCGGCTGCAGCCGCGGCCGGCGATATGTCTCGGTAGCTCAGGGGACAGAGCACCGCTCTCCTAAAGCGGGTGTCGGAGGTTCGAATCCTCTTCGGGACACCACAACAGTCCTGTTCGAACATGGTACTTCTATTGCAGCGGCTTCGCTGCGAGAGTGCAGTTCAATGGGCAATCGAACAAATTGAAAAAACGGCCGAACGGCCGTTTTTTCAATGCAATGTATTGATTCTACACTGTATAATGTTCAATCACAGCAGACGTCACTCCTTTTAGCCGGACTCGACAACAGTCCCGAGAAATTCCTTTATCAATTTAAAATTATCTGTCCTAAATTGCAACAACA
>Ga0256406_1005650_pt1 | contig 13207 bp, 13 predicted proteins | sample RumenRJG_03DNA_FD_185986 | JGI IMG/M metagenome (GOLD analysis project Ga0256406, IMG submission 185986) | Bovine rumen microbial communities from Lethbridge, Alberta, Canada - RJG_03 | ecosystem: Host-associated > Mammals > Digestive system > Stomach > Rumen | place: Canada: Alberta | collected...
CTCTTAATCAGTAGGTTCGGGGTTCGATTCCCCGGTGGGTCACCATTATGGGCGATTAGCTCAGCTGGGAGAGCGCTTGCCTTACAAGCAAGATGTCAGCAGTTCGATCCTGTTATCGCCCACCATTATTTTGGCCCGGTAGTTTAGTTGGTTAGAATGCCGCCCTGTCACGGCGGAGGTCATGGGTTCAAGTCCCATTCGGGTCGCCAATAGTTTTTTCGCAGGGGCTCAATCGCATAAGCGATTCGCACACGTTTGCGCGTCGCTATGCTCCTTCAAATGTGGCTCTCTGCTTATGCCTCGGTAGCTCAGTCGGTAGAGCAGGGGACTGAAAATCCCCGTGTCAGTGGTTCGATTCCGCTCTGAGGCACCATTTTTATTTTTGATTTTTCCAAGCTGGTGTAGCTCAATAGGTAGAGCAGCTGACTTGTAATCAGCAGGTTGGGGGTTCAATTCCTCTCGCCAGCTCCATTATGATTACACGCGGGTGTTGCTTAATGGTAGAGCCCCAGCCTTCCAAGCTGGTTGCGTGGGTTCGATTCCCATCACCCGCTCCAACTTTTATACTGCCGGGGTGGCGAAACTGGCAGACGCACGGGACTTAAAATCCCGCGGTTGGCGACAACCGTACCGGTTCGATTCCGGTCCTCGGCACCACTTTTTTATCGCCTATTCTAACAATTATATATGCGGTCGTGGCGAAATTGGCAGACGCGCTAGCTTCAGGCGCTAGTGATAGTTGATATCATGGAGGTTCAAGTCCTCTCGACCGCACCAATAATGCTTGACAAACACCTAAAATTGTGTATAATAGATACATACGCGGTCGTGGCGAAATTGGCAGACGCGCTAGCTTCAGGCGCTAGTGATAGTTGATATCATGGAGGTTCAAGTCCTCTCGACCGCACCAAGGTTGTTAGTTCCTAATTACATATAGATTTATCCTGCGGTCGTGGCGGAATTGGCAGACGCGCTACTTTGAGGGGGTAGTGAACGAGAGTTCATATGGGTTCAAGTCCCATCGACCGCACCATTTGCAATTTACAGTCCGGGTTGTGTGCTCGGGCTTTTTTTAGTACAAAAATACCTCCCGTTGGTGGGAGGCTGGTGTATGCAGTTAATTTGCTTGTTCGCTATCTTTGCTTACTGCGTATTGCAGCAGAATGTGGGCGCTGCGGCGGTTGGTGGCCAGGGGGATGTTATGCACATCGCAGAGACGCAGCAGAGCGTTGATGTCCGGCTCGTGCGGCTGGCTCGTCAGGGGGTCGCGCAGGAAGATGACGTAGTGTACCTGTTCGGTAGCAACGAGGGCACCAATCTGCTGGTCACCACCGAGTGGGCCGGACATTTTGGTATCAACATTCAAATGATATTTATCGTTGATGAGCGTGCCGGTCGTGTGCGTGGCGACGAGGTTGAAGTGTTTTAATTCATCGAGATGATGACCGACAAATTCCAGCATTTCTTCCTTTTTTTTGTCGTGGGCGATAAGCGCGATTGTTTTCATAGTACTTAACTCCTTTATTTTTATTTCTGGGTGTCCAGCATCGAGGTTGACGGTGCAGACTATGGAACCCCTTACACAGTTTATTATAGTATTTTTTGACCTATTCGTAAAGTATTTGCTATTCTTCTCACGCAATGTGGGCGCAAATACCGCTGATTCGTAGGTTTTTGGTGATTTTTTGCGACGGTGTTGTAGAGGCAGTGCTTTTAATAGCAATTTTACAGCGCTTTAAATGCGATTTATCCCCGGTTCTCTAAGATGATAGCAGTTATGAGGCGTTGATTTTAGCGCTTACGCAGGTATGATAGTAAATATTAGCAAAGGGGATTGTAGCATGCAGCAGAAGAAATTTGTGGCAGCCGCTTTGGCTGGTCTTATGGCTTTCGGTGTGGCGAGCTTTTCGCTCAGCAGTGTCAGTGAGGCGGCACATCATAAGCAGCAGGTCGAGCACTACGAGGATGGTACGTCTAATGAGTACAGCCACCGCATGAAGGAAGAGGACAAACTGCACGAGCAGAATGTGCGCACTATTCGCTATGAGTATCGCAAGGGCGGCGACAAGAAAAAATATGACAGCGAACTCGCTAAAGAGCAGAAGCGCCACGATAAAGTCGTGCGTGATATTAAAGCGGATAGCGAGGCGCATTTGCGTCATACGCATCAGAACTGATGCCGTGCCTATAACAGCATAATAATTGTGGGCTCTGCCATATGTTGGCAGAGCTTTATTCTATTGCGCTTTTTTCTTTCTGCTTGTATAATTTATCATAGGTATATTATACGGTGTTAGGCGTGTTGGAGACAGGCCGATACCTTGACTGGAAGGCAGGAGATAGTATGCCCGTTAAGATTGATAACATGACGCCGCAGGGACCCACCATCTCGCGGGTGCATAGTCATAATGATGAAGAACAGGTGCTGGGTTCGGAGGCGGATTTTTCCTCGGAACTACTGGGGCAGGAGGATGCGCTCTCAACGGAGCATCTGGATAAACTGCTCAAGCAAATCGATGAGCAGGGAGCGCGGCTCTCACGTACGCCGACGTTTGATGAACTCAGCAATTATCGTTCGCTCATCAAGAACTTCGTGGGTGAAGCGGTGAACCGCATGTACGAGCTGCACTCGCAAACCGGCTGGGACCGTATGGGGCGGCAGAAGGTCTATACCACGGTGCGCAAAGTCGACAAGAAGCTCGAGGAAATGGCCGAGAAAATCCGTTTGGGCCAGGCCGAGCAGTTGGATATCATTGCCAGCCATGACGCTATCCGTGGGATGCTCGTCGACCTCTATATGTGATGCCACATGGAAACAAATTGGAACCAGATATTAGGGCATGTCCAGCAGAAAGCGGAACTGCGTGCGTTGCTCAGGGCAGGGCGTTTGCCGCATGCCCTGCTTTTTAGCGGCCCCGCCGGCATCGGCAAGCGCAAAATTGCGCATGTGCTGGCGGCGGCGTTGCTTTGCGGTGCAGGGGATGCTCCTTGTGGCAGTTGTACGTCCTGCCAGCAAATGCGACTGGGAGACAGTCACCCCGACTACTATGAGCTCGTACCTGAGCAGCGGGGCAAGTCGGCGGCGATGATTCGTATTGAGCAGGTACGCGAGCTGCAAACGGAGGCCTCACGGGCTCCGGTGCTCGCGCAGGAGCGCGTGCTGGTCATCGACGAGGCTGACCGCATGAATGAGGCCGCCGCCAATAGTTTGCTCAAAACTATCGAGGAGCCCGCAGGCGCTCGGACGTTTATTCTGATTACCAGTGCGCGCGCGGCCCTGCTGGATACGATTATTTCCCGCTGTATGCCCTTTACGTTTGGGCGCTTGCAGACACCAGAGGTGGCGCAGATACTCGTGGGGCAGGGGGGGCCCGAGGCGCAGGCGGCGGAGCTCGCGGCGCTCAGTGATGGCAGTGCTGCGCGGGCGCTTGAGCTCCAGGCGGAGCAGGGGCTCGCGTTGCGCGATGAGGCGTTGGCGTTTCTGGTGCAGCGGCAAAAGCTCGACCTGCCGGCCATTTGGCGTCAGGCGGCGGCACTCGAGGCGTTGCCGCGTGAACAGGCGTTAGCCTGGCTGGCAGCGCTCAATATGTTGTTGCGCGATTTGCTGGTGCTGCATGAGGATGGCGGCAGTGCGCTGCTTTATCATTTGGATAGGCGCGAGGCATTGCTGCGCTTGTTGCCAACTTATCCGGTTGGTTTGGTTTTTCAGCTGCTCGGCCTGGTGCGGGAGTTGCAGCGTCGTCTCCAGACGAATGCTTCACTGCGCCTCCAGGTGGAGGGCTTTTTGTTGCGCGCTTGTGCTTTATGACAGGGCCCGCTTAGTGGGTGGCAGGTGCGCTATAGATTTGGGAGGAAAATTTTTTGCAGAAAATGGTTCAAGTCCGCTTTCAGCAAGTGGGCAAGTTATTCCCTTATGACCCGGGGCAGTTGACGTTGCAGCCGGGCGATAAGGTTATCGTAGATACGCAGCGGGGCACAGAGTGCGGGACGGTCGTTACGGCACCGCAGGAGGTGGAGACGGAGATGGCGCTCAGCGTAGTGCACCGTTTGGCGAATGAGCAGGATGTGGCACGCTTGGCGGAGAACGGCGAGCGCGAAAAAGAAGCCTTTGTCGTCTGTGGGCAGAAAATCCGCCAGCATGGCCTGGCGATGAAGCTCGTGAAGGTAGAGTATACGTTCGACCGCAACAAGATTATCTTTTATTTCACGGCGGATGGGCGCATCGATTTCCGCGAGCTCGTGAAGGATTTGGCCTCCGTGTTCCATACGCGTATTGAACTGCGGCAGATTGGCGTGCGCGATGAGGCGAAAATCATGGGCGGTATCGGTTGCTGCGGACGGCCGCTCTGCTGTGCCTCGTTCCTGGGGGAGTTCCAGCCCGTTTCGATTCGCATGGCCAAGGAGCAGAATTTGTCGCTGAATCCGACCAAGATTTCGGGTATTTGCGGCCGGCTTATGTGCTGTCTCAAATATGAGAATGACTGTTATTGCAATGGCGAATGTTTCCAGCGGCGCAAGGCTCAGCCGGAACCGCCACAGCAGGGGAGCCGCGTGGCGACGGCCGAGGGCGATGGCAAGGTTATCGCTCTGCATGAGCAGCGCCATACGGCTACGATTCTACTCGACAACAACCGTACGATAGTGGCGGCCTGGGATGATATCGTCGAAAAAGACGAGGAAGATAATGGCGATGTTATCGCCAAGGTAGCGCCAGAGCAGGCCAGCGAGCCGCAGGAAGCGGCGGCAACGCCGGAGCGCCGGGAACATCGCCCGCGTCGCCCGCGCAAACCCCGTCGGGCGGAAGGCCGCGAGGGCAACCGCGGACACGAGGGGGAGAACCATCATCGCCGTCGTCCGCGCCGTGAGGGCGCAGGTAAAAACGAGCACCGGGCCCCGCGCCGGGAACCGCGGAATGGCCGCAGCCACAACCGTCACGACGAGGAACCACAGGCATGAGAGAGATGCCGCTGCGGGCGCAGGAGCGGCTGGACGACCTCATGCACCGCGGGCGGCACATCATCCAGAATACGGAGGAGTTTTGCTTTTCTCTGGATGCGGTGCTGCTCGCGCATTTTCCGCGCCTGCACCAACGCCAGCGCGTCCTCGACCTCGGTACGGGGACAGGGGTGATTCCTTTGCTCATCGCGGAGCAGGTGGCCGAGGTGGTAGCAGTGGAGCTCAATCCCGTGTTGGCCGAGCTCGCCACACGCAATGTTTATATGAATGAATTGGAACATTGTATCAAGGTGCAGCAGGGCGACTATCGGCATATCGAGACCATGTGTGCCCGAGAGAGTTTTGACTGGGTGCTCGTGAATCCGCCGTACCGTCCCGTGGCGCAGGGACAGGTGAATCAGCTCTCTGGGGTGGCGCGGGCCCGGCATGAGGTCACGGCCACGCTCGCAGACGTCGTGCGGGCGGCGCGTTATGCTCTGCGCTTTGGCGGACGGTTGGCTATGGTACATTTGCCCGAGCGGCTTGCCGAAATCATCGAGGCGCTGCATGCCTGGCAAATGGAGCCGAAAAAGCTGCAATTTGTGCAGCCGCGTGATGGCAAGGCCCCTAATTTATTACTGCTGGAGGCGGTAGTTGGCGGTGCGCCAGGCGGCCTTCAGGTCTCGCCGCCGCTCATTGTGCATGATGCGGCGGGCAGCTATACACCGCAAATCAAGCAAATTTATGGCGAGGACTAAAGCGCCTCAAGCCTAGAGTTGGGGAGAGACAAATTTCATGGCAGATATGCAGGCGGCCTTAGAGGATACCGCCGAAAATACGGCGCAGGTGGGTACGCTTTACCTCTGTGCGACGCCAATCGGCAATTTAGAGGATATGACGTACCGTGCGGTGCGTGTGCTCGGCGAGGTGCCGCTCATTGCGGCCGAGGATACGCGGCATACGCGCCAGCTCCTCACGCATTTTGACATTCACACGCGGCTCACGAGCTATCACGAGCATAATAAATTTGCCAAGGGACCTGAGCTCATTGACTGGCTGCTCAGCGGGCAGGATTTGGCCTGTGTGAGCGATGCGGGCCTGCCCGGTATCTCCGACCCCGGCACGCATCTCGCGCAGCTCGCCATTGCAGCGGGCATCCGCGTGACGCCGCTGCCGGGGGCCAACGCGGCGCTCTCGGCGTTGATTTGTTCGGGGCTGGACACGCGCTATTTTACGTTTATCGGTTTTTTATCGCGGCAGAAAAAGGAGCGGCAGGCGCAGCTGGCCCGTGCTCAGGCACATACGGAGACGTTGATTTTCTACGAGGCTCCGCATCATCTCAAAGCTACGCTTAAAGAACTCGCGGATGTGCTCGGGGGCGAGCGTCAGGCGGCGGCCTGCCGGGAACTCACGAAGAAATTTGAAGAGTTCCAGCGCGGCACGCTCGCGGAGCTTGCGGCGTTTTATGCGGCCTACGAACCACGGGGCGAGTTCGTACTGATAGTTGAGGGAGCCAGTGAGGCTGGACAGGCGGTTGCGGAGACAGCACCGCAGGATTTGCGTACAGTATATGAGGGCTTTCTTGCGCGCGGTTTACCGAAAAAAGAGGCCATGCGCGAGACCGCCAAGGCGTTGGGACGCTCGCGGCGCGACGTCTATCAGGAACTTTTGCACGATTAAGCTGGACACGGCTGACACTTTCTTTTGTTTGTGTTTTGGCGTATAATAAATGCCAATGTGGGCATTTTTTAACATTTTTATCAATGCGGGCGTTCCATTAGCGTGCCGCACAGGAGGATTTACGTTATGGCAGAAAAGAAACCTTTTTACATTACGACCCCGATTTACTACCCGAGTGCAAAGCTGCATATCGGCCATGCGTACTGCACGACGATTGCGGACGCGATTGCCCGGTTTAAGCGCCTCGCGGGTTACGATGTGTTCTTTCTCACGGGTTCGGACGAGCACGGATTGAAGATAGAGCAAAAGGCCGAGGCTGAGGGCGTGCAGCCGATTGAATACACGAATAAAATTGTGGCCTCTTTTCAGAATTTGTGGCACAAGCTGCATATCAGCAACGATGATTTTATCCGTACGACGCAGGAGCGTCATATCAAGGTGGTACAGGAGGTTTTCCGCCGCATTTATGCCAAGGGTGACATCTACAAAGGCCAGTATACGGGCCTCTACTGCACACCGTGTGAGTCCTACTGGACGGAACATCAGCTCGATGAGAATGGCTGCTGCCCAGACTGCCACCGTCCGGTGCAGGAGGTCTCGGAGGAAGCGTATTTCTTCAAGATGAGCAAGTACGCTGACCGTGTACTGGCGTATATTGAGTCGCATCCGGATTTCATCCAGCCGGTTTCACGCCGTAACGAGATGATAAACTTTATCAAACAGGGCCTCGATGACCTTTGCATTTCGCGCACGTCGTTCGACTGGGGCATCCCGGTGCCGACGGATCTGAAGCATGTTATTTACGTGTGGTTCGATGCGTTGACGAACTATCTGACGCCGATTGGTTTCCTCGATGACCCCGAGAAATTTAACAAGTATTGGCCGGCGGATTTGCACCTCGTGGGCAAGGAGATTGTGCGTTTCCACAGCATCATCTGGCCGTGCATTCTCATGGCGCTCGATCTGCCGTTGCCGAAAAAGGTCTACGGTCACGGCTGGCTCATCGTCGATGGCGACAAAATGTCGAAATCCAAGGGCAACGTCGTCGACCCGATTGCGCTTATCGACGAGTTCGGTCCCGACCCCATCCGTTATTTCCTGCTGCGTGAAATCAACCTCGGTCAGGACGGCAACTTCTCGCGCGATGCGCTCATCCAGCGCATCAACAGCGACCTCGCGAATGACCTCGGCAATCTGCTGCACCGTACGTTGAACATGACGCTGAAGTTTCAGGGCGGTGAGGTGCTGGCCCCGCAGGGTGAGAGCGACGTCGATAAGGCGCTCAAGGCCGATGCAGCGGAGACGGTCAAATATTTTACGGCTAATATGGAGCAGATGGAGCTCTCGAATACCATCAAAAAGGTTTGGGCCTTTATCAGCCGCACGAATAAATACATCGACGAGACGCAGCCGTGGGCGCTGGCAAAGGACCCAGCACAGAAGCAGGCTCTGGCCAACACCATGTACAATTTGCTGGAATCTTTGCGCCTGATCAGCGTGATGATTTCGCCGTTCATGCCGGTGACGGCCGAGCGCATCTGGCAGCAGCTTAATCTGCCGCAGGCCTTTGCGGACGTGCAACTCCAGGATATCGAGCAGTGGGGCGGTGTACCTGTCGGTCTGCATGTGGGCAAGCCGGAGCAGCTGTTCCCGCGCATTGAGGTCAAGTAATGGCGGACACAGAGGCGATCTGGCTCGTCGATACGCATACTCATCTCAACGACGCGCAGTTCGCAGGTGAGGGCGAGGTTGCGGCGGCTGTCGAGCGCGCCCATGCGGCAGGGGTACGCCAACTGATAAATATGGGCGACACCCTGGCATCTTCGCAACTGGCAGTGACTATTGCACAGCAGTATGCAGGCGTCTATGCTGGTGTGGGCATCCACCCCGAGGAGGCGCGGCCGCTGACCCAGGCTGACGATGACCAGCTCGCGGCCTGGGCGGCTTTGCCGCAGGTGGTTTGTCTGGGCGAGATTGGCCTCGACTATCATTGGGTGAAGGATGAGCCGCAGCGGGCCTTGCAGCGTGAGATTTTCGTGCATCAGCTCGACCTGGCGCGGCAGTTGCAGCTGCCCGTTTGTATTCATGACCGCGAGGCGCACGGCGATACTCTGGCTATTTTGCAAAAAGAGGGCCAGGGGGTACGCGGTGTGCTGCACTGTTATTCCGGCAGTTGGGAGACGGCGCAGGAATTTCTTAAACTGGGTTTTTATCTCGGCGTGGACGGGCCGTTGACCTTTAAAAAGGCGGCGAAACTGCCCGATATTGTGCGCCAGATGCCGCTTGAGCGGCTGCTCGTGGAGACGGACGCACCCTATATGGCGCCGGTGCCGCAAAGGGGCAAGCGCAACGAGCCGGCTTTTGTGCGTTATGTGGCGGCCAAGGTGGCTGAACTGCGCGGCCTGAGTCTGGCGGCGGTGGCGCAGCGTACGACACAGAACGCGCAGGATTTATATGGCATTTGTCTGCTTGAATAGACGAATTTTGCCTCATTTTGACGGCCTTGCAGAGACATCTGTAAGGCCGTCGTTTTATGCCTTGCGGGGGCTTTTTACGGCAAAGTGGGAGACAAATACCAGTTTATGTGGGTATACGAGGATACCTGTCCCATTTTTCAGCTTGATTTCAGTTCCAAGTGGGAGAATGACACTTATAGAATTTGACAGGTACTAAAAGGCTGTGCTATAATCGCTACTGTTAATTTTGACAGAAGCACAAAGGGGGCTTTCAATGAGTTGCGACACACGCAATTACGATTTCAAGCATGAATCAAAGATTATGCTCTGCATGCTGCTGGGCCTCATTCTCATGGTGACGACGGGTTTTACCCGTACGAGTATTCCCAGTGGCAGTCATGAGGTGGCTATCCACGTAGATGGCACGACGCTCACGGAGCATACCACACATACGAACCCACAGGCGATTCTGGCACGTGCTGGTGTGACCTTAGGGGAAAAAGATGAGTATTATCTCCACAAGGTCGATGACGAGCGGACGGAGATTACTGTCTATCGTGCGGTGCCCATCACCGTGCAGTATAAAGACCAAAAACGCGAGTTTATGACCAGTAAGCAGACCGTAGGGGATGCCCTGCTGGATCTGGGTTATCATCTGGAAGATATTCAGGTGACGGGCGGCTTTGATGCGCCGGTGGCAGAGAACATGACCATCCAGATGTCGGACAGTGCGGCAGTGGTGGCAGCGCAGCAGCAGGCACAAAAAGCTGAGGCACAGCCCCGCGTGGCTAATCACGCCTATAAGGCCGTCTACACGATGGAGGCTACGGCCTATCTGCCGACGGATGGCGGCGGTAGCGGCGTCACGGCTACGGGGATGTATGCACAGCATGGTGTGGTGGCTGTCGACCCGAACGTGATTCCGCTCGGTTCACGTCTCTACATTCCGGGTTACGGTGAAGCCATCGCCGCAGATACCGGCGGTGCCATCCGCGGTGACCGTATCGACCTCTGCATGGAGAGCTACGGCGAATGTATGCAGTTTGGCCGTCGTTATGTAGAAGTTTACGTTTTAGCCTAAGTATTTAGATATTAAAGAAGCTCCCTTTACCTGGGAGCTTTTTTCATACCTTGATTTCGGTGCTGGTGTGGTTGACCTCAGCCTCGTGGATGAGGCGCTTGAGGCGGGCGATGTCTTTTTCGTGGTGTTCTATGGCAAAGCCGATGCGCGTGTGTTCTTCCTCGGTGAAGTCCGGGTTGTCGTAGGCGGCGCGGATGCGTGTGAGCCGTGCCTCGACTTCGGCCAGTTCGGCCTGCATGGGGCGTGTGTGTTTCAGGGCCAGACCGTAGATGGCCTGCAACTGGTCCTCGACATAACGGGCATAGCCGGGTTCGTCGGAGGCCTGTTCCAGCCAGCGGGCGATATGCACGATGATTTCAAACGGGTCGCGTCCGGCGTGAATCATATCGAGCATTTCCATTTTGATACTTTGCTCCTGCCCATGCGGGCGCGCAGTGCGGGCAGCGTCAGCGGGCGGTGCAATTTGTTCCGGTGTATCGGCCATAGCTATCCTTCCTTTCTTTTTTACATTATAGCAAAGTGGGACTGGTAATGCGAATAGGGCAGGCGGTATAATAAAGTTAGCAGTGAACGCAAGGGGGACTCTTTATGAAGCAAAAACGCATCTGCGTGATTGCCACGGGCGGGACGATTTCGTCGCGCCCCAGTGCCGACGGTATGGTGCCAACGCTGACTGGTAAAGATATTCTGGCTATGGTGCCGGGGCTGGCGGAGCTATGTCAGGTGGACTGTTTGCAGGTCATGCAGCTCGACTCGACGAATCTACTGCCACAGCACTGGCAGAGTATGGCGCGGGCTATCGCTTGTCAGCTGGCACAATATGACGGCTTTGTCGTGACGCACGGCACGGATACGCTGGCCTACAGTGCGGCGGCGCTTTACTATATGCTGGAGCAGGTGCCGAAGCCGGTGGTGCTCACGGGCTCGCAACTGCCCATTGGCGTGCCAGGAACCGATGCCGAACAAAATCTGTTGCAGGCGTTTCAGGTGGCCTTGTCGGGGCGGGCCGGTGTCTGGGTGGCCTTTGGTGGCCGCGTGATTTACGGCAATGCGGCGCGCAAGCTGTGTACGCGGCAGTTTGCGGCTTTTCAGACGCTCAACCGGCCTTTGGCGGGACGGTATGACTGCGGACGGCTCAGCTGGTATCAGCCTGCAGGCAAAGTGACGGGCAAGTTCCGTTTGCGCGACCAGTTGGATACCAAGGTTGGCGTGCTGAAACTCGTACCCGGTCTGTCACCAAAAATTTTGCGTTTGTTGGTAGACGAGGGACTGCATGCCGTGATTGTGGAGGGGTATGGCCTCGGCGGGATACCTGACCAGGCCTCGCCCCTGGATTTCCTGCCGACCCTGGCTTACGCGCGGGACAATGGCTGCTTGATTGTCTGCACGACGCAGTGCCTGTATGACGGTACGGATTTGGACAGCTATGAAATGGGCGTGCGGGCACAGCGCCTCGGCGTACTGCCGGGCGGCGATTTGTCTACGGAGGCGTTGCTGCCGCGGCTCATGCTGCTCCTGGCTGAGACGCGGGATACGGCTTACATCCGCGAGCAGCTCCAGCGGGGCTGAGCCTGACTATATAGCGGAGATTTTTTGCGGACTGTAAGCAGCTGCGTGGACATAGTTGGCACGTGCAACGATTTCAGATGTATTTCAGAATGCTTCATATTGTTTTAAGTGCTTTCTGCTATCATATAACCATAAAAGCAGGGCCGCGGGGAGTGGCCCGGGGATAATAGGGGGTATGAAAATGCAGGAAGATATACCATTAGCTACGCAGAGTCCTAGACGTAAATGGCAGTTGCGGAAACTGCAAGGCCGGCGCTTCGTACGACGGCAGCTTAATAGTTCGGCGCTTTTGCGTTGGGTCACGGCACTGGTGTTCTTTGCGGTGACGGTATTGGCGCCGGTGGGGGCATTGCGTGCCTATGCTGCTCCCGATAATGAACTGGCATCTACGGAGAGCGGTCTGCTGGCGGCCAGCAGTGAACGGGCGCAGATGCGCCGTGGCCAGCGTCCCCGCAAAAATGATCAGCAGCGGGCGGCGTTTTTGGCCAGCTGGTTACTGTGGCGGGCAGAACTTGCTGAGCCCGATGTGACGGCAACGCTGCGGTCGGTGGCAGCAGGTACAGCTGGCAGCCAGGGCTGGGAACTAAAAGGCTTGGAGTATCGTTTGAAAAATCGTGACAGCCTCATGCGGAAAATTCTGGCTGATGCGGCGGACGCTGAGGTCAGCGTAGAGCAGGCGGCTGGAGATATCGGCGATGTCTTGCGTTATACGCTGGTCTGTGCGCCCGAGGTCTATACCGCGGCTGTACCGGTGGCACTCCAGCAACTCACGCGGCAGGGTTATCAAGTGATCAAGTTCCGTAATGCCTGGGGCGGCAAGTTCTATCAGGGTATCAATGTGCATCTGCTGAGCCCCGAGGGGCAGCAGTTGGAACTGCAAATGCACACGCCGCAGTCCTTTGCCATCAAGCAAGCCTCGCATGCGGTGTACGAAATCCGCCGCAGTCCGCAGAGCACGGCCGCCGAGAAAGCGGAAGCTGTACGGCTGAGTTTGGCCTATAATGCACAAGTCCAGGTGCCGCAAGGTGCCACGGGTGTACAATGGCCGGTGGCTGCGTAGATCAGAACGTGCGATTTTTACCAGGTCTTTAAGCCAGTGCGTGCTTTTTTCACGTACTGGCTTAAATTTTTCTATAAACCTGTTGACAGGTCAGCGAGAAAGCGTTATACTAGCATAGTCGCTTGAAGCGATGGAGTTGTTCTCTGAAAACTAAACAATGTAGAATCATGCAAATTGGTTCGAGAGAACCAACCTGAACATGAAAAGCCAGATGTTACATCTGTAGCAATACAGATTATTACATCGATTGCACATATAGCAATCGTTAATTTCTTTTACGTCTCTTCGGAGATGTACCAAAAAAAGATAATTTGAGCCATAAAATCAAAATGGAAGCTATTTGCCTGACGGCAAATGGCTAAGATATCCGTAAGCGCTAAAGCGCTAACGGCTCTCTTATGGAGAGTTTGATCCTGGCTCAGGACG
>Ga0256406_1005651_pt1 | contig 13205 bp, 14 predicted proteins | sample RumenRJG_03DNA_FD_185986 | JGI IMG/M metagenome (GOLD analysis project Ga0256406, IMG submission 185986) | Bovine rumen microbial communities from Lethbridge, Alberta, Canada - RJG_03 | ecosystem: Host-associated > Mammals > Digestive system > Stomach > Rumen | place: Canada: Alberta | collected...
AGCAGCCTCCGCAGGCGGGCGCGCCCGCGTTTGCTGATGGTTGTCTTACCCTTGTGCTTGCCGGAGCTGTTCTCCCGCAGGGCAAGCCCCGCCAGCTTCACGATCTGCTTCGGCGAATCGAAACGCTTGATGTCGCCGACTTCCGCGAGGAATCCTGCCACCGTGGTCAGGCCGATGCCCTTGATGGCGAACAGGTTCTTGCTTTCGGGAATCTGCTCGCACAGCTCCCCGAGCTTCTCGTCAATCTTCTCGTGGCGCTTCCGGAGGACCTCCCAGTCTTCCAGAAGCATTTCCATCTCCATCCTGGCAGCCCCGGCTCCTTCTTTCTGTCCCGTGCTCCGTGCCGCAATGGCGACCAGGCTCTCGGCCTTCTTCTTGCCAACTGCGCGCAGCTTCATCGCACGCCAGAGTCCGACGATGCCGTCGGCTCCCAAATGGAGGATGTCTTCCGGCAGGCACGCAGCCTTCAGTAGGGCGATGCTGCTCTTCGCGGCAAAGCTGTTGTAGGCCTGCGTGTATTCCGGAAAATAGATTTTGAACCACCGCGCGATGCGGTTGCGGAGCGTGACCTCCGCATCCACAACACGCTGGCGCAAGAACCACATGTTACGGAGCTCTGCGTAGACGCCGCGCGGAATGTACGGGATACTGTATCGTCCTTCCGTCACGAGCCGCGCGATGACCTTTGGATCCTTGCGGTCGCTCTTGGTCTGGTTGTTGTCGTCGAGCTCTTTGGCTTTGCTCACATGCAGGGGATTCACGAGGACGAGCTGGATGCCAGCTTCGTCCAGGAACCTCCTGAGGCCGAACCAGTAGTGTCCTGTCGGCTCAGCGCCAACGATAATCTTGTCCATGCCGTTCGCGGATTGCAGTCCCTGCATCCAATCCAGGAAGAGCTCGTAGCCACTCCTGCAATCCATGAACGCATAGACCCGGTCAAGCTCGCGGCCCCTGTAGTCAAACGCACGTGCATACTGCTTCGTGCTGCCAATGTCAACTCCGACGACCAGAGTCTTCTCCGTGACTTGCTCAATCTTGTCATTCTGTGTATACTGCTTCATAGGGGAACACCTCATATGTAGGATTTGCCAACTGGCCAGTTAACATAATCCTATTGTATGATAGGTGTTCCTTTTTCTCAAAGTTCGTTATTCGGCATTACAGGAATGCTCCTGTATGCCATGAACGATAATTTACCACCTCTACGGTGGATTGGTAGACATCCTTTGTCCATTGTTAAACCGCCTTGCGGCGATGAGATGGAACGATTGCCATCAAGTGCATCAACCACCTTGCGGCGGATACAGTATCGACGATGATGTCAGCAAAGCCCTCTTTGCTAAACCGTCTTGCGACGAGAATCTGTAGACGAAGTCCGGCTGCGACACTAAACCGTCTATGCGACGATGGAAAAAGCAATCATCTTGAACAAAATCCGTGGGTGATGTTAAACCGTCTATGCGACGATAGATTGCGATTCAGAATATGAAGAAAGATAGGGACAAGCCCGAGATGTCTGCAATCTTTTCTAGGATGTTGATGGATGGCGGAGCGTAGCCTTTTTCAATCTCGGAAATGAACTGCCCGCTGACGTCGATTCTCTTGCCGAACTCCCGATAGGAATCTCGCGGGATGGCTCTGGCATAAATCAGGCGGTTCTGAAGCGTGGTGATGTCGAAGCCCCCGCGCAGGAAGACGTTGACGTCCACATGGAAATAAGAAGCCATCTTTATCAGGGCATCCAAGGAAGGTACAGCCTTCCCGTTTTCATAGTTGGAAATCATGTTGGGATGGATGTTGACAGCATGCGCGAAATCAATGACGCCGAGGCCGTGAGAGATGCGGAAGAAGAAGAGATATTGTGAAACCGTTGTAGAAATATCTGCATAAGGCGTCGGTTTCAAGAGGAGCTTCCCGCCATCCGTGCGGAAGGCAACACCTTCATCTCTCGGAGCGAGGAAGCAGGCGCGGCGGTAGGCACTGCGGAAGGTCTTGTTCTGCCACGGGGCAGAAATCTTCTCGTTCAGGTATCGAACCATCAAGGTGGCACGCGGCTTGTCTCCCCCGATTTCCTTTGCGATTTCCTCCACAGTGATGAGGTTGTCGCCGATGATGGGCGGAGATTGGAGGGATGCCTGATAGTGCGCGGTATCAGAGAAGGCGGCGTCTTGCGCAACCTGGTCTCTTGCGGCAGGCGTCGGAGCAAGGAGCTTGTCTGGCGAAAGGCCGAGTGCCTGGCAGACCTGAAGAATCATGTCGGCTTTGGGCTCGCGCCGTCCGCTCTCGTAATGGCTGTAAGAGACAAGAGAAATCTGAAGCCGTTCTGCCAATTCTTTCTTGGACAGGCCAGCCGCCTCCCGCGCTCGTTTCAGATGGACACAGAAGAATGACATGAGATAATTCCCCTTTCAATTCGCCTTACTGATATTATAGACGAAGTATTTGGGAATGTAAATAGAAAAGATGACAAAATACTGTCATCCTAGCATTTTTGAAAGAGAAAAAACAAAAAGCCGCCATATCGGCGACTTTGGGAAGCTATTCTTTTGGTGGCGAGTCCTGCTCTTCAAGCTGTTTCTGGAGATTGAGAAGTTCCTGCTGTCTCTTTCGAATCCGCTTCTTATAGGAAAGCGTATAGGCATCCAAGTCACGGAGGCGGAACTCCAGCGGGCGTTTCGGATGACCTTGGGAGGCATTTGGTTCTTTTGGCTTTGTCACGAAATCAACCCAGGAGGGACTGTCTTCCTCTTCCTCCTGCTCTTCCAGCTTCTTGTAAGCGGAATCGCGGGCAAAAATCATGGTGAAGCCCTTCAGGAGTCTTGCTTCTGCTTCGATGCGCCCGATGAGGAACGCGAGAATGAACTCGTCGCTCTTCTCTGCGTTGCGCAGTTTCACGATGGACTGAATTAGATTGTGCAAGACTTCGTACTTTGACTTGAGGATTTCTCCGTGCTCACGGCAGTAGAGGTAGCTATGCTTCCAGAGGAGCATGTCCGTGGCATTGTCGAAGAACCATGCAAAGTCCTTGAGCTCGGATTCTGCATCCTTTTCGAAGTTCTGGGCAATCTTCTGCCAGTCGGAATCAACCGCTTTTTCGATTTTGTCCAGTTCTTCAGGCGACGGAACGGATTGATTGTCTTCTTCCATATCGAACCTCGTTTTCTTGCTTACCAGTTGGCGGGGATGAAGGCGATGAGTTCATTGGCATCATCATCGTCGTCGATCGTCTCCATTTCTTCAAAGGTAGAAATACTTCCTGCCTGCTCCATCGAAGCGCAGAGCTGCTTGCAGAAGATGCTGACCAGCCGATGCACCGCAGGGTCGTCCTCAGGGACTTGGATAAGATAGACAAAGTCCGGATAGAAGAGCGTCGGCTTCAAGAAGCCTTCCGTGCCAGCTTCCATCATGCGCAAGGACTTCCCCACGAACGTCTTCTGGATGACTTCCGTAATCAAGGCGAAGATGCTCTCGCGAGAGGCTGTCCCGAGGTGATCTTTGAGCTTCAGCCACGTCTTCAAGGTCGTGGGAGAAAAGCGCTCAGCCATATCGAGAAAATCCTTGCGCTTCGTATTCTTGTCGGTATCCCAGTCGATGAGTTTTACGGTATAGAACATGCGGATCATTTCATCGACGGACTCCGAGCTTGCGATGATGGCTCCGAGGATTTCCGCAGAAAGGTCTCGCAGGATGGAATCCTCGCCGTCAAGGTCTTCATCGACCGTCATCATCCATTGGGCAAGGTTGCTGGCATCTTCGACGCTCAGGCAGCACGAGACTGGGTCATAGCCGAAGGGAGATTTTTCTGGATGGCGGAAATTCAAGCGGAAGACGCTCTTCCCCATCGTTTCAAGCTGGCGGGCAAGGACAGCGACGTTGACATCCCGATAGCTTGGCAGGATGGCGTAATAGCAGCACGTTTCTTTCGTGGAAAGGACGAGCTCGCCGATGAACTCTGAAAGCTCTCTCGGAGCTTCTGGAGAAGAATGCATGCGGATTTCTGGATTCGTAGGGACAGTGTTGTTCATGAAAACCTCCAGGGAAATGGAACTCAGTGATGCAGGCGCTCACGGAAGATGAAAACGCACTTGTTCATGGATGGATGCGGCGTGGTTTCTGGCGAGGATGCAACGTCTTTGAAGGCAGCTTCCATTTGCTCGACAACGGAATCGAGAACGGTAGCTCGCTGCCAGGAAAGTGCCATGAGAAGGAATTCTTTGTCAATGGAGGCAGGAAGTTCCTTCTTCATCTGCGTGCGAAGCTGTTCGCTGGAAGATTGCGCTGCAAGGATGCAGTCATGGAGGTCATCCATTTCCTGCAAATTCATGCCATGAAAGTTCCCGCTGTTGAGCAGGTCAAACAGTTGGTGGCACTTTGCTGCATCCTCTTCGAAAGTGCCAAGGATGTTCTGAAAGGTTTCAGACAGCTGCTGGTCATTCATATGATTGTGTCTCCTCTGCAATACGGCGCATGATGAAGTCGGCACAGGGCTGTGCCATGCCGTTTCCAAGCGCTTTGTATCTGGCGGTATCACTGCCGTTCTTTGTCCATCCATCTGGAAGCCCTTGCAGGCGCTCGAATTCCAGCGGCGTGAGACGGCGGACGCGACCGTTGACGACTTGGAGCTTGTTCTCCATGACGTACTCATTCCCGACGCCTTTGAAATCGCGAGCGCAGAGAGCGCCGACGACGGCATGGCGGTCGCAGGTATTGAGCGTGAACATCACGTCTTCCCCAATGCCCATCTGGTGCCCGCCGTTCTTGTTCTCTCTCCCGATGATGTTGCCGCAGATGGTATAATAATGCGACGCGTCATCTATGCTTCCATCTGGCGTTCCAATGCCTCGACGAGATGCTTGGGAAGAATTTTTCCCCGATCTTTCGCCCGCCGAAGAATCCCGTGGCAAGCTTTTGCGCTCAAAGAGAATTTCAGCGGAACGTCGGCATCTGGTTGCAAAATCTGCGACAAGGAAGATGCGCTTACGGCGCTGGGGGACTCCCCAGTATTGAGCGTCCATGACGCGCCAGGAGATGTCACAGCTTGGAGTTCTGACCATTCCTGCGGGTGCCCATCGGTGAGAGTGAGGCATTGGAAGCTCGGTATGTCCGATTTCTTCAAGCACGGCGCGAAAATCTTCTCGATGATTGCTGGAGAAAGCGCCTGGAACGTTTTCCCACAAAAAATATCTTGGGAACTGCCCGTGGGTGGCGTGCTGCATTTCTCGTACGATTTGGATGGCTTTGACAAAAAGACCACTTCTCTTTCCTGACAGGCCGACCTGTTTGCCGGCCACGCTGAGGTCTTGACAAGGACTGCCCGCACAGATGATGTCGACAGGCTCAATCGCATCTCCATGAATGGCTTGGATATCGCCAAGCTGGAGGGTATCTGGGAAATGTTCCCGTGTGACTTGAAGCGGAAAAGCTTCGATTTCGCTGCTCCAGACGGGGCGGATGCCGGCACGGGTGGCGGCGAGCTGCCACCCGCCGATGCCATCAAAAAGACTGCCGAGCGTCAGTTGGTGCATATCAGAAAGACCCCCTATCCTAAAATTTCTTATAGGATAGAAGGTCTTTGACGGCGGAAAATCTGCAATTCTTGCAGGCTAGGACAGTCTGGCCGCTTCTGCAATCTGATGAAGAATGAAGTCAGCGCACGGTTGTGCCATGCCATTTCCGATAGCTTTGTAGCGGTCGCCGTCGCTTCCTCCCTTTGTCCAGTTGTCTGGAAGCCCCTGAAGGCGTTCACATTCAAGAGGCGTCAGGCGTCGGACAATGTTCTTTTGACTTTCGACGATGAGATCGCGTGTTCCCTTGTAGTCTCGATGCGCAAGGCAGGAACTCGCACAATCCTCGCGGTAAACGCCGAATCTCTGCTGACTGAAGTAATTCAAGCACCCTGTGCCCGTACTTCGAGCGTCGCTTTGAGAAGTGGTGGAAGCGGCTTCTCGTAAGACATGTTCCTCCGCAGGATGCCCGCACACGCTTTCGGACTCAAAAAATATTTGCTCGGCACATCTGCCATGGGTTCCAAAATCTGCGACAAGGAAGATGCGATTTCTACTTTGGGGAACACCCCAATAGCGGGCGTTGAGGACACGCCATGCGATGTCGCAAGTTTGAGTTCGAACCAATCCTGCGGGTGCCCATCGAGAAGATTGAGGCATTGGAAGCTTGGTGCCCCCGATGCTTTCGAGCACGGCAAGAAAGTCTTTTCTCTGATTGCTTGAGAAAGCGCCTGGAACGTTTTCCCATACAAAATATCTTGGGAACTGTCCGTGCGTGGCTTGCTGCATTTCTCGTACGATTTGGATGGCTTTGACAAAAAGACCACTCCTCTCTCCTGCGAGCCCTGCCTTCTTGCCAGAAATGCTGAGATCTTGGCATGGACTGCCCGCACAGATGATGTCGACAGGAGGCAAGTTCATACCATCCAGGTTTCGGATGTCACCAAGCTGGAGAGTTTGTGGGAAATGTTTTTTCGTAATTTGAAGCGGAAATGCTTCGATTTCACTGCTCCAGATGGGGCGGATGCCGACACGGGTGGCGGCGAGCTGCCATCCGCCGAGCCCGTCAAAAAGACTTCCGAGCGTCAGTTGGTGCATACCAAAAGACCTCCTGTGCTAGATTTTGTTCTAGCATAGGAGGTCTTTGAAGTCGGAAAATCTGAAGTTATTGCAGGATGTTGATTACGAGGATGCTTTCGTTTCCTGTTCTTCGAGGGTTGAAGCATCCAGAACGACCTCCTTGTAGGAAAGACAGAAAGCACGCTCCTGCATGCGGATGCGGGAAGGCTGCTTCTTTGCAGGAGCAAGATCGCCGCGCCGAATCCAGAATTTATCTGGAAGAAGCTCAACGTCGATGTCCATGCAACCGATGCAGTTTTCCCTTGGAACCTCGATGATTTTTGCGGCTTCGCCCACAGAGGAGATATGCGGCTCTTTTGAGAACGAAGGCGGACAGCGCAAGCAGGCAATCAAGTCATGAGCCATATAAATGGCCTGAGAAAGCGTGCTCCCGTCCGTAACGTAGCCGCCCTGCTCAAGAACCGCATAGTAGACGGGATGAAAATGCCCGTCAGAATTATACCAAATATCGAAGAAAAACCAAGTCTTCATAAAAACGCAGGCTCGAATAAGGAAGCCTGCTTCCTCCTTTTGTTTTGTGAAAATTCAAGACAATAGAACATAGCGATAGATTCAGTTCTTCAGATGGAATTCGCGATAGAGTTTTTGAAATATCTTTGGATTTTCAGCGGCTTCGAAGATTTCGTTTTCTCGTCCATGCTCCTTCAATAAGCGAACGAGCTCACTCATCCGTTGTTCTCCACGTCGTTCACCGCGCTCTTCCGCCGCCTGCAAACCGTAGTTGTAGTCCATAATTGCCATCTGGCGATTGAGATAGTCCATGCGTTCCTGCGGCGTCTGGGAAAATACCTTGGTCGCGTCAGAAGCGTTGCTGATCGTTTCTTCATTCATCGCCAGTTCTCCTCTCTCTTTGCCCCAGATTGCCAGAGAAATACGCAATCCAGTATTCCAATCCTCGTCCTCTCACGGACGGGCTGGCATGCCATAATCCTTCCACATCTATTTTACATTGGAGTTTCCTCAGGACAAGAAAAACAGCTATAGGGATATAAAACGGTAGAAATGGTAGTTCGATGTTTGTACGTCTGGTTTCTTTTGCTTCTCGACTCATGGTACAATCACGAGAGGAAGATGGTTCAACCTCCGCAAAATCTAGAGAGTTTTCGGCCATATCCGTCATATATAATCAGACAATATACAGACTTTGGAAAGGAAGGAATGTCGATGTCATCTTCTCTTGCCGAGTTTTATCTTTCTGCCAGCGATACGGCGATTTCTACGCGGAACAAGCTCCGTCAGGATTTTCGACGCGTGGTGCTTCTCCGCTCCGTCATATTCCTGATGGCTGTTTTTGCTTATGCCGCTGGATATGATGGGTACACCATCTTTTATGCCGTATGTGTGGCTCTGCTCCTGCTCTTCGCTCGTCTCATCTGGCGTCACCGACGCATCAAGGAGGAGCTGTTGGCATGTGATGCGAAGCTTTCTGTCCTTGCAGGCATCCTCGCCCGCTTCGATGACAAATGGAAAGAGCTTCCAGAGGACGGGACGAAGTATCTGCATCCGACAGGGCATCAATCCATTGCAAACGCAGCACCGCAGTTTGCCGACCTCCATGTGTTCGGGCATGCGTCGCTTTACCAGTATCTTTGCCGCGCACGGACGAAAGCAGGGCGTGACAGGCTGGCGGCTTCATTCCATACAGAGATGCCTGTTCACGCGGATGTGCTCATCGAGCGGCAGGGAGCGGTTCAAGAGCTCGCAGAACATCGAGCGCTTGCACTGGAGCTGGAATCCAGCGGTGCACTCCTGCCAGAGGGACATGACTCGAAACGGCTTGTAGAAGCCTTGAACCGCAAGGTTCCATTCCCTGCCAGCTGGCGTCTGGCAGCATGCGCCATCTTCATCACTGCGAACATCATTACCATCTTCTGCGCCGCCGCGAGCATGCTCTCGTGGATTATCCCAGGAACGCTTGTTGCCCTTTCCTTCTTGCTTGCGTGGATGACGGCACGGCAGACAGAAACAGCGCTGACGCTGCTTGCTCCACTGGCGATGTCACTTGCAACGTATGAGTATATCTTCCGTACCATCGAGGGCACTCGCTTTCAGAGTTCGCATCTGCTTCACCTGCAAAACATCTTGAAGAAATACAAAGCTTCAGATGCCTTGCACCGTCTTTCTCGGCTGGCCTCCTGGTGCTTGGCACGCCGTAATTTCTTCTTCTACGCACTCGCGAATGGACTGTTCCTCTTCGATTTCCTGCTGGAACGTTCCTTCCATCGCTGGTGCCTTCGAGATGGAGCGAGCCTTTCCAAAATGCTCGATGTCTGGAGCGAGTTCGAGGTTCTAATTTCCCTCTCGACCATCCCTGTAACGCGCTCACATTACTGCTATCCGAGATTCCTCCCGAAGGAGAGCGGCCCGCACATCCATGCGCAGTCCTTGGAAAATCCGCTCATTCCAGAAACGAAGGACATTGCAAACGATGCAGACTTCTCTGCTTCCACCACCATTGTCACGGGCTCTAATATGAGCGGCAAGACGACGTGGCTTCGCACCATTGGCATGAGCGTCGTACTCGCCTGGGCGGGTGCTCCCGTCTGTGCTGAGGATTTCGCGATTACGCCGTTTTCACTCTATACCTCCATTCGCGTCGAAGACGATCTCGCACATGGCATCTCGACGTTCTACGCTGAGCTCTTGCGCATCAAGGACATGGTGGTTGCTGAAAGCCTTGGCCAGCCGCTCCTGCTCCTGATTGATGAAATTTTCAAGGGCACGAACAGCGCTGACCGCATCATCGGAGCGCGGGCTGCTCTCGCCCACCTGACGAACAGCCATACCATCACGCTCGTATCGACGCATGATTTCGAGCTCTGCAGCCTCCAAGTCGCTGGAGGCATCATCAACAACGTTCATTTCGAAGAGCACTATGTAGATGGGAAAATCGCCTTTGATTACAAGATGAAGGATGGGCGCTGCCTGACGACGAATGCCGAATATCTGCTGAAGATGGTCGGAATCTTGTAAGAGCGTTCCTTCTCATAGATACACAAAAGGCCTTCGATGCTTTTCTTGCATCGGAGGTCTTTTTGTGATGGCGATATTACCTTGCAGCGGCGTCTCTTTGCATTGTCACCGTCTGCTGGATGGCCTTGTTATAAAGGACGGAATCTTTCTGCGGGTTGATCTTCTTCTTGAGCTTCCCAATGAGCTCTTTTTCATCCTTTCGCGTGAACTTCGTGTAGTAGTCTGGTGCGCTCTGGATGTCCCGCGTCAGCTGTTCGCCGAGGCCGTTACTGTTCATCTCCTGATTGAACGTATGCTTGACGAACTCCGAATTCCGCTTGTTGTCCTCCAAGACTTTCGCAAGAGCGTTCACGGTCTCCTCCACGCGGTGGAGAGGATTCGTCGAGACATGACCATATTGGGCATAGGTCGGGCTGACTTCCTGCATCGCATGGTCAATCAGGAACGATGTGTTGGCTCCCAATTCCTTGCCATTCTGCGAGATGCCCTCCATGACGGACTGCGCCATGAAGAACTCTTTGGCCGCAGGCGTTGCCTCGATGAGGTCGTGCGCGTATTTATTGTACGCGTACATCGTCGTGAGCTCGCTGGCACGGCAGACCGCGTAGTTCTGCTCTTCCTGGAGGTTGCTGCCGACGCTGGCGCGAAGCATGCTGCCTTTGTCTCCAGGGAGGCGGTAAAGGACAAGTTCCTTGTTCTTGTTATTTGCAGTGAGCTCTTCTTCGAGCGTCTGCACGTTGATGGCAGGCTGGACAGCGAAATCGGCTTTGGAGCCGACATGGGCGATGCCTTCGACAACAGGATCTTTGTCAAACAGGATGCCGGCTTCTTTGAGGCGGTTGGTTGCAAGCGCCTGCTCCTGCTCCTTGATGACGTCAAGCCGCTGATGGAAATCCTGCATCCCCATCAGGATTTCGTTATCGACCGAGAAGAGCACGTCCTTTGCGATGGGAGATTCCGCGCTTTCCTTGACGAGTTCCTTGTAAGCACCTCGATAATCGAGGTTCTCCATCTTGTGCTCGACCTTCGGTATGACTCCATAGATTTCCCCTTCGTAAGGAAGCATGGCATTCTGGTAGCTGATATTCTCTACGTAGTCGAGGTTGTTGTGAATACGGTCAAGGAGCGTTTCCGAGAGATGCGGGATGGATGAAGAGTACAAGATGATTTCGGAACCCTTGGTATATCCTGCCGTGTTGTGTTTCAGCTCGACGGACTGCACGTACTCCGAAGTCATGGAATCTGCAACATAGGCATAATTCGGTGGCATATCGACTGGCATGGTGAAGACTCCTTCCTCGCTTTTGGTTACTACAAAAAGCGTAGCGGATTTTGAGGAATCCAAAATCTGATTTTATTGTTGGCGACGTGCTCTAAAAACAAAAACACAAGGTTTTTCATCGATTCTGTTTTGCTACGATGCGAACTTGACATACTCCCACGGCTAAAGCCATGAGAGTATGTCAAGGCGCTGATAGCCTCGTAATTTTCTAGCATAGATGATTCTCCTTTTCGTTATCTGCTCAGCTCAGCAGTTTTTTGATAGTCCTTCAGCACCTTCGGGTCGCAGAAGTTCTCCTGCCAGAGCTTGGACGACTTCACAAAATTTGCCAGATAGCGTGTTGCCATCTGCTTGTTCTTGGCGTTCTGGAGAAGCGGAGAAACTGCGCTGTAAAGGGCATCAGCACGTTCCTCGAATGGAACATGGTGGATGGAACCGGCTTTTTCAGAGAGTTCCTTTGCCTGCTCCTTCTCCATGCCAGCGGATTTGCAGAAGTCTGCGATGCGGTGGCGGATGGTGCTGGAAGACGTTTCTTCCATCTCGATGCAATCCAAGAAGAAGTCTGAACGAGACAAGGCGGTTTCAATTAAAACCGCGAGGATTCCCCGTCCTCAACGCCTAAACGTATGGCGGGGAGGAATCGCGGCGCGGCGCATCTTGTACCTTTGACGGCATCGCTTTGTTGCGATATACTTGAATCAGTCGAACTGATTGGAGTGTAGCAACTATGCGAAATTTACACCACAATGCTCATTCGGTATTCTGCATGTACTATCACCTCGTCCTCGTCGTGAAGTATCGTCGGAAAGTCATCGATGATGAAATTTCCAACCGACTACGAGAGATGTTCGAAGCCATCGCTCCGAACTACGGCATCGTCTGCGAAGAATGGAATCATGACATCGATCATGTCCATATCATGTTCACCGCCCAGCCGAAATCCGAACTGAGCAAGTTCATCAACGCCTACAAGAGCGCGAGCAGCCGACGCATCAAGAAGGAATTCCCTTCCATACGGCAAAAGCTGTGGAAGGAATACTTCTGGAATCAGAGCTTCTGCCTGCTCACGACTGGCGGCGTTCCCATCGATGTCATCCGGCAGTACATCGAAGACCAAGGACACAAGAATTAAGAAAGGAGGATGCGCCATGAAGCCGTTGAAAGACTTACCGTATTGCTTCGGTCTCAAGATGCAGGCGTATCCATCCAGCGTCCAGAGGGATATCATCGACAAGAACATCGACTTCTCCCGCTTCTACTGGAACCAGCTCGTCGCCGCCAACAAGAAGATGTCGTGGCTCCGGCACGCAAAATCATTCTGCTGGCCATGGGCGGATGAGCAGATTGCGCATCTGCGCGACCTTGCAAACCCGAACTGCAAGCTTCTGAAGCGCCTGTTTACCTTCCTCAACGATTCCGACTTGGACAGCGACGTTCCCATGCAGGCGAAGGCGAATTACCAAGCGGCATGGAATCTCTGCAAAAAGGTCAAGTCCGTCCAGCCGCCGAAGTTCCATAAGAAACGCGAAGATGGAAGCTATCAGACCTCGAACCACTACAACGCCAAGAAATCTCCTGTCGCGACTCCGTACAACGGGAACATCAAGTTCCTCGACCGCACGCACATCTTCCTCTCGAAAGTTGGGCGCATCCGTGTCGCGTATTCGAAGAAGCTCGCCCTCCGCATCGAGAAGATGGTGCAAAATGGTGGCGAGGTCCGTCTCACGAAAGCTACGGTCTCGCGGGATGCCTGCGGGGACTACTTCGTGTCCTTCCAGTTCGCGTCCGATGTCCCCTACGGGATGGCGTTCGAAAAGACTGGCTCGAAGCTCGGCATCGACCTGAACCTTGAAAACTTCCTGACGGATTCCAACGGAGAAGTTGTTGACAATCCGCGCTACTACCGTCAAGCAAGGACGCAACTCGCGAAAGCCCAGCGGAAGCTCGGGAAGCGGTGCGCCCGCGCCAGGAAGGAACATCGCCCGCTCCGCACGGCGAAGAACTATCAGAAACAGAGAAGGCTTGTCTCCCGCATCCACCGCAGGGTGCTCCGGCGCAGGGACAGCTTCCTCGACCTCCAATCCACGACACTCATCAAGAACCACGATCTGGTCGCGGCAGAAGAGCTCAGGAGCAAGAACCTGCTGAAGAACCACGCCATCTCGATGTCCATCGCGGATGCTGGCTGGCGGACGTTCCTCTCCATGCTGGAGTACAAGGCAGAGATGCACGAGAAGGTGTTCCGCGCCGTGGATCCGAAGGACACCACGCAGACGTGCTCTCATTGCGGGCATGTCCTCGACAAG
>Ga0256406_1005652_pt1 | contig 13202 bp, 11 predicted proteins | sample RumenRJG_03DNA_FD_185986 | JGI IMG/M metagenome (GOLD analysis project Ga0256406, IMG submission 185986) | Bovine rumen microbial communities from Lethbridge, Alberta, Canada - RJG_03 | ecosystem: Host-associated > Mammals > Digestive system > Stomach > Rumen | place: Canada: Alberta | collected...
GGCTTTGCCTACCTGCCGCACTTCTTTGTGGTGTGCGCCGTGGCGTACCTGTTCAACATGGACAAGTCGATCTATGCGCTGCAGGAGGTTGGCTACCGCAGGTAGCCTCCTGGTCCAAACCGGCGGGGGCGCGCCTAGCCAAGCTCTGCGGCAAGGCGGCTTGTGAGCGGGTCGTAGCCCTGTCCCAGCACGCAGGCGACGTAGCCCTGAGCCCACTGTGGCGTGCAGCCGGGGCTGCCCGACGTCGCCGCGAGGGCAGGCGTGTAGTCGCGGAGCATATACGTGGTCATGTCGTGCCCGTGGCCCTTGTGCGTGACGACGGGCTCGAGCGCGTATCGCACCACGCGACAGCCGCCGTCCGGGTCCTTGTGCAGCGTGACCTTGGCCATGCCGCCCACCATCGTGGGGTCGTCGCGCTGCGTGGACACGAAGTTCCCCACGGACCAGAAGCACACGCCCGTGCCGCCGCGGGCAGTTTGGAACGTCTCCACCGGTCCTATCACGTGCGGGTGCCCACCCACGATCACGTCCGCCCCGCCGTCCGCAAGGAGCTGGGCCCACTGCCGCTGCGACGCGGTGGGCTCGCTCACGTACTCCGCGCCCCAGTGCGGGCACACCACCAGCATGTCCGCGTGCGTGCGGGCGTACGCCATGGCATCGCGCACGTGCTCCTCCGTAAGCATCGAGACGGCACCCCTTGGGTCCGCAAGCCCGTTGAGGCTGAACGTGAAGTTGAGCACCGCCACGCGGAAGCCGTCCTTCTCGTATATGTACACGCCGTTTGGCACGTCCGTCGCGGGCGCGTCCGGGTCGCGCATGCCCACGACGGCGACGCCGGGATGGCGCCGGTGCCAGAAGCTGAGCTCGCTCCCAATGGCGGGATACCCCGCGTCCATCGCGTGGTTCGACGCCTTCAGCACCACGTTGAAGCCGGCCTTCGCCTCCGCGTCGCCCATCTGCTGCGGCCCGTTGAACCGCGGATAGCCCGAGAAGGGCGCGACGTCCCCGCCGAGGGGCGTCTCCTGGTTCAAGATCTTGAGGTCCGCCCCGCTAAGCTCGCCCTCGACGTGCGCAAACACGTGGTCGAAGTCATAGTTGCCGTCCGACGTGGCGCCGCTTTGGTACACGCCCTCGTGCATGAGGACGTCCCCCACCATCACCAGGTCCACGTCCACGCCGGGCTGCGCCACGTACGGCCGGTCGCTCACCGTTCCCATGGGCGCGAGCTCCGCCGCGGACGCGACGGAGACCTTGCGCGGCGCACCCAGCGCGTGCAGCGCCATCGACGCGACTCCGAGCACCGCCACGATCACGATGGCGCAGGCCGCCTGCAGAAGCGCGCTTGGGTAGCGCCCGGACCCATAGCCCGCCGTCGTGCCCGTGGCCTGCGTTTCTCGCATGCGCGCCCCCTATGCCAGAAGTCTTTTCCACATGGTAGGCGAAGGCCGGCGCAGCGGAGCTCTCTTTCAGCTGTCTTTCGGGCGGCGGCACAACCACAACGCTACCTGGGGATTTGAGCCGAAACCTTTGCCCTTTCTGCCGCGACGCCATGCGGTCGGCCACCTCGCGAAAAAAACACGCCCCCTCATAGGAGAAGCGCGTTCGGTCGCTTCTAAGAGCGAGGAGGCTGGCATGAGCCACGCACAGGGCCCCAAGGGCAGATTCGATTCAAATGGGCATTGCTGTTCAACCCTTGAACAGATTTATTGGTCTCAGGGGGAAAGCAGCATGAAGTCAAGGCGCCAACGCAAGAAGCTGGGTCAGGCCGGCTGGAAGATCTCTGAGGTCGAGAGGCTGACGGGGCTGAGCCGCAGGGACATTCAGCGCGTCTGCTACCAGGGCGAAGGCGGCATCGGGCTTCTGTCGCCAAAGGAGACGAAGTGGGGATACCGCGTGTACTCGGCGCAGGACCTGAAGGTGCTGTACGCGGTGTCCCTGCTGAGGGAGCGCGGCAAGACCCTCCCCCAGGTGAAGAGGGAGTTCGAGAGGGTGCACTCGGACGTCGACGCGATTCTGGACGAGCAGGTCGAGCTCCTGCGCGAGGAGATCGAGAAGAGCGTGAGCAGGTACCACAAGGCGCTCGCGCTTGGCCACGCGAAGGACCGCCGCGCACTGGAGCGGCTGTTCAGGCACATCGTCGCGTTCGAGCTGACGTTTGCGGAGGACGCCGGTACGGACTCCGCGCTGGACCTCCCCGAGATGGAGCTGCTGATGGAGCTGATGTACGGACCCGGCAGCTACGAGGGCATACGCGGACTTCTGTAGCAGGTCCGTTTCGACGCGGGAAGACGAGCGAAAGGAAAGCGAATGCTTAGGACGAAACTGACGGCGGCGGTTGCGACCGGAGCCGTCCTCGTGGCGCTGTGCGCCTGCGGCAATGCGCCAGCCGGAAGCCAGGGCAAGGCCACGGCGAGCGCGCCGGCACAGCAGACGAAGACCGTGCAGATAAAGAAGTCGCCGGACAAGTACACCCACTACGTTAAGAACTACGTGGGCATGAACGCCGCCAACGTTGGCTACATGGCGATGGACGGCAGAAGGCACGATGAGTACGGAAACGGCGTCCATCCCGTGATCGTCTTCGTGACCCCGGACGGAACCCACATAGACTCCAGCGACTCTGAGTCCAAGCTGCTGCGTAAGTACAGGGTCTCAAGCCAAAACGTTGCGCCTAACACGAAAATCAAGTCCGCCTTCGATAAGGACGAGGACGGCGAGGAGTATGACCTGACCATCTGGAACAGCATCGACGAAATCGTGCTTGCCGTGGACGAGGTGGGCAAGAGCGGGAATTCGATCGACATGACCAAGATCAAGGCGTCGCCCAACAACAGCACCGCATACATCCGCGATTACGTGGGTCGAAACCTCGCCGACTGCGGCTACATATCGATGACGGGCAAGTTTGTCGACGGCTATACCGGCGGAAGCTACGTTCAGCTTGACGTCAACGCGAACGACGGCAGCTACGTGGACGTGTCCGACAGCAAATCCCTCAGCCAGTACAGGGTGACCGCCCAGAGCGTGGAGCCAAACACCGAGCTCACGTTCGAGCACGAGAAGGACGAAGACGGCACAGAGTACTCGAACCTGGCGATCAACCAGTCGATCAGCTCGATCACGCTCTCCGTCGAGAAGATCTCCAAATAGCTACTGACGCGGTCACCACAATCCGCGCGCGAAGCCGGCTTGCACCATCAACCGGCTTCGCGCGCACTAACTGAAAAAGTCCTTGACCCCCCCCCGACCTCTCATCTAGGGTGAGAAAAACATGACGTCGGATTGCCCACACCGCTTGGAAGGACATGAAATGGAACAGGACACCGAGGACTACCCCGCTGAGGAAAATCCCGAAGCGCACCACGTTGCACAGCATTCCGAAGCCCGCTCGACCCTCAAGGCGAAGCGCATGAGGCTTCGCTCCATCGGTTATACGATACGTAGCAACAAGGTTCTCTTTATCGTTGTCGCCATCGCGCTTCTAGCGTTGGGTGCCTTCGCGGGCTACAAAATCGAATCGGCTATAAGCTCAATCAATTCACAGCAAAACGGAGCCGATACCAGCAAAGTGCGAGTCACCACCATCGATGCAGTCTTCGAGCAGGTCAAGGCCCAAAACATGCTCGTGTGCGCAAGCCAGCAATACGACCTTTGCAAGAAGGCCGAGGACTCTAACCGCGACCTCCTCAATAAGTTTGATCTCCCCTTTACCAGAAATAGGTACTACCTGCGCTACGTTGGCACCATACAGGCAGGCGTCGACCTGAAGACCGCCAAGATTGTCCGAAAGGACGTCGACAAGGGCGGCAAGCCGAAGAGCGTCGTCATAGAGCTCGATGCCCCCAGGATCATCTCGAACACGCCAGACACGAAGAAGACCAAAATCTACGACCGAGAGAACAACATCTTCAACCCCATAGACCCGGAGAGCGTGCTCGACCTCGAAAAGGAGTGCATTAAGGTAAGCAACGCAAACGCCGAGAAAGGTGGGCTCATCGACCAGGCAAAAGCATTCGCCCGGCAGAACATTCAGACGATGCTGAGGGGCGCGTTTGGCTCCAAGGTCAAGGTCACGATCAACTGGAGATCATAGAAAGAAAGGTGTAAGAGGCATGGGTAAAGTAGTAGGCATTGTAGTTCTCATCGCAATCGCAGCAATCATCTTGCTCAACTATGTTGGCGGCTGCGCAATGGCTTGGCTTCATTAGTTGCTCCAAGACAAGCAATTGATGCGGCAGGCAAGCTGACAGACATTCAAACAAGATCGCCAGCCTCGGGGTTGCCCGGGACTGGCGATCACCTTTTAGCGCATGGATTGCACGTGCTGGCCGCGGTGCGACCGATACGCCTACGCGAGCGAACCCATCGGGTCCCACGGGGCAAGCACCGTGGGCTCCTCCGTCTCGTAGGTGTGGCGCTCCTCCTCGGTCAGGTACTTCTTGTCGACGACCACCTGGTAGACGTACTCGTCAAACCACGCGTCGGACAGCGTGTCGAAGCCGTCGCGACCATGGTCCTTGCCCCAGGAGTTCTCAACCTTCCAGAGCGTGGGCTCGCCCTTCTCGTCCAGACGGACGCCCTCCAGCACCATGGCGTGGGTCATGAGGCTCTCGCCGTAGTCCAGGCGCTCGGCCTTGTCCATGCAGCCCTCCACGGGGAAGCCGAAGAGCGCGTCCACGTCGAGCGCCGCCGTGTCCATGATGCCCTCGTCTTGCAGATAGCTTTGCGCGACGTCGCAGCCAAACCACACGGGCAAGTCGTCCTTGAGCTGCGCGATGGCCACGCGCTTGAGCTCCGCGGGCGGCAGGTTGAGGTAGCGCACGCCGTGGTCCTCCCACACGTTGCCCAGGCGGCTGACCGTGTACGTGTGGCCAAACGGCTTGTCCGCCGTGGGCGCGCTGATGAGCGAGACGTAGGCGTCGACATCCATGCTGACGGCGGTCTTGAAGAACTCCTGCGGCGTGAAGGTGCCGGAAAGCGCGAGCTTCTGGTCCTTGTCACGCAGACGCACGGAGAAGGACGCGGGCGGCTCGCCCAGGCACACTGCCAGAAGGTGATAGACCTCGTCCATCATCTGCTTCTTCATGGCGAGCAGGTCGTCCGTGCCCACGCCCGCCTCGTGGCTCTGGCGCAGGCGCTTGGCGGCTCCGCGCAGGTAGCGAGTGAGGTAGCGGTCGAGCTCACGGGTGTTCCTGGAGCAGGCGGTCTCGGGCATGGCCTCCTTGGGCACAACGCCGTACTTCTTCACGAGGCTGCGGAACATGTCCCACTGGCCGCCGTCGCCGATGGGGTCGGCGAGCAGGAAGGACACGAGGCGGCCGTCCAGCGGCTCGTCCAGGGTGTCGAGGATGTTCTGCAGGAACCAGTTGCTCTTCTCGAGCTTGTCCCAGAACAGCGGGTAGGCCTGCGAGAGCTCGAAGGTCTTGAGGTTGCACTTCTTGATCACGCGATAGCGCATGGTGTTCAGGCTCGCGAACATCCAGCAGCGGCCGGAGCGCTCCTGGTTGCACCGGTCGCCCTGCGTGACCTCGAGGTCGAAGCCCAGCGCGTTGGCGGCGACGCCCTCGGGGCGGCGCGCGGCGGCGCGGATGCCGCTCGAGGTGACGGCGTTCTTCGCGACGGCGTTCACGCGCTCCGCCCCAAAGCGCTCGCGCGAGTCGGCAAGGTCCTCGGGGGTGATGCTGCTCATCTCGTCCATGTGTTCCTCCCGGATTCTTGGTCGTTCGTACTCTGATGTCATCAGGAGCATAGCACGCGGGCGGCGGGAACCACTGGCCCGTGGCCGAGCTGGGCCCACGTTGTGAAGCTTTTCTCGCCTGGCTTTGGTCATACGTATATTACTTTCTGCCGTGGGTATCTTGCCATCAGCAACGGGCGGCGCGCGGCACCACGCGCTGCCGGGACATTTCCGCAAGGGGAGGCAACATGGACAGACTCAAGGGCAAGGTCGCGGTGGTAACGGGCTCTACCAGCGGCATCGGGATCGGCATCGCGCGGGAGTTCGCGGCGGAGGGCGCGCACGTCGTGGTGTGCGGCAGGCGCGAGGCGCGCGGCCAGGAGGTGGTGGAACAGATTACGGCCGAGGGCGGCAGCGCGAGCTTCCACCGCATGGACCTGACGGACCTCTCCACGGTGGACGCGCTCTTTGCGGACACGGCGCGCGACCACGGCCACATCGACGTCCTGATCAACAATGCCGCGGGCGTGGGACTGAAGGACGGGCGAGTGGACGAGATCTCGCTCGAGGATTGGGACGCGATGTTCGCCTCTGGCGTGCGCGGGACGTTCTATGCGATAAAGGCAGTGCTTCCATACATGATCGAGGCAGGTGGCGGCTCGATCGTGAACATCGGCTCCATGGCTTCGATCTCTGGCGACCTGGGCTCTACCGCCTACGCGTGCAGCAAGGCCGGCGTGGACATGCTCACGTCGTCCGTCGCGCTGCAGTACGGCAAGCAGAACATACGCTGCAACTGCGTGCGCCCGGGCCTCATCGTGACCCCGCAGAATGAGGCCCACGTTCCCCAGCAGCTCAAGGACGTCTTCCTGAGCAACATCGAGGTCAACCGCTACGGCAGCCCCGCTGACATTGCACATGCCTGCACGTACTTCGCCTCCGACGAGAGCGCCTACGTCACGGGCCAGGTCATCAACGTGGACGGCGGCCTCAACTCGCACGCCCCCACCGTGGCGCAGTTCCGCTCTGCCGGATCTAGGACCTGGTAGCATGTCAGACCATTCGCAGCCGGCCGTGGACGCCGATGCCACGGCCGGCACAGGAACAGAGCGCGCGGGCGAGAAGAGCGCGGGCAACGCGACCCTTGCCCCCGCCTACCGCATGCGATCCGTGTTCGAGCGCAAGGTGGTGGCGCCGTACCGCGACACGTACCGCGGGGAGCTTGGGCAGGCGCAGGTGGAGCTGCTCGAGCTGCTATACCAGCACGGACCGCTGCGTCAGCGCGAGGCAGCGGAAGAGCTGCGCACCTCGAAGCAGCACGTGTCAAAGATGGTCGCCCGGCTGGAGCAGATGGGCTACGTCTGCCAGGGCGCAGACGACGCCGATGCGCGCAGTCACGTCGTTGCCCTCAGCGACACGGGCCGCACCTACGTGGACCTGCACATTGCAGAGGGGTCAAAGCGGGCACGCGAGCTCTTCTCGCACCTAAGCGCTGCGGAGCGCGCGGAGCTTGACCAGGCCATGCTCACGGTCGCACGCCTGCTGGAGAAGGCGTAGGCCGCCACGTCGGCAATGCCCAGTGTCAGACGGAGCCATATAATGTCGGAGCAAGATTCGTCCCTTGGCGTCTCTTGTTCCGACTATTTGTATTCGCGAAAGGTTTCGTCTGAGTCATGGCAACGTCCGAATGTTTGGACAGCAAGACACTCCCCTCCCACCGTTCTGTCACGTTGAAGAGGTACGCAGTCACTTTTCTTAAAGTTGCAGCGTTCTTCGTGGGGTGGGCTTTAACCACGGCGATAACCATTCCAGCCAAGAGCCCAGCAGTCTGGCGGTTTTTTGCCGAGCTGACTCCCATGCTGTCAATGGTTCTGCTCACGGTGGTGTTCATCCTCATCGAGAAGCGAAAGGTCGCCGTTCCGATAAGGGAGCATGCCGGTAAGGGAGCCCTGGTTGGGCTCATCGTCGGAATTGCCTGGATTGGCCTGGCGGCGGGAGTTCTTCTCGCAACCCATCAGCTGACGATTGCCGGAGGAAACATGGTCCAGTTGCCGTGGCTCTGGATGCTTTCTGCCTTCGTCAACGTCGTGATGCAGGAGCTCCTTGTGCGCGGGTACATCTATCAGCTGCTGAAGACCAATTGCAACTTGCCTGTTGCAATCGTTGTCTCGACCGCATTGTTCACGCTCATGCACGGCGGGGCGTTCGAGGCGGGATTGCTGCCGGTGGCGAACGTCGTCTCCATGTGCCTCTTCACCACCGCTCTGTACGAGGCGGAGGAAACGCTGCTGGCGCCGATCATGGCACACGCGGTATGGAATATGGTCGGCGGCGTGATTCTTGGCGGAGTGAGCCTGGCAGACGACTACCCCAGCCTCTTCAACATGACGCCGTCCGCAAATGCACTTCTTTCCGGCGGCTCCTGCAAGATCGAGGGAAGCGTTGTCATATTGCTTCTTAACGTTGTGCTGACGCTGGCCTTTGCAATCGCTGCGAGAAGAGACACGACCATGCGGCAGGCTGCGCAGGCCTAAATTGGACGGACGTGCTAAAGTGCGGACTTCTGTCTGCAGGTCGCTGCATACGTTCTAGAGATCCCTCGCTCTTTGACAAACCTGCACGGATGACTTAATCAACCTCCCTCCAATCAACCCGTGGAAGCCGCTCGTTGTTGACGCTGGAAGCATCGGCAAGATTTCCTATTCCCCAGCGCCGCCCCATCACTTACCGATTGCGGTCAGTCTCACTTATCGATTATGGCCTCATCCACTTACTGATTATGGTTTTATCCACTTATCGATTGTGGTAATGGGTACTTACTGATTATGGGAATATAGAGGTAACGACCATGGAATTTGTCTTGAGAGGCCCCTTATGATTAACCGCGACATTACCTCATGGGCACAGAAGAATGCTGGTTGGTTTCCCGTGGTATCCATCACTGGGCCAAGGCAGAGCGGGAAGTCGACTCTAGTCCGCGCAATCTTTCCCGACTATCGTTACGTCAATCTGGAGGATTCCGGTATCCGTTCCATGGCACTCGATGATCCAGTTGGATTCATACGTAACAGGCCGCCCCACCTCATCATTGATGAGGCACAGCTTGCTCCGGAGCTCTTCAACATGATCCAGGTGGTCTCAGACGAGGTTGGCACTCCAGGTCAGTACATACTCTCAGGTTCGCAGAACTTCCTGCTACTCAAGCAAATCACGCAGTCGCTCGCAGGCAGGGTCGGCATCCTGAAGCTGCTCCCGCTCTCGTTCAGGGAGGCACTTTCTGCGAATCCAGAGCTTGAGGTGAGCGACTTCGTTCTGCGCGGCGGATATCCACGGCTTTACGACGTGGACGTGCCCTCCGAGGCCTATTACGAGAACTATATCGCCACCTACATCGAGCGAGACGCCTCGGGATACGTTAATCCCCGCAACCTCAGCATGTTCAGGAACTTCATCGCAGCGTGCGCTGCAAACTGCTCCAACCTCCTCAACCTCACGGGCCTCGCCAACGACGTGGGAATCAGCGTCCAGACTGCGCGCTCATGGCTTTCGCTCCTCGAATCAAGCTACGTAGTCTTCCAGCTGCAGCCATATCATGCCAATCTGCGCAAACGTCTTACCAAGACCCCCAAGCTCTACTTCTACGACACGGGCCTCCTTTGCCATCTGTTGGGAATCCGCACCAAGGAGCAACTCCTGACCTCCCCACAAAGAGGCGCAATATACGAGGGTCTCGCAATCGAAGAAACGATCAAGCGCCATCAGAACGCCGGAAGGCAGCCGCGACTCTTCTTCTATCGCGATGACAGCAAGATCGAGGTCGACCTCGTGGACATCACGGACTCAAGCAGGCCGGAGCTAGTGGAGATAAAGTCCTCGGCAACGTTCCGTCCCTCGTTCACGCGGCACCTCTCGCACGTCGGCGAGCTCCTGCACATCGGCAACGAATCGCAGTCAGTTGTTATGAACGCAGAGGAGACGACCGTGGTGGGCAATCACACAATTTGGTCGATGCGAGACTGGCTTCTGCGCGATTAAGACAGCGCGAAGGGAAAACTGAGCCCGGCAGACGGTGCCAACGCCGTCTGCCGGGCTCTTCTCGCATGGTTTTAGGCCGTCGTCGCGGAATCTGCCGTGGCGACCAAACGTGGCTCGTGGGCTACAGGAGCCTGAGCGAGACCTCCTTAAGCTGCTTGCCGGAGACCTCGGACGGTGCGGCGCTCATGAGGTCGGAGCCGCTTGCCGTCTTGGGGAACGCCATGACCTCGCGGATGTTGTCCGCGCCGGCCAGCAGCATGCACACGCGGTCGAGGCCGAGCGCGAAGCCGCCCATGGGGGGCGCGCCAAACTTGAGCGCCTCCATCAGGAAGCCAAACTGCGCCTCGGCGCGCTCCGGCGTGAAGCCCAGCTTCTCCAGGATCTTCTCCTGCAGCTCGGCGTTGTGGATACGCATGCCGCCACCGCCAGCCTCGTAGCCGTCCATCACGAAGTCGTAGGTGTGAGAACCCATGGCCAGCGGGTCACTGTCGAGCAGGTCGAGCTCGTCCTCGTTGGGCTGGGTGAACGGCTGGTGCTCGGAGTCAAGGCACTTTCGGTCCTCGTCCCAGTGGAACAGCGGGAAGTTGACGACCCACAGGAAGTCGTGGCCTTCGCGCGGCACGTCGAGCGCGTCCGCCATGTGGTTGCGCATGCCGCCCAGGATGGTGTCGGTCTCAAGACGGGCGCCCACGGCAAACATCACGAGGTCGCCGGGCTCGACGTCCATCTCGGCGCGCAGGTTGGCCATCTCGTCGTCCGAGAAGAACTTGACAATCGGACTCGTGACCGACCCGTCCTCGCGGAAGGCGATGTAGGCGAGGCCCTTCGCGCCGAACTCCGCCGCGACCTTCGCCAGCTTGTCGATCTGCGCGCGGGGCCACTTGCCGGCGCCCTTCGCGTTGATGGCCTTGACGTACTGCCCCTCCGTGTTCGCGGCGCCCGAGAAGAGCTTGAACTTGGACTCGCCAAAGATCGACGTGACGTCGTGCAGGGTCATGCCAAAGCGGGTGTCGGGCTTGTCGATGCCATAGGTGTCCATGGCGTCCCAGTACTCGATGCGGCGCAGCGGCAGCTCCATCTTCACGCCCATGCGGCCAAACGCGTCCGCGAGGGTCTGCTCCAGCGCGCCCATGACGTCGTCCTGGGTCACGAAGCTCATCTCGACGTCCACCTGCGTGAACTCGGGCTGGCGATCCTTGCGCAGGTCCTCGTCGCGGAAGCACTTCGCCACCTGGTAGTAGCGCTCGACGCCGCCCACCATCAGGAGCTCCTTCAGAAGCTGCGGGGACTGCGGCAGCGCATAGAAGTGGCCGGGCTGCATGCGGCTGGGAACCAGGAAGTCGCGGGCGCCCTCCGGCGTGCTCTTGAAGAGCGACGGGGTCTCGACCTCAAGGAACTCGCGGTTGTGGAACGCCTCGCGCAGCGCAAACGTGAAGTCGGAGCGCAGCCTCAGGTTGGATGCCATCTTCGGGCGGCGCAGGTCAAGGTAGCGGTAGCGCAGGCGGACGTCCTCCGCGGTGTCCACGTGGTCCTCGATCTGGAACGCGGGCGTCTTCGAGGTGTTCAGCACCTCGATGTCCGTGACGTAGACCTCGATCTCGCCGGTCGCGAGCTTCTCGTTCGCCTCGCCCTCGGGGCGCGGGCGCACGGTGCCGGTCACCTTGATCGGCCACTCGGAGCGGATGGTCTCGGCGGTATGGAACGCCTTCTCGTCGCAGACCTCGGGGTCGAACTCCAGCTGGGTCGATCCCTCGCGGTCGCGCAGGTCCACGAAGATGAGGCCGCCGTGGTCGCGACGGTGCCAGACCCAGCCGGTCAGGGTGACCTCGGTGCCGATGTCGGCCTTGCGTAGCTCTCCGCAGGTGTGGGTGTGCATGCTAAATGGCATCTTGTTCCTCTCGTCTCTTCCGCCCCGTGCCGTGACGGACGGACTTGCAGATGACGGCAGGCCGGCGTAGACGGCACCGACGTGCGCGAGGTCACATGATAGCAGCGTTCGGGGCGCCACGGCGGCGTTTGTGCAAAGTTCCGCCGCATCGAAACGAATCCGACACGCGCCAGACCCCAAGCCGGGATGGCGCGCTCTTCTCGCCCACGGCGAAAAAGCCGCCGGGCGAGAAGTACTGGGCGCCTGGCTAGGTACCTGTTTCCTGGCGATTTCCACCGTATGCAGAAGTTTTCTTGATGCTGTAAGTGTTTTGTCCTACGGGCATTCTGACATATATTCGACAGATTCCTCTGGTAACGTTTCCATGACGGTCGGAACCCGCGCGCTCCCCAGAGCGCCCACGCAACAGCCACCCGACTGCGCCGTCCCGGCGCCCCGGCCGCTCAGAATCGAGGCAATCATGACGTACAAGGCAGCCATCTTTGACCTGGACGGAACCCTCCTCAACACCATCGAGGACCTTAACGCCTCCGTAAACTACGCGCTCCGCACCAACGGCTTCCCGGAGGTCACCATAGAGGAGACCACCGCGAACGTGGGCAACGGCGTGAGGCAGCTCGTGCACCGCTCGCTTCCGATGGGCACCCCCGAGGACGTGGAGGAGCAGGTGCTCGACACGTTCAAAGCGCACTACTCCCGCAACTTCTGCCAGAAGACCGCGCCGTACGAGGGCGTGACGCAGATGTTGCACGCCATCTCCGCGGCGGGCATGTACCGCGCCGTCGTGTCCAACAAGCCGGACGCCGCCGTGCAGAGGCTCGTGGCGGAGTTCTTCCCCGGCCTGTTCAACGCGGTCGCGGGAGAGCGCGACGGCGTCAGGCGCAAGCCCGCGCCGGACACGGTGAACGAGGTCATGTCCGCGCTAGGCGTGACGCCGGACGAGTGCGTGTACGTGGGTGACTCCGAGGTGGACGTCGAGACCGCGGCAAACGCGAAGACCGCGTGCGTCTGCGTGTCCTGGGGCTATCGCAGCGCCGCCGCGCTCAAGGCCGCCGGCGCCAAGGCCATCGTGGACACCACGGAGCAGCTTGCCGACACGCTGCTTAACTAGCGCGCGCAGCCGGGCCCACCGCCCCGCCACGGTTTGTCCCTTTATACCCCCTCCCCATCCCAAGCTTTCACCACGTTGCCCATCCTTACGTCTGCGTAGGGATGGGCAACGCTTGCCTAACGGTTTGGGACGCGCGGCCAAACGGCGCGGGCGTCGCGGTAAGATGCTTGCATCCAAAGGTCAGTTCCTTTTAGAGAAAGGACGCGATATGGGTAAGAAAGCAGCCGAGGCACTCGAGATAAATTACGAAGAGCTTGCCGACTACCTGCACAAGAACCACTCTGTGTACATGAAGGTCGGCAACGACGTCTACTACCTCACGGACGTCAACTACGAGGCCTGGCGCGCCCAGGACACAAGCATTCGCAACTCCAAGAACCACTTTGTCGACTGCAGCGACCTTGTCCCCACGGTGGACGAGTTCCTGGCGCTCCCGTTCGTGAACGGGCACACCATCAAGGATGTCTTCCCCTCCGCAACGTTCTACGCGT
>Ga0256406_1005653_pt1 | contig 13192 bp, 11 predicted proteins | sample RumenRJG_03DNA_FD_185986 | JGI IMG/M metagenome (GOLD analysis project Ga0256406, IMG submission 185986) | Bovine rumen microbial communities from Lethbridge, Alberta, Canada - RJG_03 | ecosystem: Host-associated > Mammals > Digestive system > Stomach > Rumen | place: Canada: Alberta | collected...
CTTGACAGCAGTTATCTATCCAGAGTGCTCTTTTGAGACTGTCTGAATGAAGGCAGTCTGGTTATTTGCGTTCATTTTTATCTCTCCAACTTTTTGAAATTTTCTATTGACTTTTACTTAGCAGGCTATAACCAAATATTAAAGGTTCATTATTATTATAAAATCCGTGAATGTGGAAGATTGGCACGGTAGATGGTATATAAGAAGTTTTATTTTTTTTCGAGCAATCCTCTTTCTAATTTGTTCATTTGCAGCTTTTACCATATCGTGAAGTGCGTCGTCTATTGCATGATCGAGGCTTTCGAATAGCATCTCCATGTCTAATATTACACCATCTCTATCTCTTTCATGATCAGACAAATAGTCAGGGAACTGTTCCTTCTCCATTTCTAGTTCTTCAAAATCAAAACCAGCTATCGACAGTTCATAATCCGCCCAATTCACTCCATAACAATTAAAATATTCAAGTGCATCTTCGGTGACATTATAAACACTTTTCGTTTGAAGAAATGTTTTAAAAGCATCTGTATTCGTGTGTAAACCAAAGTGTAAATCAAAACCATTTCCAATTATATAGAGTTTGCTCACTTAAGAACCTCTATTCTATTATTTTCTTTCAAAGTGATTGGTAACTATTTTACCATTAAACAAGTCGCTTCAATGAAAAAGCGGCCGTCCGCTTATACAGCAACTGCCGCTCGTTTTCCGTAAATTTTATAAAATTAACTCCTCAATACCATTTTGACAACATCAAAGACCTAACTCACTTACAACAATATCCTTACCAACAACCCTTGAACGACTCGAATAAGTTATTGAATTTTTATTATCTCTATCAGACCTATTGAAATTAATCGTTCACTGATAAGCACACATTGACTTATCTTCGTCATTTCTTTTTGTATTACAATCTAAAATAAGTATTGAATTTACCCCTGCTTCAACTATTTCTAAACAAACCTTTATAAACGCAAAAATAATCTTTATTTACTCTATTTTCATCTCTAGCCCCTATTCGGGACTAAAGCAATTTAACATTCCGTCTGCTCTCGACTTAAATATTCTATATTATGATAAATTAATTATTAGCCGATTGAAGTTCATGTGCGGATCAACTTTCCTACAAAGTATTTTCCAATTTATTATCAAACAATAATAACAATTAATTTGAAGATTTGTTGATTTTTATATTATTAAAAATATATTGAATTATTTCATTTGCCAAGTTTCGCTTGTCTTCTATATTAAGATGAGAGTATTTATGTAAATCTGGATTAAGTCTGGATCTAAAACGGTTTAATTTGCTTTTTGCCGCCTCACTAATCACGCCTATTTCGTAAAGTTTATCTATTCTATTGGCAAATCTCATGTTATCTATTTTATAATCTTCGTATTGTCTCACAAAAACTACATTTAAATATTCTTCAAGAAATATTCTTAGATCAGATGCGTCTATAGTATTAATTTCACCTTTAATAAATTTATTAATTTTTTTATAAGCCTTTTCTATGTCGTTAAGAAGAATATCATTAGTATTTAAATCAAACAATCCATTCGATCCATTCTTACATTTATCAATAGAATAATAATTTAATGTATCTTTATTATACTTATAGCAAGTTTTTACAAATAAAGAATGATGCGTAAACACAAAAGTTTGGTGTACCTTTTGTGACAAATCTTCTATCTGATTTATTGTTGATGTGATTCTGTTTTCATCAAAGCTTGTAACAGGATCATCAAGCACTAAAATTAAGTTCTCTTTTTCTTCATCACTTAATTTTTTTATTTTAGCGAAAAAAATTGCCATTGCTAAAGCCCGTCTATCTGATTCACTAAAAATTTGTTTAGTATCCTCATTACTTTTTATTCTTTGACCATTAAAAGTAATGTTTACTCCTATTATTTTATTTTTTCCTCGATTATCAAGTTTTCCTTTTTTTATTTTGTATTTATTTCCACCAAATACAGCATATATATTATTTATTTCTTCAAAATAGTCATCAAGATATTTTGACTGCTTTTCAATCAACTCTTCTGTCTTTACTTTGATTTTCTTAGAAAGCTCGTTCATTTCATTAAAATGTGCCAGCCATTCTTGACATTGTTCTGATTCTTTTATTCTAGTAATTTTTCTATTTATCAAATCAATTTCTTGCTGCATTTTATCAATTTTGGAAATATTACTATCGAGAACTTTTTTGGCATTATTTATATTTTTGTTTATTTCCACAATAATATCATTTACCTTGTCAATTTCTGTTTTATATCGTTCGAGTTCAAGTTTAAGATCTGAAAAATCAATATTAATTACAGAAATCGGAATTTGTTGCTTTACATTTATTGAGTCTTGAACTAATTTTTGAGATTTAAGACATAATTTGCCAATATTATCCTCTAATTCCAGAAGTCTAGTTGAAATTTTTTTTATTTTAGCAGATTCATCTGGAATATCCGTGCCGAATGACTCAATAGCCTTTTTATTATAAGATATTAATTCTATTATTTGACCAGATACATTTTTTACATTCCAATTGATATCTATTCGATTTATTTCTCTTTTTATCTCAGAAACAAAATTTCGATATTTTTTATCTAATACATTATTATAAATTTCTAATACTTTATTATTACTTATATCTTGTTCACAAAATGGGCACTTTTTCTTATCGTCAATATAATTTAGACCCTGCGACAACCATTGAGATGCTTTCTGGTCATTATGACAATAATCAAAAATATGTTTGTTAAACTTTTCTATTGATTCTGCATTTAACTTATATGTCTTAGCAAGCAAATCCCTTACATTAATTAATTCATTTTCTAATTTTGTAATATCAACTTTTGAAAATTCGTTATGGATTGTAAATTTTTTTAGGCATTCAATATTTTTTTCTTGCTCTTTTATTTGATTAATTCGAATTTCCTTTTCTTTAAATCTGTTAATCAAATCATCAAGTGATTCGTTTATCTTTTCTTTTGTATATTTTTCTATCTCTTCTTGTTTTTTACCCTCTTGTGATTTCGGTATGGCTATTTTTAATTTGCTATTTTCGTCCCTTTTTCTTACATTTAAACCATTAAGTTCTTTCGCTATTTGTACTCCTTCATCTCCTAAAATAAATGACGTGAAATTTTCTTTAGTTAAACGCTCTTTTGTAATAATTGGCCCATCGAATACATTATTTAATATAAATTCGCTATCAAAAAAAATGAATTTGTTTTTAGGAAACTTCCCTACCCATTTATCATTCTTGTAAACACTTGTTACATTATCGAATGAAATCACTGTTTCGGGATCACCTTTACCTGGAATTGTTTTTCTTTTTTGTATGCGAACGTCTTCTTTTTCATTTAAATCTTTTAAAAGATCACATAAAGTAGTTTTCCCGCTTGTATTCAAGCCGTAAATCAAATTAAATTTTGAAAAATCATTTTCTAATTTTTCTTTTTTTGCCTCAAAATCACTAAAAACACCAATATTTTTTATTAATTTAATTCTCTTTAACATTCGATCCTTTTCTCCGTTATTAAGTATATATCTTTCAAGATATTGCAAATCGTAAACCTTGTAAAGTCGTTTTCCTTAACATCATAAATTACAACTGTCAACTCATTTCCTTTCCGCCGAAGCATTCCGAAAATGTACATCTGCGAGAACCACTATAAAATTTGTATCTATTAATAAATTATATCTTATCATTAACGTAATTTATTACTTATAACAAATTTAATTCTTTTTTATCTCAACTTTCATCTCATATGTCATTATTTGTGACAAGTTATCTCATTTTTTCACTTTACATCTACTTTATTTCTGCTATAATACCTCTATCAAAGTTACTAACAAAAATATTATGTCATTATTAACGACATTTTGGAGGCTTATATGAAATCTTTTTCTCAACATTTATTTGTGTCTCAGCTGACGGCCGCCCGCAAGGCCCAGCATATGACACAGCAGCAGCTCGCTGACGCCAGCGGCGTGAACCGCGGCATGATCGTCCGCATCGAATCCGGCGATTACGTGCCCTCTATTGAACAACTGGACCACTTATGTGCGGTGCTGGACTTAGACCCCGCCAGCTTTTTCCTGACCGGCAGTGGCCATCAACTCGAAAAAGCGTCGCCGCTCAATATCGCGGTCGCCGGAACCGGCTACGTCGGCTTGTCCATTGCTACCCTTCTCGCTCAGCACAATCACGTCACCGCCGTCGATATCGTTCCGGAAAAGGTCGATTTGATTAACCAACGAAGATCTCCGATTCAAGATGACTATATCGAGAAGTATCTAGCTGAAAAAGAATTGGACCTGACCGCCACGACTGATGGCGAAACGGCTTACCGCAGCGCTGATTTCGTCGTCATTGCTACGCCGACGAATTACGACAGTAAAAAGAATTACTTCGACACGTCTGCCGTTGAAGCAGTCATTGAACTGGTTCTTAAAGTGAATCCCAACGCCATCATGGTGATCAAATCGACCATTCCGGTCGGTTATACGGCCAACGTCCGCAAAAAATATCACACAAAAAATATCATTTTCAGCCCAGAATTTCTGCGCGAATCCAAGGCGCTTTACGACAACCTCTATCCGAGCCGAATCATCGTCGCAACCGATCCGTCGGATCCTGACATTGTTAAGGCGTCGCACACCTTTGCCGCACTGCTGCAGGAAGGCGCGCTGAAGGAAAACATCGATACGTTGTTTATGGGCTTTACTGAGGCCGAAGCGGTCAAACTCTTCGCCAACACCTATCTGGCACTGCGCGTTTCTTATTTCAACGAACTGGATACCTACGCTGAATCAAAGGGATTGAACACGAGGGAAATCATTGACGGCGTCTGTCTCGATCCGCGCATCGGCACCCACTACAATAATCCAAGTTTCGGCTACGGCGGCTATTGCCTGCCGAAGGACACAAAACAGCTTCTCGCCAATTATCAGGATGTCCCGGAAAATCTGATTGAAGCTATCGTCGAAAGCAACCGTACTCGAAAAGATTTTATTGCAGATCAAGTATTGAGAAAAGCCGGATATTACAGTTACTCTGACGAAAACAATTATAATCCTTCGGAAGAAAAAACGGTTACCGTTGGTGTTTATCGCCTAACCATGAAATCCAACAGCGACAATTTCCGTCAATCCTCAATCCAGGGCGTCATGAAGCGGATCAAAGCCAAAGGCGCTGCGGTAATTGTTTATGAACCAACCCTCGAAGACGGCACGACTTTCTTCGGCTCAAAGGTCGTCAACAATTTGAAAACTTTCAAGGAAAAAAGCAACTGTATTATCGCAAATCGATACAACAGCTGTTTAGATGATGTGAAAGATAAAGTTTATACGAGAGATCTATTCCGGCGCGATTAAAGCACAAACAGCTAGCCGCATAATAATTTTATGCAGCTAGCTGTTTCTTATTATGGAGCCATGAGCTCCGTTAAGTATGCGAAAGCATACTTAACAATAAACCACCCGCTAAGCGGGTGGAGAAAAAATGTTATACAAAAAATCATCTCCTTCGTATAATGAGATTGTTCAAGTCACAAAAATAACGAAGGAGATGATTAAAACGGCTAATAGATATAATAGCCTGGCGCATACGAAGTGGTTGTGTAAGTATCACATCGTATTCACCCCAAAGTATAGACGAAAAGCTATTTACAATCAATATCGAAAAGATTTAAAAGAAATAATAAAAACATTGTGTAAATATAAAGGCGTGGAGATTATTGAGGGCCATCTAATGCCTGATCATGTACATATTCTTGTAAGTATTCCGCCCAAGATGAGTGTGTCATCGTTTATGGGATATTTGAAGGGAAAAAGCGCCTTGATGATGTTTGATCGACATGCAAATATGAAGTATAAATTTGGGAATCGACATTTTTGGTCAGTAGGATATTATGTCAGCACAGTGGGATTGAATGAATCAACAATACGGAAATATATCAGAGATCAAGAAAAAGCCGATCTTGCTGTAGATCGTTTGAGTGTCAAAGAGTATGAAGACCCGTTTAAATAGGGGAACCCCAGAATGGGGTTAATGTCAAAGTAACAAAAGCAATAGTGGCTTGAACGAAGAGAAAGCCAGCCAGCGCCTTGAGACGCCGGCTGGTATTAAAGGCTTACAGCCTTAGAGCGAGCCACCCGTTTTACGGGTGGTCGCGACTTTAGATAGAATGCTTTATACCACTCTTCAAATTTTTTCAGACCTCTATGAATTTCAATTTTCGGTGTAAAGCCATAGGCTTGTTTCAAAACACCGCAGTCCGCATATGTAACCCAGTTGCAATCTGACAAACTTTCTACGTCCTTTAAAATCACAATCTTTCAGACCATCATCTTATCATAGAAGTAATTCTTTAACTTAACATAACTATTTTTGATTTAAGAAAGCAATCATATTAAGTTGTTCCACAAAAGATATTATGATACGATTTGTTTTTTTAATATCATCTATCATTTCTTCATATTCCAAATATTTTTTCTGTATTTCCTGTGGCGAAAGTTCTCTATTATCCTGCTTCTTTAGTTCGTTATCATACCAACGCCTGAATTTAGCCTGCCATTTAGTTAGACATGGTCTTAGTCCACTATTTAACACCTTAATTGTAATCTTTATTATTTGATTGGCAGAGTAAATGCTAGAGCCAGGAATTTCTTTTATAATCTCTCTGATTATTCCAAAAGCATTATACCAGGAATTAAAAACTTCAATTATCACGTCATTACTTTCATCATATATTAATGCAATTTTCCTAGTAATCAACTCAATCCATATTTTGTAAGCTATTTCCTGAACTTTATCATTATTTTTAAATGTTACACTACCTATATGTGGAATATTAATTGTAACTTCACTCGGTTTAAATCTATTCTTGTCAAAATAATAATGTCGTTTTAACATAAAACATAATATACAAATTAGCGTAACTAATATTAGTTCAACAACTAAATTAATCATACCCCTATTAGTAAAGATTACGTCGATAATATTCATTTACTATTTATTTCTCTGCATTTGCTTTCTGGCATTATTTACCAGATTACTATTAACTCTGCTATCAAACGCACTATCAATAATATAAGAAAATCGTTTAATAAAAATATCCCAATTATACATTTTAGCATATCCTGAATCAACGTTATCTTTAAGTCTACCGGGGATATAATCCTCCTTATATGGAAGATCCTCTATCGTAGGAAGATATACACCTATGAGCCCTGCTCTTCCATTGATACTTTCCCTTAATCCAGCATATATTTCCCAATCGACATGTTTTCGTTTTTTTGTATTCCTGCCGACAAGCACAACTATTACAGATGAATTTGTAATCTTTTCTTCACGAATCAGTCGTTTTATATATTCGTCACTATTATCCGCATCATATTCGCCATTCATGACAGATTCGTTGATAATTAAATGTCCAAAGTTCTTATCGATATAATTTTTGTAATCTTGATCATCTTGATGATAGAAACTTACAAAAACTTTGTGTTTATTTATGCGCATACGTTTAACCTCCACTTAAAATTTTCCTCACATATAACATATTAACAGCTCTGCTATCGATCGTGGCGCTTCCTTGCAAATTCGTGACGTATATCTCTTAGTTAACCCAAATTTATCTCTTAATAATCTCCTTTGATATATTATATCACATAAATAGCACTTTTCGATCTTATGCAATTTTCCTCATCGCCGCATCGCCTTTTCCACTTCTATTTCTCCTAAAATACGGAACCAGCGTTACCGCCCAGTAAATCATGTAGCCGATCCACCCGCCAAGGGTATTATTCGGCTCCTCTTATCTATTCTCTGTCAGCTTCAAACTTAGCCCCAACTTAACCCTTCTTCCGGGTATAAGCTGGAGTCAAGTCATCTTTCTGACGTATTTCTGTTTTGGGCTTCTTGGCTTATCTGGAATGGTACGAACAAGTTGTCCACCATCAAGCAAAGGATTGAGCACGGATTCCCTAAAATGATATGTGGATTTATAACCGCAATGTTTTTGCAATTCTGCTCTACTTCTCGGTACTTTGCAAAATTCTAAAATATCGTTTAACTGCTCAATAGAAAGCTCTATCTCAATTGCGGAATGTTGAAGTGTCTTAGTATACGTGTCTAATTCCTCTTCCGGATTCTCCTCAACTAGCGGCAGTCTCAGAATTGTCCGATCCGGCTGTCCATTTCTCCTTCCACCAAACTGTTCTTCAACTTCTGGCTTCTTCAAGCCTTCATCTCTCCAAGTCTTGAAAATGTCTGGCACACCCGAACCTGCATGTTCACCAAGACCGATTAAATTAAACATCTTGAAGAGCCCCTTGTTCCTTGGCTGGGAAATACCGCCTTTTAGCATCTGTTTTTTCCCCGGAATAATTGTTCCGGGATTCCCCATGACGATTTTATCTGGATACTTTTCAATAACGACATTCCAGGGCTGATAGAAATCCGTGTTTACCAAGCAATTCACCAGCGCTTCTCTTACCGCATCATGGAGAGGCGTCTCATTTACTCTTATTTGATCCACAAGCTTAAAGGGCTTTTTCAAATCAAGAACTAGCTTTGCACTTACACGATTGTAAAAATCAAATACATTTCCAGTCCATTCCGGTTCCTGTGAATAAATCCGATCTGTCCAGCGGATATTCGAATCCATATGTTCCTGATAGTCAAGAAAATACTCCGGAAAAATCTTTTCGATTCTCCTCTCTGTTCCAAACATTAAAAGACCAGCAATAGTTGGCTTTACATATTCTCCTTCATCATCTGCTGCACCAATCTGGATAAGAAAATCTGTATCATCAAGTTCCGACCATGCAGAACCTTCATGTCTGGTGTTGTAGCGAATACGATAAGCCCTGATTGATTCCGAATCAAGCACATCTTCTAACGTCAAATGCTTCCCACGTGCAGTCAGAACAAGAGCTTTTTGATCTGGACTCTTTTCCGAAGAATCCCGAATCATTGCCTTTACTTCATCTCCTGTACAAATGTAATCCCCTTCATGATCACGTCGGAATGTTCCGCCAAACACATCATTATTTAAGTAGATCGGCTTTTGACTTCGAGAAGCGCGTGGAACCTTAATCACAAAAATTACATCGCCGTGATAAATATATTCTTCTGTGTCTGCTTCTGTAATTAAACACTTCGAAACCTTTTTAAGATTATGAATTGTATTCCAAAAATCTTTCTTCAATTTTGAAAGATTCTGTAAACCCGTTGTCTTCCATGATCCGTCTTTTCTTTCAACAACACCACAAATGATGCAGCCTCCGTAAGTATTAGCAAAAGCAGAATAGGTGTCCCAAAGCGTTCCTGGTAATCCACCGTTTGCAGCCTTCACTTCAAGCCGATTGTCCTCACGATAGGACTCAAAATACTTGAGATCGAAAATATTATTGTCCATTCTCATTTCCTCCTTTCTGTGTATTTACTTCTTTAGTAGTCGCGTCAAACCGGAGCGTGTCGCAGGCTTTGACAATCTCTGTTTTTATCATTTTACATCATTTTTCTTTTTCTAGATAGAATATTAGTCATTATTCACATTAATGGTTAATCCCTTCTTAATCTGAAAATTCCCTATACCTATAACAAACTAAGATTCTCCTTTTGCTCTTCTTTCCGATCGTTCCGTTGTTTCGCACATAACCAGCGCAGGTTTACCCGATCTTTCTCGACGCCGCGAAATTGCTTGAATGTCTACTTTTCCTAAAATACGGAATCAACGTCACGACCCAGTAAATCATATAACCAATCCATCCGTCGAGGGTGTTGTGTTATTCAGCAGATCATCTAATTCAAACATACCGCAGCGTAAAAAATGCATGAGTTCGATGACTAATGAACAGCCAAACGTAGCAAGAACCGCCCAGACAAGAAAAAGCGGCGGCTGCAAATAGTGCAGCTGCCGCTTGGTTGTCTTTCTCATTTATCACAATCCGCCTATTTCGTATTTTCGCGTATGGCTTTAACCAGTCTATCCACTTCTGTGCAGCCCACTCGATCAGACGGATCAGACGGCCGGGCATCGGCTTTTTGTGATCTTCTTCTGTTCTCTGATCGCCGAATCGCCTGCTGTTCATCGCCATTTTCGTACAGTATTTTGTAAATATTGGGATTTGATTTTTTATACTCCTGCGCTGTCTTTTTCTTGTAGAGATCTGCAAACTTTTCACAGCATATCTTTGATTCCGAAATTGAGAGCAGACTCCCAAAATAAGCTGAAAACCAAACTTCAATACAAGGATTGGACCAAGCTGTCTCAATTCCTTCCGCCCTGGCCTGTTTAAGGATTTGATCGAAATTCGGAACGCGGTCTCGATCAAAAACCAACCACGTTTCCGAAAATTGCGCACCCTGTGCCTGTTCATCGAGACATTTTTCAATTAATTTTTTCGCATTCTTTGCCTTTACAACCTTAAGTCGAATCTTTTCTTTCGCATCCGCTGGCAAATAATCCCGTAATCCTTCAAAATAGTTTTTCTCTGTTTGTTCGCCATCCGTTACGATTAAATAATTTTTTAATCGCAATGGTCGAAAATGTGTCCTTCGCTTTCTTCGAGAACCGTCACGCGCTCGTTTTGTACTCATTTTTTATTCTCCGAAACGAGATGCAGGGCGTGAATCTCAGGAATCGCGCCATATTTTCCCAATAGATAGTTCTTTTCAATGTTTTCATCATTTCGAATTTTATCGCCCTTTTCATCCACAAAATCGGATAAAGCGTAAAGATCGGACTGCCCCAATTTATCCTTTTCTGTAAACCAGATTTCATCTCGTCTCAGCACCTTACTCGAAAGCAGCCACGAATCATGGGAAGTGAAAATTAACTGCGCCTGATTAGGATTGGTTTCCGAACTAGTAAATAAATTAATGATCCCGCGAACGAGCAGTGGATGCAGACGCGCATTCATTTCATCGACGAACAAGACATTCCCTGTTTCCAAGACATTCTGCAAAAATGGATAAAGCGAGAACATTTTCTGTGTTCCAGCGGATTCATCCCGAAACGAAAAAGGAACCGTTTGATCCGACCCGTAAATTTGGTGAAGCGCATTAATTTGATAATAGTCCTTCTGTTCTTCATCACTTGTCTGTACTTTTTTAACTTCCAGTGCTTTAATCTGCGGGTCATAATCCGATAGAAATTGAACCACTCGATCCCGAACCACAGGATTGTCTGTAAAATGATCTGGAAGGTTCGTTGATAAATAGAAATTAGAAACCGCATTGCCAAAATCGGCAAACAAATTGTTCGCAAACCAATTTCTAACCTTTTCGCATATTTCTATTTTGAGCATCGCTCCGAGCGACACAATCAGTGTTTTTTTCCCAAGGGCAATTTCTACGTTTTCGCGGCTTTTTTTCGGAATCCCCTGCAAATCCAGTTCATCCCCGTTCCGGTAAAAGATTCTTCGTGACGTCTTTGCCGTTTTAGCTTTCGTATTTAGCCATTCCTCTGAAATCCCCTTTTCCCCGACACAAAATCCGTAATTATAAACCTTTCCACTCGTATCGCCAGAAAGCGTAAAATGCGCTTCAAACATAGTGTCTGCTTTGGCACTCTGTTCATCTAAAAGAAAGGGGGTCGGCGCTTTGTCATCATCATCGCCATATCCAAAAGAATTCTTTATATAGGTTGACATCCATGCTAATGCCTCATATACATTCGATTTTCCACTGGCGTTGGCGCCGTAAATCACCGCTGTTGGAAGAATTTTTTCCCTTCCAACTTCCCGTATGTGATAACTCAGTTCTTTGATCTTTGTTGCCGTTAGATCTAGTATTGCCTCGTCTTTGAACGATTTATAATTTTCAAACCCAAATTGTATCAACATCAGCCTTTCCTCCAGATACCATTATAAAGGATTATTATTCTAGATATCAATCATTAAATGAGATTTTTCCTCATTAAATCTTTGATTTTTTGAATAATCATAAAAAAACAGCCGCCATATGGCGACTGCTCGTTTATTCTCCGACTTTATTTCCAATACCCGTCTGAATTGTGCTTCTGACAGTTATTAAAGTCCGATTTGCGCAACTATTTGTATCCTATCAAAATCATCTCTTCCCGCGACGGCCTTTCTACATCATTCACTTATATCGAACTTTTTCTCATACCAACATCACGATGTTTAGTTTATTCCGTATTGGCAAAATAATGATCCAAGTTCGCTCACTTCGATCATTTTATTTGTCGCTCCTCCTCTGTCAGAAATTGTTATCGAACTCGTTGCTGTATTTATTAATCCTACTGCATTAAGTCTTTCTACTCGATACATTTTGCATTGGTTAGTTTGCGTTATTTCCTTATTTGAAATTTGGCGTAACAATTGGATATCAGAAATAAATAATTTTTCATTCACATCCGACAACTCGCAAAATTGATCCCAATTAATATTTTCATTGACATATGAATGATAAAAATGTCCAAGTATCTTTGATTTTTTCAATTCAATATTACGATCCAGCAAAATTAGAACGCGCCCCAATTCTTCTTCAGCTTTTTTCGGGTTTTTATTGATTTTTTCTCTATGCTTTTTTAGTTTTTGTTCTGAAATATTTCCACAATTAAATGCATTAATAAACTGCGCTGTTTGTTTCAGAAGATTTCGATCATGAAAATTTTTCACGGTTTTTCCCACACCTAATAAGACACTGGCGAAAGGTATGCTGTTTATTAATGGATTATCTACAACTGAATCCACCCCTGCTTCAGCAATTTCCAAACATGCATCTGTAAAAGCAGGATCAAACAAAGTGGTTTCAAAAGCAGGTATTATCTCGTCCAAATTATTCACCAACCTTCATTTTTTATAATTGCAATATCGTATTGCATGACTTCTATTTTATTCTATCATCTAAGACATCTCGAGATATTTATTTATTAATAAAGATAAATTATCGATACATTGTTTTAACTCTTTTGTCGAATTCTCATTGCTGAGTAACTCAGCTGAAGAATGAGCTAGTGGATTAGTATTTCTTAATTTGTGTGCCTTTTCAATAATTTCTTCGCTGCCATCTATCTTTGAATAGAACTTTTTTATTTTATTTTTTTCGCCGATTGTAAAATGAAGTTGGACATCTGAATAAAATAAGGATCCATGGCAGGATTTTTGGTAGAATGTTAATTACCACAAAAAACTATCTACAGGAGAATCGCACCATGGACCACT
>Ga0256406_1005655_pt1 | contig 13187 bp, 14 predicted proteins | sample RumenRJG_03DNA_FD_185986 | JGI IMG/M metagenome (GOLD analysis project Ga0256406, IMG submission 185986) | Bovine rumen microbial communities from Lethbridge, Alberta, Canada - RJG_03 | ecosystem: Host-associated > Mammals > Digestive system > Stomach > Rumen | place: Canada: Alberta | collected...
CCAGAGACAGAACCGGAATTGTCAACGATGCTGCTCGCGCTCGCCACGCCAGATGATGTCGAGGCAGAAGAAGCCGCTGCTGCCTTCTTCCGTGCCTCCTCCTGCTCCTTGAGAGCCGCATCATATGCCTGCTCCGCTGCGTCACGTGCCGTCTGTGCCTCGCTCACTGCCGCGTCGGCATCCGCCTTTGCCTGATCCGCTGCTGCCTTGTCGTTCACGAGCGTCTGGATGTTCGTGTCTGACCACTCAGCGATGGACTGCCATGCGGCAAGCTGCTTGATGCCCTCGCTGACGTTCCCCGAGCATAGTGCAGACATTATGGCGTTCACGGCGTCACTGCTGCCGCTCTTGTACGTCGATCGGATGGACGTGACGGCGTTGCCCTTTGCCTGTTCGAGTGACGCGTTCGCCGTGTCTGCCGCCTGCTGTGCCTGCTCGCTTGCGGTACATGCGTCGTTATACCTCTGCGCTGCGGTATCGAACGCATCCTTCGCATCGCTCACGGACGTTGCTGCGATTGCTTGGCATGGGATTTGTGCTGTGGCGAACGCGATGGAAACGGCAAGTAAAGCAGCAAGCTTTCGTGCCGCGAGCCTGCATGTCCTGTGTCCCCGTGTTGCGTGTAGCGTGTCTTGCGTCGTCACTTGCTTTTTCCTCCGTTGCGCAGCTTGGCTCAGTGCCACCCGTAGTCGGCTACTCGGTATCCCGTTTCGTGTCTGCCTGCCTATCGTACCCGTCCGCATACCAGACGTTCCCGTCCTCGAGACGCAGGCATGCGAGCCTGCCACCATACACGCACCCACAGTCGATGTTAATGCGCCTGTTCCACTTCATGATCTTGGCATCGTCACCACGTCGAAGCTGCTTGCTGTTCGGGAACGAGAACTTCGCCGTGGACATTAGCATGATGTCGGTCAGGTTGTTCACGAGCGGGGTAATAAACGTTGTCGGCGTGTGCCCAAATACGACATCCACCGGGGGAATCCACGTGCCGAACAGCCATGGTTCCCTGATCCATACCTCGTCGAACGGCAGCTGCCTTGCCAGCATGGTGCTTACGCTCTCCGTGATGCGCTTTCTTCCGTTCCTTTCTGGCTCGAACAGCCCAGCGTGCACGAGAAGCACCTTTCTGTTCCTGCCGCTAGCGTCTTCGAATCGTACCATCTGCGTGAACGGCGCGTTCCTGCATAGCCGAACGAACTTGTCCACCGTCTCGTCGGTGCAGCACTCTGCCGCCTGTTCGCAGGTGTCATACCCGCCGTTATGTCCCCAGTCGCCATAGTACGACGGGAAGAACTCGTCGATGGTAACGGTCTCCGCACCCTTCATGTCCTCGAGCATCATGTACTCGTGGTTGCCCATCATGAAGGTGACGTTGTCTGGTTTCCTGTTCGCAAGCCAGTCAATCATCATGCCAGACTTCGGACCGCGATCTATTGCGTCCCCGATGATGTATAGCCTGTCATTATCACAGAAGGACACCCGCTCGAGCAGTTCCATGAACTGATCATAGCACCCGTGGATGTCGGAGATGACGTATGTCGAACCCTTGCTCATTATATCCTGCCCTCGTGTCCCAATCTCATTGCACGGCTCGCTGATTTTAACGATGCCCGCACAAGCCACGACTCCTATCAGAAGCGAGCCTATCCTGACATCATCCTATGCCTGCCGTCGACGGCGTGCATAGCTCATCGTATGTTGCCACTGTCTTTCTCATCTTACTATGATGCCTCTGCTGTATCAAATCATTTAGTTGCGAAAGCCCACTTACTTCACTATGTGGGCAGTCGACGATAGCACATGATACCGTTTCATACCTATGTCTGTTTTGGCAGATCGCCGCATTTCGTGTTGATATTGTGTTCGTCTTGTCTCATGTCAAGTCTCCTGTCGGATTGTGAGATGATGGTCATGGAACGAAGGGCGACACGGTAGTGCCCGATAGATGGCGTGGCATGGGACATGCTGCCATGCCTTTACAAGGAAGGACGGACAGCAATGGGATACATGGTACAGGCGACGCACGGACTCCCTCAGTGCGGATGTGAGACGCTTAGGTTCGGGACGTTCGATGAGGCACAGGAAGCGGTGATTGCAATCCTCACTGACGACATCTCGGCAATCCTCTCGAACGACCCCGACATGAACGAGCATGACGCCGAGGAGCTTGCTGCGTCATACACCACAATCACTAAGGACGGCGAGTAGAGATGTGCGTCATCATCAAGAGCATGAGCATCAGGCGAGGCACTGATAAACGTGGCGGTAAGATCAGCATCACATGTGCAGACAGCAATGTGGCGCCCCGCAAGTACGTCAGGAAGACCATCGATGCAAGCGACGACCTCGTAGAGCAGGTAAGCGACATCGGCAAGGCACTGTTCGATGGCAGGATGAGGTTTCTCCCATCATGCAGCTGCATGGCGCACGAGGCATACTACCTCGCCTGTGACCACGTGCATGCAACGCCACAGGAGGCTCGTGCCAAGTATGCTGATGACGCAGATGCCCTCTCTGGTTTCCGCAATGACTGGGTTGCGTGGTTCTCTTCGCAAATCTTCAATGGGACGCATGATGCCAATCGCTACGTCCTCATGAAGGACGTACGCCCCGTGCGTGTGAGGTTCGTCACCGATGATGAGGCGAACGTTACCGATGTCCGCCTTGCCGACGGCAAACCGAGCATCCTCTCAAGGGAGCAGATTATGATAGTGCAGTGGGCATGCCCGGATGATGCCTTCGCATCGCGTCCCGTCAGCTAGAATGCTGCTCGCTTTGGTTGATTTCGCGAGAGCCACAGCACGCCAGAGAAGACAGTATGTTAATGCCTGCGGGGAAGCCTATGTGACTCCCCCGCTAAACGCCTATGGCAGTAGCTGATGGCGTCTATTCCGCCGCAGCCGGAATTTGTCTGTTGACCTCTTGCAGGATGCGTACCAGTACTGGGACGGCTACCGAGTTGCCCGTCTGTTTCCATGCTTGGGCATCTGATACGGGCATCTCGAAGTCGTCGGGAAAGCCTTGGATGCGAAGGCACTCCCTCGGTGACAGCTTCCTGATGACGCCGTCGACCATGTACAGTCCCGTCTTGCCGCCAATGCCTCCTCCGTAGGCACTGAGAGTGACGCTCGTACCACGCGGGGAATAGATGCGCTCGCCCTGCCCACCCTTGTTCACATGCCCTATGCGGATGAGGTGCGTCGCGCGCGGAATATCGTTGCCGACGTTCTGCGGGAAGTCGATATGCACGTCGTTCCTGTGGATGACGTACCTCGTGAGGTCGGCACTGCCCGCATCCTCCAGCACATCTTCCAAGGCAACGTCCTCGTGTGTAGGCTCTGGGAAACGGAAGTCCCTCACGTGCAGGTCCTTGCGGAAGCAGAGAATGTAGATACGACGCCTAGGCTGCGGCACGCCATAATCGGAGGCATCAAGCACCTGATGGAACACATCGTACCCGGCATCTTCCAGTGCTGCCTTGATTACCGCGAATGTCTTGCCGTGGTCGTGCCGCTCCAGGTTCCAGACGTTCTCTAGGAACATCATCTTCGGCTGTCTGTACCTTGCGATGCGAACTATCTCGTTGAAGAGCGTGCCGCGTGTGTCGGCGAAGCCACGCTGCAGTCCAGAGATGCTGAATGCTTGGCATGGAAAGCCGCCGCACAGCACATCATGTTCTGGCACGTCCTGTGCTGAGATTTTCGTGATGTCCCCAGCAACGCCCTCACCCCAGTTCGTCTCATACGTCTTCTTGGCGTACTTATCAATCTCGGATGCGAAGACGCACTGTGCGTTGGCGACGGACTTCATCGCAAGGTGAAAACCGCCTATACCAGCAAAAAGGTCGATGAACTTGGTATTCTCTTCTAGAAAGTCAGACATATCCACTCCAAGATAGGCTACAATCTCAGGATAATACAGAATGCCTAAGTTCGGCAAATGCCACGAACGAAATATCTTCTACAACATGATATAGAAGAAGAGACAATACGGAGGAAAAAAGATGAGCACTATAGCATGGCGTGAATTCGAGGAAGACGTGAGTACGTGCCTAGCGAACAAGGCAGCATCTAGACCATCCGTCAGTATCCACAGGATTGGTGGCAGTACCTCAAATGCCAGTGACATAGAAGTCACTACCGCGTACAATCATTTCTTTGTCGAATGCAAATACAACGGCAAGGCAAGATTCGGACAGACCGTACTCAGGCAGGATGATGACGGACGGTTCATACCATCTGGCGTGACCAAACCATATTGGCAACAGAGCATAGATGCACTGAATGCATACGCGGCGTCGAAGGAAATCACGCGGTCATCATTGACAGTGCCATGTTCGCAGGAGATATTGAACGAAGCAGTTACTGCCCATTATGATGAATATGGCGTTCGCTTCATCGTGACTGGTAACAAACAAGACATGCGTTTCATTGATCTGGAACATTCTGAACTGCGTGACTTCTTCGAATTCACGCTGCATGTCCGAAGGAAATTGAGTGGAAGCCGCAGATGCTCCAGCTCGGATGCACCGCTTCTGCGATTTCTCAGCGAACAAGGAATCAATGCGACGTTTCAGAGGCACGGCACGCATTTGTACCTCATAGCACCATCCTATGCCGGGAAACTCCCGTTGTGCTTCTCCATCAACGATCGCAGATATCGTATAGCACCTAATGACGACGGCGAGTGCGAGATACGACGACTTTCGAACACGGACAACATCACGATGCTCATCGGCGGGACGTTCATTGATACCGACTGCACAGATGGTGAGCAATCTATTGATGCCATCCTATGTCAGTAGAAGAATCAGTCGTATCTCGTCGCTTATCGCCTTTGCTATTCCTCAGCGAACTGCAGGTCGTGCATCTCGCGGTAGCGGATTTTCGCAGCCTCATAGGACTCGTCACTGAACGAAGACACTGCTCTCTTAGCCCTGTCAATATTCGCGTCCGCCATCAGACGCAGGTACTTTACTGCCTCCCGCTCGCACATCCCCTGCGTGGTGATGGCGGCACGCACGCCATCCCAGTCCGTCTCCAGCTCGAGCAGATGCATAACGTCGCATTCGCATTTCCTCAGCCCGCCAGCGTCTGATACCTCCTCGAGCACGACAGTGCCGTACATCGTGCGCAGCCAGTCGGTGGTGATCACGCCTGAATGTTCAGTCGTCCCCATTTTGTGGATTTCCTCCATTATTATGCCCGTCCCGAGAAACCAGCGCAGGTCTTTCGGGTATCCTACGAGATATGCACGGAGATTTTCTCCATGCCAACGACTCGTATGATAGCAGCGGTACACGGAAACGGCACAATACCAGAAGGCGGTTGAACGTCAACGGAAAGAAAGACATCGCCGCACGCTGGCACGGCAGGCATCAGAACACGATGATGCCCACACGTTCCACGCAATGCCGCCAGAGGATTGGAGCAGTGAGCAAATCATGGATGTGGAGAGCAACGAGAGTAAGGGCAATGCCGGACTGACGGCAGGTGCAGCTAGCATGATGGGCGTGTTCGATGACATCGTCAAGGGAGTCAGCAAGCACGCCACACAAGCCGCTGAAAGGCTGTATGACACACCAATTGGGGAAGTATGGGTGTCGGTCCAGCGAGACGCCGAGAACACCGCACGTGCCGTCTCAGAGGGTATGGAACGCATGAACGACACATACGGATACACGACATCCGACGTGTGGAACCTGGGGGACAAGCAGGCGGAGCACATAGCGAAGGTCATGCGGAGGTACGCCGAGGAGACGCGTGCCGCAGACGCCGCACTCGCGGAGGAGACGGAGCGGCGTGCGGTAGGCATTGGCTCGTTCGCGAACGATCTGGAGATGCTCTACTCAATCGACTCGAACGTGCGTAGGGGTGGGGCTGACACTGACGTCATCATAGACGAGCGAGTGGCACAGCGAGAGGCAGATTTCATCGCCGACTGGGACTGGTTCGGTGCGAGATTCGTGTCGCCGGAGTACAGATACGATATCATGCCGGACTCGGCAAGTGATCATGCTGATAACGGCACGCTCGGTGACATGCTTGGTGAGGCGGTGCTTGCCGTCGCAAAGTCTGCGAACTCCGCCGCATCGCGCGTCACCGATGGCGTTGGCTGGATTGACATGAAGAGGCTGCCAGAGTTCGAGGCACTCCGCATGGCAAGCATGCTGATCGCGTTCGCCGACGGAAACATCGGTTTCCCTGATGGGTATCGCGGCTCTGATAGAGAGCTACTCGGTGACACTCGCGATGACGCGTGGGGCAAGCGTCAAATCAGCATACGCCTCGCATTCAGCGATGGCGTCCGCAAGGGTGATTACGGTGACACGCGTGCCCGCATGGAACTTACCAACGAACGCATCGGGGAGGGCTTCGCTGCATGGGAAGAGGATATCCACCACGCGGCTGATGTCATGGAGTCCTGGGGCAACTGGCTTAGCGCGTACAGGCACGGCGGAAACGGTACGATGCTCAATCCCGATTCTCCTGAGGTGACCGCGCTGCGTGCCGAGTTCGCTCGGTGCTGGCACTGGATTGGACAGAACGCCTCTGGACTCTGGTGGTGAGGAATGGAAGCAGTCTAGGCGAGCAAACTGGTAAGAGGTTCATACAGTTCTAAGTTGTGGGGACTGGTACGATGGCGATGATGCCTGGTGCCAGCCCCCCACAGTCATATCATCGAAAGTACAAATCCCAGTTCTCGGCAAGCCGCATGGAGATATTGTATGCAAGGACACAGGGGACGGCGTTGCCGATGATTCTGTACGCACTGCTCATACTGACCGCTACGCCATCGGCATTCTTTTTGAATACAAACTGGTACTCATCTGGGAACGTCTGAATGCGGGCGCACTCGCGGACGGAAAGGCGACGTTGCGGTAGACCAATGGCAAGCTCGTCTGCGTGCTTTCCGCCGTTCTCTGCACTGAGGCGACGGAACTCTATGTTTCCATGATGCTCTGACCTGATTGTTGGTGCAATCGAGTCCATTTTAATTTCTGTGTTCCCCTGCGTGCCTGGGAGGTACTTTAGGCGCGAGTATCGAGCCTGCGATGCGTCTGTTGTCGCATCAGGCTCTGGAAGCCCAGTAAGGGCTTCGTGGCACGTGACGAATGGGGTAAGCCCATCACCAGACACACTGTAGGCATGCGTCGGAAGCGGGTACGGATCGTACTCCGGGTGGTTTTCGATATTGGATAGCGCCACAAGTGCCTCGTCGCGTAACGCCGACTTCCTGAACCCATAGAATATGACGCGCTGCCTGTTCTGCGGGACGCCATAGTTCGCCGCATGCAACACACGGGCGGGTACGACAAGATAGCCGCCGTCTGCCGCGTCCGCAAAGTCATGCTCAATGATTTCCTTCACGTTGCCGAGCGAGGTCAGTCCCCTGACGTTCTCGGCAACGAATACGAGCGGCCTTACGATGCCTATCGTCTCCCTCATCCATATGTATAGCTGTCCCCTGCTCTCGATTGTCGGCTCGTCTATCGTCCTGATGCTGCCGTCATGGTTCTTGTCAGACTCGAACCCCTTGCGCTTGCCTGAAACGGAGAAGTCTTGGCATGGGAATCCGCCAGTGACCACGGCTATGTCTTCGGGGAACACTCTCTCCCCAGCCTTTGCCCGCTTCACGAGATCGACGATGCTATCAAGGTGGTACGTTGCGTCAGCATCGTCACGGAACGAGGAGAAGTATGACGTCCACGCCGCCTTTGCGTCAGGTCTAATGTCATCGGCGAACGCCGTTACGAATCCGGTCCTGGCGAGCCTCACGAATCTCCCGTCACCTTGTTCGACCCAGTCTGGATGCATATTGATGTTCACTGAGCGTCCAAGGCAGCGGAATCCACCCTCGAATCCGATGTCCATACCGCCGCACCCGCTGAACAGCGACAGCACGCGTCTGCTCTGCATGTTCTCTGTCCTCCAAAGATACGAAGCTGTCATGTGCCCGTATGCCAGGCAGGCATGCGGTATTACTTCCTCGATCTTCATTATTATCATTGCTTACCATGTCTTCCTCTCAAGTCTTGCCCCTGGCTGACATCAGCTGGAAACGATTGATATTCGGAGACTGCTTGGCGTGCGAGATAGGCATGCCTTGTCGCCTTAGTTCTTGCGTCATTGATGGCGATATGGTGCTTGCCTTTTCAGCGAAAGTCCTGTAGCATTGCGTTCTGTGTTGTCTTTTTCGTATGATCTGTTGACTCACTAATACCCGCAGGCGAGCCTGTGGGGTTGCTTAGAAACAACCCTTGGTGAGTAGCCTAAGCCTTGAAATAGAGGCTACGTTAGGAGAGAATACATAGTTACCTGCGGATGTAGTACCAAGTCCTCAGCTCTAAGGTCAGTGATTAAACAGTTCTAAGGTATAGGAACAGTGTTGCTGACATATAAAACCTCTCACTAACATTGGCGATGGTACACCTACCACCCCACGGGGTGAGTCATTAAATCTTTTTAGTTTTCAAGGAGGTATCAAAAACGGTATACGTACTTAACATAAACGGGCAACCACTCATGCCAACAGAAAACCATGCCAAAGTACGCATCCTACTCAAAAACGGCAAAGCCAAAGTAGTCAAAAGATGCCCATTCACAATACAACTAACGTATGAAACCACGAACTACACACAAGAGGTCACTCTAGGCGTAGACAGCGGAAGCAAACACATCGGACTCTCAGCAACCACTAAAGACAAAGTACTATTCGAATCCGACGTAGAACTACGCAACGACATCACAAACAAGATCGCTACAAGACGCGAACTCAGACAAAGCAGACGACACCGCAAAACACGCTACCGCAAACCCCGCTTCAGCAACAGAAGGAAAGACAAGGGATGGTTGGCACCCTCTGTTCAGAACAAGGTGGACACACATTTGACGGTAATCCGTCGAGTGCACGAGATTCTGCCGATCAGTAAAATCATTGTTGAGGTGGCGTCTTTTGATATTCAGAAAATCAAGAATCCTACCATAAGTAGCACAGAGTACCAGCAGGGCGAGCAGATGGGTTTCTGGAATGTGCGCGAGTATGTTCTTTCTCGTGATGGTCATGAATGCCAGTGCTGTCATGGAAAGTCAGGGGACAAGATTCTGAACGTTCATCATATTGAAAGTCGCAAGACTGGTGGTAATGCGCCTAATAATCTGATTACGCTATGTGAGACCTGTCATAAAGGTTATCACAGGGGTACTGTCACGCTTCCGAAGACGATTCATAGGGGTATGTCGTTCAGGGATGCCGCGTTCATGGGTATTATGCGGTGGGCGTTTTATGACAGGCTGAAGGAGATTTATCCTGATGTGAGTCTGTCGTATGGTTATATTACGAAGAATACGCGTATTAGGTATGGTTTGCCTAAGGATCATTGTATTGATGCGAGGTGTATTAGTGGGCATCCGGGTGCTGTTTCTGATGGTACGGTATATTTCCAGAAGAAGGTTAGGTGTCATAATAGGCAGATTCATAAGGCGAACTTTGTCAAGGGTGGGTATCGTAAGCGTAATCAGGCTCCTTATGAGGTGATGGGTTTCAGGCTTTTTGATAAGGTTCGGTGGAAGGGGCGTGAGTGTTTTGTCTTTGCGCGGCGTTCTACGGGTAGGATGGATTTGAGGTTGTTGGATGGTACAAGGTTGAGTGCCTCGGTTGGGCATAAGAATCTCAGTCTGTTGGAAATGCGTAAGAGTATGCTCGTTGAGGAAAGGAGAGCGGTTCATCCCACAGGCAAGCCTATGGGCTTCCCTGCTAAACGACATGATGGCTTGCCGTCTGGCTCGTTGCTCTGTCTGCATGCTGAACATGCAGACGACAGCATGAGAGCGTGCTGATGACGAGTGTGCTGCTTGTGGCTGACATGTCGTTCCACGTCTTTCTAGAGGAGGAGTTCGCAGATGAGCGATAAGGTTGATAATGGAACAGCGGAACCAAGGGACACGAAGGTCACACCAACTACAAATGCTGATGATACGATTGCAGACGTCATTACGAGCGAGCACGGCACGTCTGACGAAACGAGCGACGGCATGGATGATGTTGAGCGCATGCTACGGAATGACTATGCTGGCAACTCGCTGCTCATCAGGCTCATGGGGATGCCCCTTGATGCTGCGTTGCGAGTGCGTGTCGATGGCACGGATTATACGGTATGGAGGATGGTCGTGGATGACGGAATCCTCGTCGTGCACACGAACCCGATCATCGCGTTCGCCGGACCATACCCGGACGGGGCGTGCGTGCCGTATGACGTGTCCTGCGCGATTGCCGCGACGGTGAACCATAGGATGCTTGACGGCATCGTGGTGATACTGCCAGACGGAAGCATTCGGGATATCGCGACAGACGATTTGGTATGCGTCCCGGAAGCGACAGACGCAGCAGACGAGACCGAAGAATAAGGCTAAAAGGCGCCGATATCTGGCATGATGCGATGATTGAGAGAGGATCTGATGTGGCAGATTTGCCTTGATATTGCGAGATGCACCCAGCAGTGGGTTAGCAGCATTGCTTTCACAGCAGCTGATGGCAATGAGTCGTTGGCTGCGTCTTACGTCATCAGCATCTCTGCGGTGTTCGTCGCGATTATCGCTGTGCTCGTCATCGTCCTGCTGAAGTACGCGAACAGACGCGCTGACGGTGGCATGCCACGCGACGTTCGCGAACGTAGAGCATGATATTATTATAGAATAACTGCAATAATGCTCGAAGGAGGTTTATCGGTCATGCTTGTTTTCCAGATTGTTGCAATGTGCTTGTGTGCTGTCCTTGCCGTCCTATACCTCATCGAGAGCTTTCGCAATGACTTGGACGTGCAGAGCAGCAACCAAGCGGACCCGAATGCGACGAAAGGGCTGCGTGCATGCGTCACGTCCACGCGACGCATCGGGCTATCGTATCTAGTAATGTTCCTCGCGCTGCTGGCGGAGACAATCGTAGATTCTCTGGTGCTGTCGTGTGTCGTCCTTGCGGTCGTCATTGCCATGGTTATCATCGTGTATAGGGAGACGAACGCACTGAGGGAGCACAAGAAGACGGCGTTGCTCGATGATATAGATCGCCATGGCGAGCAGCTCGAGCAACGCTGAAATTTTTTGTGGTATGTACGGCATGAGAACATGCTGACAGCAGCAAGCTATCATACCGCTTTGGAACGAAATGTGGGCTGGCACGCAAGTCATAACGTGCCAGCCCACATTCTTGCGTTGCCTTGTATTGTTACCAGTAATGTTCCCTTGTCAGCCGTCATGCTCCCCGAATGCGAGGAGGTTGAGTGCCGCGAACATCATCTGGTGGTCGCTTGCACTCACAGCGTGCCTGTTGTGCTTCCTATCGACCCAAGCGTCGAGGTTTCGCTCGTCATCATCGAACAGGATGGCGTTGCTCTGCACGTCCACAGCGCACTGTTTCGGCATGCCATACGGTACTACCTTCACCTCATCTACCGCTGGGAGATGCTTGCGGCACCACGCAAGCTTGGATGTGGTAACCGCTCGTGCGTACTCTGGCGTGGAACCATGGAACAGCCACGTGATGATGCCAATGTGCCACCCACGGGCATGCAGCGCATCAATCGTGTCCCTCATCCGTGTCTCATCGTACATCGGCTTCGCAACGTCATATGGTCTGGTGCTGCCTGCTGATGCTTCGTCTAGCCATCCATCAACGCCATACAGGTCGGCAAGCGTGCCATCCATGTCAAAGTAGATTGCCTTCGTCCCGTCTGCAACTGCTGCGCTCGTCATAGCCATTGTACTTTCCGTCTCATCTGTCTTCGTGTTTTTCATGTGTCCAATAATACCCCGTGTATGTATCGTTGTCTGTCGTCGTCCATGATGTTCACATAATCTTCATTAGTCTCTTCACGAGCACAGCATTCTGCTATGCTAAGATGTTGTCGCAGACATGCCTTTGGCATACAGCGACGCGACGGTGGAACAGCAGCACGATGGCGGCATGAATACGGCACGTAAGCGGCAGGCTTGATGGCATGCGAGGAACAGAAGAAACGCGGCATAAACGCAAGGGAGATCGATAGGGACATGGCACGCACGACGGTAGGGGGAAACGGCTCAAAAGCAAGGTTCCGCATCAGGATACGTAGAGACACCACACCACGGGCACTGCTTGGTGAGGGATCGTCACAAAAGCAAGATGGCAGCCCATGGGCACGCCTCGCCGCACAGGTAGCGAAGTTCGGCGTCGTGGGCGTGATTGCGTTCGTCATCGACTATGGTGTGCTGATGTTGCTCAGCCAGGTCATTGGTATTGACCCGGTCATTGCTGCTGGCATATCATTCGTCGTGTCAACCGTGTTCAACTATTTCGCGTCCATGCGTTTCGTGTTCTCACACAGGGAGGGCATGAGCAGGCGCAGGGAGTTTGTCACGTTCGTCGTCCTGTCCGTCATCGGGCTTGGACTGAACGAAATCATCATGGCGATTGGAACGAACATGCTCGGGACTGGCGCGATGGCGGTGACAGTCACGAAGGTCGTCGCAACGGCAATAGTTATGGTATGGAACTTCTGCAGCCGCAAGAAGTGGCTCGACGCTGGCGAGTGACGGACAGCGTAGTGCGGGGCGTCAAGCCAGAGACATGCTGTAGTCATGCAGTCGGGCATGCCGCGACGTGCCAACGATGGTCGTGCTTGTAAGACGATATGCGGACATAAAGCATAATGCTCTGTACAGCGATGAATACCGTCATCGGCGTACAGAGCATGCAGCCTGAACTATGAGCAAACACGAGGCGGCTTCCTATTTCGTCTTCGCGTCGCAGAAGAGCGATGCCTCCCGCTTCAGTTCGATGTCGGGGAAGCCATCGAGGATGCCTCGCGCGTCAAAGCGGGCGTTCGTCACGATGGCGAAGTTGTTCTTGGAGCGGAGAATGCTGCACTTGGCATTCGGAGAGTCCGCACCGTAGCGTGCAGCAAGCCGCTCGTCAACACGGTCAGCAAAGATGCGTGCTGTCTCGATATCGCAGTCGGCGTCAAAGAGCCAACGCTTGGTTGCTGCCATCTCAGGACGAGCGACTATGGAAACGAGCGTTGCGTTCACCTTCGTGACGTCCGCAATCTTGTCCTGGAGGACGGCGATTGCAAGCTCCTTCAGGCATCGGTCGGAATCGGCACCGTTGAGCGTGACGTACATGCGGCTTGTCTCACCAGCGACGCCCTC
>Ga0256406_1005658_pt1 | contig 13180 bp, 12 predicted proteins | sample RumenRJG_03DNA_FD_185986 | JGI IMG/M metagenome (GOLD analysis project Ga0256406, IMG submission 185986) | Bovine rumen microbial communities from Lethbridge, Alberta, Canada - RJG_03 | ecosystem: Host-associated > Mammals > Digestive system > Stomach > Rumen | place: Canada: Alberta | collected...
GCGGCGGAGCACGAAGGTCCCGAGGGACTCGATGAGCAGCACCTTGCCGAAACAACGGCAGATCGGCTGGATGTCGAGGACTCTGGTGCGGCCCTTTTTGATTTTCGGAGCGAACGTGGCGTGGGGTCGTTTGAGGATGAGGAGGGCAAGTCTCTGAGACACTTCATCGACTTCCTTCTGCAGCAGGGAGAGGGGGATGTCGATCAGCCACCGCTGGGTGGCCCGCATTGTCCCCAGCTCCTCGGAAAGCAAGGCCGGCGATGGCTGCAGGCCCTTTCGCTTCCACTGCCCGAAGCCGTAGAGCAGGAGGTGGTTGTAGACAATCAGGGTGCCGTTGGCAAGGTGCCTCAACCGGGAAACCTGTCTCCATGAAAGACGGAATGTACAGATTTGTGTCGTGTCCATGAGCCTTATCGTGGAACTGGGGCTGGTGGTTGAAAATCGTACCATGGTATTACATGGTCTCCATCTTCCTATCGGGTCGGCATTCACGGATGTCTGGTGTGGAGAGGGGGCGATAGGACATGGTGTTTTCGCTTGTTTGTCCTGTTTTACTGTCTTTTTACTTGAACAAAATTTTTAAAATAGCAATAAAAATGTTATTTCAATGTAAAAAATTGCCATCATTCTGTTTTGTTTTTTTATCATGGAATTTCTTATATGATAGATGGATAAAAGATAGAGAGTACATTTTCGTTGACAGCTGGAACGTTCCATAATACCATTTTTTTACAACTAGGGATTGGATCCTTTTGCTCCTGGTTGTGGGGGAGTGGAACCGATGTACGATGCCTTTTGTGGACATTTTGACCGATAAATGAGCGAAAGTAACAATCATTTCTTCGTATTCATGTTTATAAAAATAATATTGACGTTTGTTACAAACAATCTACAATGAGGCATAAGTGCTTTCCTCGGACAAAAGGAGTGGAATCGAATGGCTAGGCAACAAGCGTATGCTCTTCGGAAAAAGTGGAAATGGGTGAAGGGCCATCCGGCGATGTACCTGATGCTTTTGCCCGGCCTTTTCTTTGTCTTCGTCTACAAGTTCGGACCCCTGTACGGCCTGCTCATGGCTTTTGAGGATTACGACATCTTCGCAGGCAGCAACCCGATTGACGCTGTCGCCAAGAGCCCATGGGTCGGGCTGAAGTGGTTCAGGCAGCTCTTTAGCTCTCCGCAGTTCAAGACGGTCTTCCTCAACACGTTGGAAATCAACCTGATGAAGATCCTCTTCTTGTTTTGGATTCCGATCCTTGCCGCCATCATGATCAACGAGATCCATAACGGCATCTGGAAGAAGACGGTCTCCACCGCGATCTACGTTCCCTACTTCTTTTCCTGGGTCGTCATCTATGGTGTCTTCTACTCGATCTTGGGTTCCTACGGGCTGGTGAACCAGTGGCTTTCCTCGCTTGGCCTCAAGAGAATCATGTTCTTCTCCGACCCGCAGGTGTTCCGCGGGGTACTGGTTTTCACCGAGGGGTGGAAGGAAATCGGCTACAACACCATCATCTACCTGGCCGCCATGACCTCTATCGACCCGACCCTCTACGAGGCTGCCCGTATCGACGGTGCTTCGAAGGTAAGCCAGATCTGGCATGTGACGTTGCCTGGCCTGCTGCCGACGATTGTGCTGATGCTGATCCTGAAGGTCGGTTACATCCTCGACACCGGCTTCGAGCAGGTTTTGATTTTCTACAACCCGGCTGTCTATGACGTTGCCGATATCATCCAGACCTATGTCTACCGCATCGGTCTTGGTCAGGCGAACTTCTCGTTGGCTACCGCGCTCGGCCTGTTCAATTCCGTCGTCGCCTTCATCCTGATTGTCGGCGCCAACACGGCAAGCAAGAAGTTGCTCGGCCGCAGTATCTGGTAAGGGGGGATGGACATGAGACACCAAGTGAAACATCTGAAGCCTGCTTCGTTTTCCGAGCGAGTGTTTGGGATCCTCTCATACGTGCTGATGACCGCTTTCGCGCTCATCTGCATCCTGCCATGCCTGAACATCTTCTCGACCGGCATCAGCAACGGCACCTTGGTCACCACGGGAGAGATTGCCTTCTGGCCCCGCCAGATCCAGTGGGACACCATGGGGTACATCGTCAAGAAGACCGCCTTTTTCAATGCCTTGAAGAACAGTCTGGTCGTCACCATCATCGGCACTTTGGTCAGCATGTTCACCACCATCACGACCGCCTATCCGCTTGCGCAGACCCACATGCCAGGACGCAAGTTCATCATCATGCTCTATGTCTTCAGCATGGTCTTCTTTGGGGGTATCGTTCCTGCCTACATGGTGGTCAACTCCCTTGGAATCCTGGACACGTACGCGGCTCTGATCCTGCCGTTCGCCATCGTCCACTTCAACATGTTCGTCATGAAGAGCTACTTCGAGGGACTGCCCGAGAGTGTATCCGAGGCGGCGACCATCGACGGAGCGACCGACACGCAGACTCTTTGCCAGATTGTGCTGCCGATGTCCAAGTCGGTCCTGGCGACCGTCGGCCTGTTGTACGCGGTCAACTACTGGAACAATTACTTCCATGCGATGATGTACACGAAGAGCGCATCGATGCGTACGCTTCAGGTCTACTTGTACGACCTGATCCAGAATGGGCAGTCGGTGCTGGAGAACCTTGCTGGAGCCGCTTTGGGCTCGGCCCAGGGCAACTACGAGGCCAACATCACCACGCAGGGTGTCACTGCCGCCGCGGTCACGCTCTCGATCATCCCGATTGTGGCGCTCTACCCGTTCGTCCAGCGCTACGTGGTGCAAGGCATCACCTTGGGATCTGTCAAAGGTTAACACGCGATATGTGTTGAGGAATAGAAAAAGGAGGAGGGTTTTACATGAAAAGACATTTTCTGATTCCTGTGGTGCTTTTGAGCGCGCTGGCTGTGTTTGCTCAAGGATCGTCGGAAGGTTCGGCGAAAGCGCCGGAAAAGAAGGGCGGGGCAAGCGAGTTGCTCGGACCAGGCAATGTCACGCTGAAGCGGCTTGGCTACAATACCGGTTTCGACGTGAACACCGACTACATGGTCCCGGTCATGGAGAAATCGACCGGATACAAGGTGGAGTTCTCCATGCTTCCTGCTCAGAATCCTGACCAGAAGCTGTTGATGGACGTCGCCTCTGGAGCGGACTATGACATCGTCAACCTGTCGTTGAACCAGTTCCGCACGTTGCTTTCCAAAAATGCCCTGTTGCCGCTGAACGATCTGTTGGACAAGTATGGCCAGGATATCCTCAAAGGCAACTCCCAGGAAACCTGGGATACCTTGTCCGATGGCAAGGGAACCATTTACGGCGTTCCGTACATGTATCCGTATGACACCGAAATCTCGAAGTTCATCATCGTCCGCATGGACCTGCTCCGCCAGGCCGGCATCGACAAGGTACCGACCACGATCGACGAGTTGTATGCCACGATGAGCAAGCTCAAGAGCTATTATGGCGACAAGTACATCCTGCTCTGCGGACCGTACAACGCCGCGTCGGAGGGTATCGTCAACCTGAACTTCCCGATGAACATCGCCTGCGCCTTCGGCATCTACAATGACTGGATGGTCGATGACAACGGCAAGGTCATCTACCTGACCGAGCATCCGAAGTTCAAGGAGATGGTCGAGTTCCTGACCAAATGCTCCAAGGAGGGGCTCTTCGACAGTGATTGGGCCGCCAACACCACCACGAGTGTCTCCGAGAAGTTCGCTTCCGGTAAGGCGATCATGGCATGCGCCGACCGTTCTCTCGCCCAGAACGCCATTCCTGCCCTGAAGAAGACCTATAGTCTGTCCGACGACGACTTCGGCTTTGTCTCCGCTTTGTTCGGCGCTGACGGTACCTGCAAGTACATGAAGACGACGGCAATCAACCACGTGTCCGCGGTTCTGCGTGGCAGCAAACATCCGGCTGACGCGGTCAACTGGATGAACCTGAAGGTCAAGGACCAGCTGTTCATCAATATCGGTGTCGAGGGGACGCATTTCAAGTGGGATCCGAACGACCATTCGATCATCCCCATCAACCCGATCTTCGCTGACGAGAGAGGTGACTCCTATTACTACATCGATGCCACCGACGCCGAGGCATACAAATGGCAGTGGCCGAGCCGCATCCGCAAGTCCGCCGCCCAGTGGCTGGCTTTCAACGCGGTCACCATCGACTTCAGCAAGAAGCATCCGGAAGTCTTCGTGCCAGCCTACTTCTCGTTCATGCCGGCTTCCCCGAACTACGCGAAGTACGAGACCACGCTGAGCAACAATGTCAACGATTTCATCTTCCAGATCATGGCTGGAACCCGCACCATCAACGACCTGTCGTCTTTCCAGAAAGACTGGACGGCCGCCGGTGGTGAGCAGGTGAGGGCAGAGTTGCAGTCCTACCTGGATTCGAAGAAATAATGGTGGGTTTCCCGCACCGATCCTCTCCCTCGGCCGAGGGAGGGAATTGGTGTGGAGCCATCTTTGCTCCCAAAAATCTTTCTTCATTTTTTTGATGCATGTGCCTCGAATCGAAAAGGGAATTTTCTTGTTGACGTTTGGAACGTTCCATAATACTATTTATTGAAACCTCATCGTTATTGCTTTCCAAGTAACGGTATTGTCGAACCAACATTCGGATGGATGCATTTGAGGATCGGTTTGTTTCATGGAAAAGAGGAAAAGAGAATCCTGCCCACGAGTCGTACGAAAGAATCTTTCTTTCTCGTGAAGAAGAGGGAAATTTTTTTGTTGGCAATTTGGAACGTTCCAACATAAATAGGAGGGAACCTTATGAAAAAACTAGTTGCTCTCATGGCTGTGGTACTTGCCACCACTATGGCGTTCGGAAACGGTAAGGGCGAAGAACCGACCGTGGTATCTGCCCAGGCCCAAACTCCTGCAGTCATACTTCCTGCGGATGCTGCAGACCATGCTTGGGTGTTTGCAAAAAATCCTGCAAGCGTGAAGGGTACCGTTCGCTTTTGGATTCCGTTCAAAGGTCCTGCTGGCATGAATGCGATGATTGCCGAATTCAACAAATATTATCCCAATGTAACGGTCGAGCTAACTCCTTTTAACAACAACACGGACGGAAATCTCGGAGTCAACACCGCTCTGATGGCTGGAGACATTGATGTCCTGGCGTCGTTTGGGCTGAATGCCACCTACAATCGATGGGTCAATAACATGTTTATTCCTCTTGATGACCTGATGCGGAAAGAGGGAATCGACCTGGTCGAGAATTGGGGTACCGACAAATACAGGTACAAGGATACGACCTATTCTTTCCCCTGTGGAGGTCTATCCTATTATATCGTTATCAATAAGAAGGCTTGGGATGAGGCTGGTCTTGGAGCCATTCCCACCGAGTGGACTTGGGACGAATATCTCGACGTTTGCCGGAAGATGACCAAAAAGGATGCCAGTGGCAATACTACTGTTTATGGCGGGACGGACTACCATTCAATCAACTACTGGAGTTTCGTCGGCGCCCAAGTCTATGGGCGGAACCCCTACTACGGTGATGATGGTCTCTCCCGTTTTGGTGACCCAATCATGAAGAAGGGGATGGAAATCCGTTACCAGGCAGACAATGTCGAAAAAATTTGGTTCCCGTTGTCAAAGTATCGATCCGACAACATCCAGACCCAGATGGTCTATATGGCTGGCCAGAGTGCCTCTGCAATCACTCCAAACATGATTCGTTTTATTCGTGACAAGGAGAACTATCCGATTGACTGGGTGAATTATTTTGCTCCTTGGCCTGTGATGGAGAAGGGGCAGACCAACTATATGGCAGGGGTCTCCCCATACTCCCATGTTGGCATAAGTGTGAACTCCAGCAAGAAAGACTGGGAGGCAATCTGGGCTTTCACCAAATTCTATGCCACCTACGGTTCCCGCTATCTGATTGTCGCAGGTCATCAATCCACCTGGAAGTACACTGATACCTCCGACTTGGTCGATTTGGTCTTCGGAAGCGAGGAGAATGCGAAGCAACTGATTGATGTCGATTCATTTCAGAGAGTCGTTGTCAATTATAAGAACCCTGCTTTCTACGAAGATATCATTACCGCTTACCCTGACGTGAATAAGGCCGCTACCACTTATACCATGGATATAGCCCATGACCAGTGCTCGATTGATGAGGGTATGGCGCGCATGCAGGCTGATGCCGATGCGGCAATCAAGCTTGAGCTTTCCAAGAAAAGCAAGTGAGTCGTAAAGAGGTGTTTGCATGACTAGGAAGGAAACAGTGCATGAGAATTTAGCCGGCTATCTGTTCATAGCGCCGACAATTGCCGTATTCGCGGTATTCTTCTTGTTTCCGATTGGCAGTTCCATCCTCTTGGCTTTCTCGGATTGGAACTTCCTGAGCGGAGTACAAGGCCTTACGTTCGCGGGGCTGGAGAATTTCCGTGAACTCGCTCACGATAGGCATTTCATCTATGCCTTGAAGAATACGTTCGTCTACGTTGTGGGAATTGTGCCCGAGTCGATTCTCTTCGCACTGTTTCTGGCTTATGCATTAAACTCACGGGTGTACGCGAAGAATGTGCTCCGCTTCATCTTCTTCATCCCGTACATCTCGAGCCAAGTTGCGCTCGCGGCGGTGTTCAAGTTCATGTTCAGGGATGACGGTATTTGCAACTATTTGCTGGTAGAGGTACTTCATCTGTTGAAAACTGGTCCGGCTTGGATGGACAGCACCGCATTAAACAAGATTCCGATTTGTCTTCTTTCCATTTGGACGACTATCGGTTACGAGCTGATAATTTATATGGCGGCTCTGCAGAACGTCCCCAAATCGTTGTACGAGGAGGCTGACTTGGAGGGTGCAAATGGCTGGAAGAAGTTTTGGGACATCACCTTCCCAATGATTACTCCGACGACCTTCTACCTGCTTGTTGTCCGTGTCATTGCTGTTTTCAAAATTTTCTCATCGGTCAATATCATGACAATCGGCACGTATAACGAGTCGAACACATCAATGGTGAATGAGATCTATCAAAGCTCTTTTGTCCGGTATCGGTTTGGATATGCGAGCGCAAAGGCTCTTGTGCTTCTCGCTCTGATTCTCTTGGCGACGGTAATTAATTTTACCCTTGAGAAAAGATGGGTCAACTACGATTGAGAGGTGATGATGATGGCACAAAAGAAATTTGCACCCAAGCTGGTTGCCAAGACAATGATCCTTGCTTTTGTCGCACTGCTTTTCCTGTTCCCGCTGTTGTGGATGATTTCCTCATCCTTAAAAGGTACTCGTGACGTTTTCAGCTCTCCTTTCCGATGGATTGTCCCACCCCTTCGTTGGTCGAACTATCGGATGGTCTGGAATTCCGAGGAACTGCCGTTACCGCATGTCTTTCTGAATTCAATCATCGTCGCTGTTGTTGCTTCGACTGTCAAACTGTTCTTTGCTTCGCTGGCAGCCTATGCCTTCGCACGTATCGAGTTTTGTGGAAAGAGAATCTTTTTCATCCTGATTCTGAGTTCGCTAATGATTCCGACACAGGTGACCATCATTCCACGCTTCATGATGTTCAAGACCATGGGGCTCTACAATACGCTCTGGGCACTGATCCTTCCCGAACTGTTTGGTGCGACTGCAATCTTCTTCCTTCGACAAGCTTACCTTGCTCTGCCAAGGGACTTGGTCGATGCAGCGAAGGTGGATGGCGCAGGACATTGGACCATCTGGCTTCGGATCATGCTTCCGTTAACAGTCCCATCTCTTGTTTCCATGGGCATCCTGTCCTTTATCGGCAGTTGGAATGATTATCTGAGTCCTCTGATATTCCTTGTCAAACCGAAGAAATATGTGATTAGCCAGGCCATCCGCTGGTGGATGCTGGACGAGGCGCAGAGATACGAACTGACGATGGCGACAGCGACAAGTGCGATTATTCCCATCTTGATTATTTTCCTTTTTTCCCAACGATATTTTGTCGAAGGAATTGCAAGGAGCGGCATCAAAGAGTAGTTTTTCCCTGAAGCTGTGTTTTTCCCAAAGGAAATGACAGCGTATATGTATGTGAGAGGGTATGGAAGATGAAGCACATAGCAATGTCGGCAACGGTTCCTGTTGTCGGGGAGTATGATGTTGTCGTTGCCGGTGGTGGCCCTGCCGGGTGCATGGCAGCCATCGCAGCGGCCCGTCATGGAGCCAAGGTTGCCTTGGTGGAACGGTACGGGTTCTTTGGCGGCATGGCCACTGCGGCCTACGTGTTGCCTCTCTCCGTATTCAGCTATAACGGGCAGCCCACCACGGGAGGTATCCCGTGGGAGTTCGTCCAGCGGTTGGAGCGCATGGGTGGCGCCTGCATCGAGCAGCCTCTGCATAATGTTGCCTTCGATCCGGAACGCTACAAGCTCTGCATGCAACGTATGGTCCGGGAAGAAGGAATCGCCCTGTACATGAACTCCTATGTTACCCAGGTGGTGAGCGAGGAGCGTACCATCAAGGCGGTAGTCTTTGCCAACAAGAACGGCCTCGAGGCTGTGGGGGGAACGTGCTTTATCGACGCCACTGGGGACGCCGATATCGCAGCCGCGGTGGGAGTGCCGATGCAGGAGTGGACGAAGCGCTATCCGCTCCAGCCAGCTTCCTACTGTTTCATGCTCAATGGGGTCGACACCAAGTCCCACCTGGTGAAAAAGGCGATGCACCATCACCTGCAGGGGGTGAACTGCCACTGCCTTCCGGTGCGCGAGAAGTTGTTGGAGCTTTCCAAGACGATGCAACTGCCGATGTTCGGTGGTCCTTGGTTCTGTACCACGACCCACGAGGGTTCGGTGATGGTCAACATGACCCGCGCCGAGGTGGACGAGTGCGACAACCGTGCCTTCACTGATACCCAGGACAAGATGCGCGAGGAGATTTTTCTCTTCGCCGACCTCCTGAGGAGACAGTTCAAGGAATTCCGCCACAGCTATGTTGCCGCCACGGCTGTCCAGGCCGGTCCGCGGCAGACTAGGAATATCGTCGGCATGCACACGATCACCGGTGAGGAATATCTGGCCGGTGTCAAATATCCAGACAGCGTATCGCGCTGCGCCCATCCGGTTGATATCCACACGACTGACGGAGCGCGCCAGTCCTGCATCTTCATCAAGCAGGCGGCCTATGTGCCCTATCGGGCCTTGGTTCCGGCAGATTTCCCGAACCTGCTGGTGGCGGGACGGACGGTCTCGGCAGACCGTACTGCCTTTGCTTCTCTGCGGGTGCAATCCAGCTGCATGGGGATGGGACAGGCTGTCGGTGTTGCCGCCGCCCAAAGCCTGGATGAGCGGCAGCCGGTCCAGAAGATCGACACCGCCCGCCTTGTGAAGGAACTCAAGCGCATGGGCGCGGTTCTCGATTGAGGAGCGGACAGGATGGCGAAGACAATCATTGATGTCGCACGCGAGGCGAATGTCTCCAAGAGTACCGTTTCCCTCGTCTTGAACAACAGCCCCCATATCAGCGATGCGAAGCGCAAGGCAGTGCTTGCGGCGATGGAGAAGATTGGCTATGTCCCGAACACCACAGCCCGTGGCTTGATCAAGAGCCGGACCTACAATCTCGGCGTGATCGAGTGTACCGTCATTCCCCATATCTCGACCTATGATTTTGGTCACGAGGCCAATACCTTCGCACACGATGTCACGGACGGGATCCTTGCAGGATTGGTCGACACGAACTACGGTTTGCTTTCCGCCTACTGGTCGCCGAGTGAGGAAAAGCCGTGGATTCTACGCCGAAGGTGTGTCGACGGCGTCTTTCTCATCGGCACTGCCCAGATGGACACGCTCATCAGTGCCGCCAGTCAGATGGGGTTGCCTGTCGTGGTGGTCGGACCGCAAATGGAACAGGAAAACAACGTCTTCACCGACTATGGGGCCGGTTCCGTGCTTGGTCTGAGGTATCTTCTCGGCAAGGGACACAAGCGCATTCTCTGCCTCAATTCCCCGGCCGGATATGGCACGGCGGAGATCCGTAAGAAGGCGGTCGCCGAGTTCTGCGAACACCAGGGACTTCTCGAGGGGACGGTCACGTTGGTGTCTCCACAAAGCAACTCGGGCGAGGGGGGACGCGCCGCGGTAAAGTCCGTCTGGGATTCCAACGGACCTTTCGACGCGGTGATTGCCAACGATATCATGGGACTGGGTGCGTTGCGCTTCTTCTATGAGCGGCACATCTCCGTGCCTGACGACGTTTCGGTGCTTTCCTTCGACGACTCCTTTCTCTGCAGCTACGCCTCGCCAGCGTTGACGGCAGTGGACCTGAACCGTGAGCTCTCCGGAAGATTGGCGGCCGACATGATGCTGCGCATGGTCTCTGAGGAGAGCCACGGGGAGAAAACAGTAATCAGCGTCCCCCTTGGGATTGTTCCCAGGGAGAGCGTGAAGGATAGGAGGACAGTCAGATGAACACATTCCATGCGGAAGGGCAGAAAGGCACTTGGTCGCTTGTCCCGCTGTTCGGGTTGCAACCCAACAGGAAAGGGACATCCATCCAGAGCACCGCCCTCTGTGGTGGCATGCTCTATGTGTTCTATCATGATTCGATCCTGCAGCGCTATCATGATGGAAAGCTGGTTTCCGAAGATGTCGTGCGGGGCGATCTCTATCACGCCAATGACACGGAACTTGATGGACCGTATTTCATCCAAGTGGATACCGGGCGGGAATCGCCGTCCTTGTGTCGTTTCGACCGGTCATCGAATTCGGTCACGCAGCGCTGGCTTTTGCATACTCCCGGATTCCGGACTGCCAGTTGTGCTTGGAGCAAGGAGGGAACCTTGTTGCTCGTCTTGGTTCAGGCGATTGCTTTGGACCAGCGGACGGCCATGACCGTCGCCGAGTTCGATTTCGAGAAAGGAGTGGTCAAACCGCTCTTCACCTTGCCGCAACACCACAGGTTCGTGCAGGGATGCGCCGTCCGCGGGGATGACCTCTTCATCACCTCCAATGATGGCGGGGATTCGGCGACCACCCGCTTCATCGACTACGACTTGCACTCCGGGAAAGTGGTGGACGACGTCTGCTTCTCCGGATTTGGGGAGTCCGAGGGGCTGTACCGGGGTGAGGGAAATCAACTGATCACCGGCTTGAACCTCCGTCACGGCCGTAGCGCCGTTTATCGGCTGGTGGCGCCGGAGGAGGCGGTATGAAGACTCCTTCTCTTTTCATCTTCGATTGCGGCGGAGTCCTGTTTTCAGAGAAGGTCTGGGAGGAGTTTTTTGCCTCGCTTGGGCATGATGGGGTGCGAAGCATCCGCTCTTTCGGACCGCGCTCGAACGAGGCCGTCGAAGCCTTTTCCCGTGGTGCCATCACCGAAAAGGCATTCTGGGACGAAATCTCCATCGAGTTTGGCAGTCCGATTCCTTGGAGGGATGGACTTGTCGGCCGTTTTTACAAGACTGCCTACATCCCCGGCGTCTCCGAGGTGATCCGCGACCTGCGGGGTGCGGGAAAGCGCGTGGTCGCAGGCAGCAACCTGATTCCCAGTTTCCTGGAGGTCAACCGCGCCAACCATCGCTACGACGTCTTTGACAAAGCCTATATCTCCTGCGAAATGCACCTTGCCAAGCCGGATGCCGCCTTCTATCAGGAGATACTCCGAAAAGAGGGATATCCTCCGGAAGAGGCTTTTTTCACCGATGATTTGGAAAAGAACGTCGAGGCCGCCCGTGCGGTGGGACTCGAAGCTTTCCGCTTTACTGACACTGACGCCCTACGGAGGCGGTTGGCCGCTCTGGGGGCTTGGGAGGATTGCAGATGATGGATCTTACTGATTACGAGCCGCTCAGACATGTGCTGTTCGCGGATGATTTCGACACGGGCTACAATGGTTGGATTACTTTGAATCCGAACTTCAGGCAGGACGCCTTTGCCTATTATCCCCAGATGAAGGGATGGACGGAGTGGGGGCCTCCGATGCTTTCTTCGTCGACCTATACGTATGCCGGCACCCATGGTTCGTTGCATGGCACCTATTCGATGAAGGTGGCGAGCCGCCCGATCGCCGCTCCGGCGCAGGAGCGTCCGGTAGCTGGCTCCATGGGTATGGCGATCAAGCGCATCACCCATCGCTACGAGGGTCTTTTAAAGTGCGAGATGTGGTATGCCATCACCGCCGAGCAGGACCGCCCTGGCATCGGCGAGAATGCGATCCGCGCCTTCGGGTTTTTCTGGGACAGCCAGAACGAGACCAACCGCACCTACTATGGTGCCCGGTACATCAACTGCGCCAACGGGAGGATGCGGCAGCACTGGCAGATTTTCCGCGCCGACCCGGCAAGTACCAAACCATGGGGGTACGAGGGGGTGAGCGCGCCGGGCGACAAGGACGAGCAGGTGACCTTGCTCCGCGGTGTCGATACCCAGTGGCTGGGCAATCGTGACGACCAAGGGGGCAGTGATGGCTACTGGGATGTGCCGGACAGCACCCAGAAGATGTGCTACAACGAGACGCCGGACAAGATCAACTGGCAGTACTTCGCTCTGACTGTCGACATGCGCAAGAAGGAGTACGTCGAGCTTTGCTCGATGAACAGGAGGTGGGACCTCAGGGGTATTGCGGCGACGACGAATCCCCGGTTCCCGAGGATCGACAACTTGCTGAACCCTGTGGTCTTTATTGAGAGTGACACCAACCGACGTGTCTTTCTTTCCGTTGATTCTATGGTCAATTCTATGGATTGGGAGGAATAAGTGATGCGGCAATTCTATACGGTAGTGCTTGATCGGATGAAGGAATTCGGGGGGACGCTTGCCTCTGAACCCTACGAGTGCGGTTGGGCAAGCGAGGCCCAGGTCTGGGTGAAGCTCCAGAAGATCGGGCCGGGCCAGGTGCTCCATGGAAAGGTGCAGATGTCGGTCGACGGCATCGCCTGGGCCGACGAGGGGACTGAGTTCCCTTTGATGAAGGAGCCAGGTGATTTCTTTGTCCGCGTGCGTGAGTTCGGCGGATGGTTGCGTTTGGTCTTGACGACCGAGCAGGCGTCGCCGGTGGAGGTGACCACCGCGATCGCGCTGAAGGAATGATTGCCGGGGCATGTTCGTTCCGGCTTGTCTGAGGAGGTTGTATTTCCATGATGCTTTCGCAAAAGACTGTTGCTTCGTTGGAAGGGAACATTGCGTCGGTTCCGACCTATGACCGGTCACGCCTTGTCCTGCGTCAGGTCCATATCGGACTTGGGCA